>Ga0316222_1002676_pt1 | contig 18628 bp, 20 predicted proteins | sample TBH18011metaG_FD_206008 | JGI IMG/M metagenome (GOLD analysis project Ga0316222, IMG submission 206008) | Freshwater microbial communities from Trout Bog Lake, Wisconsin, USA - TBH18011 | ecosystem: Environmental > Aquatic > Freshwater > Lake > Hypolimnion/Profundal zone | place: USA: Wisconsin...
TGCAGCCCGAACAAGTGGCTAAGATTGCTCATGCGCTCGACGTGCCAGAAGTGGACGTGGTGAACATGAACCGCCGCCTCTCCCACCCCGACCATAGCCTGAACGCCCCGTTGCGGGCGGACAGTGAGGGAGAGTGGCAGGATTGGCTGGTGGATGACGCTGACAGCCAGGAAGAGGTTCTGGCCGAGCGTGAGGAACTGACCGGCCGCAAGGCGCTGCTGCAAGGCGCTTTGACGTCTCTGAACGACCGCGAGCGCCACATCCTGATCGAGCGTCGCCTGAAGGACAACCCGACGACGCTGGAAGACCTGTCGCAGCAATACAACATCTCCCGCGAGCGTGTGCGGCAGATTGAGGTGCGGGCGTTTGAGAAGCTGCAAAAGGCGATGCACACCCAGGTGGTGGAACAGCGAAAGGCGGCTGGGGCTGCGGTTTAAGAGGTTAGGCTTATGGAAAGGGCGGGATGACGTGGGTCGTCCCGCCCTTTTTTTGTGGCATAGGGCGGATGACGCTGCGAGGCCACGGTTTCACTGATCAGCAACGGACATCGTCAGTGCATGCGCAGCGTGGCGATCCAGGCGGGACGCCGCATGCGCCCTGGATTGCCGATTTCATTGCTGCTTTAATCATCTGGTCCAGCGAGCGGGGAACGTCGTGGCATGAGCCAATCTGCAGGTGGTGGAGAGAAGCGGGAAATTCGGTGTCCGCGATGCCAGGCGCGGTATCGTATTCCAGTGATGTCAAAGACTCTGAGAGTGTCTTGCGACGCTTGTAAGAATGTGTGGGAAGAAACTCCGCATCCACGCGCGCACCTGCGTCCCGAATTTACGCGACACCAAGCCCCACCGCCGCCACCGCCACCGCCACCGCCTTCCTCTACAGCTCCACGTGGTCCCGCTGGTCCGGCCACCGCCGCCCCTACAACGAACCCACATGAACTATCGGCTGCAGACAAAGCCCGCATTGAGGCAGAAGAAAAACATCGCGCTAAAATCAGAGCGCAATTAACACCAGGATACATCCCGCCGTCCACCACCTATATTCACCACGCCAGCCCAACCACACGATTGCGAGAGAGTATTGATAATTTTTGGTGGTGGGTTGGTAAAATTATTTTTGCATGTTTTCTTTGTTTTATTGGTTTAATATTGTATTATGCATCGGGCGGCAAGCCATAGGGTGGGTCCGCGCAGCGGTTCCACCATCAGCTGCTCGACATGGTGGGACCGCTGCGCGGACCCACCCTTGAGATTGATGCGATTTCTCTTGAGTTAGGCCACCAAACGTGGCTGTTAGTTCGGATGGAATCCTCCGCAGCCCCTTCCCCGTATCTGAGCCTGTCGGCAGTGCTGCGTGCGCTGCGCGGGGAGCTGGGCGGTTGGCATCTGCGCGGGATGTTGAGCCATCTGGTGATGATGCTGCTGTATCGGCGGCTCGGCCAAATCACGACGAAAATTGAGCGGTTGATGGCGCGGTTTCAGGCCGGGCGGCTGGTTGTGCGTGCCTCTGAGGTGCGGGCGGGCGATCATGCTGCTGCCAAGACCGGTGCCCGGATATGGCCGGGCCGGTTCGGCTGGCTGATGCGGGCGGCGGGGTATCAGGCGGCGGGCTATGGCTGTCAGTTGCGGGTGATTCTGGAGCAGCCGGACATGGTGGAGCTGCTGAAGGCAGCACCGCAGGCGGCACGGATTCTGCGGCCGGTGTGTCGGATGTTGGCGATTGAGACGTCGATGCTGCGGCCGGGCGTGGTGGTTCCGGAGCCGGTGGTGCGGCTGCGGAAGCCTCGGATGCGCAAACCGCGAATACCGATTGATTTTGGACGGATTCCCCTGCCGAGGGGGGTGTTGTCGGCGGCGCGACGGCAGGGATTTGGCAGGGATCGCGGAGAGTGAGGGAGAGATGCGCCCTCATCATTCCGATTTGTTAATAAATTGTCATTGCACGTGCAGCGCAATGACGGTTTGGGGGCTTACTTACCTGGATCTTCCAGGCCAATCGCGCGCAGGCGGGCGTTTTCTTCATCCCAGCCAGCCCGTTCCTTCACATTGAGGAACAGATGCACGCGGCGCTCCAGCAAATGCTCCAGCTGGCCACGCGCTTTTTCGCCGATTTCCTTGATGCGCGCGCCCTTGGCACCGATCAGGATGGATTTGTGGCCGGAGCGCGCGACGTAGATGGTGGCGTCGATGCGCACCGAGCCATCCTTGCGCTCCTGCCAGCTCTCGGTCTCGACGGTGGCGCCATATGGCACTTCTTCATGGGTTTGCAGAAAGATCTGCTCGCGGACCAACTCGGCGGCCAGCAGACGGTCCGGCAGATCGGTCAGATCGTCTTCCGGGTAGAGATACGGCCCTTCCGGCACGATGCGCACGAAGGCGGCGGCGAGTTCGGCCACGCCCTCACCGGTGTTGGCGCTGACCATGAAGGTCTCTTCGAAGGTGGCGATCTCGTTGAGCTGGGCGATCAGCGGCAACAGGGCTGCCGGTTCGATCAGATCGGTTTTGTTGAGCACCAACCAGGCCCGGCCGCCACGTTGGCCGACGGTCTGCGCGATTTCCCGCACATTGTCGCGCATGCCCACCTTGGCATCGACGATGAGCACCATCAGATCGGCGTCTTCAGCGCCGGTCCAGGCGGCGTTGACCATCGCACGGTCAAGCTTGCGCTTGGGCTTGAAGATGCCGGGGGTATCGACGAGCAGCACCTGCGCATTGTCCTGCATCAGGATGCCGAGCACCCGGAAGCGGGTGGTCTGCGCCTTGGGCGAGACGATGGAGAGTTTGGCACCGGTGAGGCGGTTGAGCAGCGTGGATTTGCCGGCATTCGGCGCGCCCATCAGGGCGACAAAGCCGCAGCGGGTTGTCATGATTGCAATTTCTCCAGCAGCTTGGCGGCGGCTTCCTGTTCGGCCTGCCGCTTGCTGCTTCCTTTGGCGGTTTGCGTCTCTTTGCCAAGTGAGACGCTGATTTCGAATTCCGGGGCGTGCGACGGGCCGGTGGCGGCGACGACCTTATATGTCGGCAACCCGCGCCCGCGTTGCATCGCCCATTCCTGCAGGCCGGTCTTGGCATCCTTCGGCGGGACTTTCTGCGCCTCGATCACCGCCCCCCAGGCACTGCGCACAAAGCGGCGCGCCTGTTCGATGCCGGCATCAAGATACAGCGCACCGATCACCGCCTCTAACGCATCTGCAGACACGGTGGCGCGCTTGCTGACCCCGGCACGGGTTTCGGACGGGGAGAGCGACAGGCAGTCATCCAGCCCCAACCGTGCGGCGATCTCAGCCAACACCGGTTGCGAGACCAGCAACGCCAGACGACGGCCCAACGCGCCTTCATTCTCGGCGGGGAAGCGTTCGGAAATCCATTCGGCGATCAGCAGACCGAGCACGCGATCACCGACGAATTCAAGCCGCTCATTGCTGGCGGAGAACACGGTTTTGCCCGCCCAGCTATCAAGCGCCGCCGACCGGTGGGTCAGCGCTTCCATCAGCAATTCAGGACGGACGAAACTATGGCCCAGAATGCTCTGGGCGGTCTCAGTCGCCCCGGATACGGGCAAAGGGGACAAGGGGGTGCTCAGTGGATGCCCTGGAAGATGCGCGACCAGCGGATTTCCATCGGCCAAGCCCAGACTGCCCAGGCTGGCTCTTTGGCATCGATGGAGAACCAGATGAATTCTGCACGACCGACCAGATTTTCCAGCGGCACGAAGCCGACTTCGCTCTGCACCCGGCTGTCGAGGCTGTTGTCGCGGTTGTCACCCATCGCAAACACGAAGCCTTCCGGCACGACGTATTCGATGGTGTTGTTCATATCCACGTCCGGCGCTGCCATCAGCGGACCGTCAGACATCTTGAGAATGTCATGAACGCGACCATTCGGCAGCGTCTCGGTGAAGCGCTTGGCGACGGTGCGGGTATAGCCCTCATCGGCGGTGTAGTTGCCCACCGCCACGCGCGGCACCAGCGTGCCGTTGATGTAGAGCTGGCCAGCTTTCACCTGAATATGGTCACCGGGCAGACCGATGATGCGCTTGATGTAATCCGTCGAGTTGTCACGCGGCAGCTTGAACACCGCCACGTCGCCACGCTCGGGCAGCTTGCCGAAAATGCGGCCATGGAACAGCGGCGGAGAGAGCGGCAGCGAGTGGATGGAATAGCCATAGCTGTATTTCGAGACGAACAGATAGTCGCCCACCAGCAGCGTCGGCACCATCGAGGCGGACGGAATGTTGAACGGCTCGAAAGCCACGGTGCGGATGCCGATGGCGATCAGACCGGCGTAGACGATGGTCTTGATATTTTCGACCAGCGTGCTCGAGCTGCGTTTGCTCATGGAGGTGTTCGATCCAGACATGTTGCCCAGTGGATGGCCTCAGCCGTCGCCTGTGTCAAGCAATCGGGGGTTTCGAAATGGTTAGGAATGCGTAGGACGGGGATCACGCCCGCGACGGACGATCAGCCTTGTCGGGTGATGGGCTGCAAGACCAGCTTGAGGCCGAGGGCTGTGGCGATCTTGGAAACCGAGGCGAAGCTCGGAGGACCATCGGGCGACAGCGCCTTGTAGAGCCCCTCACGCGACATGTCGGCATCGCGGGCCAATGGGCGCGGGCGACGTTGTTCAGAGCCACCAAGGTCAGAAGCGGATCATTTTCTTCCGCGACAGCATCAAGTTGGGTAAAATACACTCGCGGCCCAGGATCAAATGAAAACCGCACTTCACTCACCCCACCACCAACCGCCTTGACATCACCAGGGTTGCCCAATGCCAGCCGATCCAATCGGACACCAATCCGTGCGCGCACCCGCGCCCAATCGTCAATAAGCCGAGATGATCACCTGCGCGAAGGCATACGGATATTCATCGGTGAGCGTGATATCGATCTGTGCCTGCATCCCCGGCGGTGTGATTTCTGCCAATCGTGCGGCAGCGCCGCCGGTGAGTAGCATCGAAGGCTTGCCGCCCGGCAGGTTCACCACCGCCAGATCCTGCAAAAACACACCACGGCGGAACCCGGTGCCGAGCGCCTTGCTCATTGCCTCTTTGGCGGCGAAGCGTTTGGCATAGGTGCCGGTGCGCATCTGGCCGCTGCGCCGCTCGGCCTTGGCGATCTCGGTTGCGGTGAAAACACGCTGGAGGAATTTGTCCCCAAAACGCTCGATGGATTTCTCGATGCGGCGGATATCGCAGATGTCCGAGCCGAGACCGATGATCATCCGCGTGCGCGCTCCACCTGATGAATGCCCTCGGTTGCGCGCAGCCCTGCGATCACGTGGCTGAGATGGCGCAGATCGCGCACTTCCACGTCCACCAGCATTTCAAAGAAATCCGCCTGCCGGTTGACAATTTTCACATTGGCAATCGCCGCATCCTGCTTGGAGATCGCGTTGGCCACACTTGCCAGCGCCTTTGCCTCGTTATGCGCAATCACGCTGATCCGACCGATATGACCGTTCAAATCGCCCTTCTGCGGGCTGAAGGCCGAACTGTCCCAATCGACGTCGATGAAACGCTCCGGCGTATCGGCGAAGGTTTCAAGCGTTGGGCAATCGCGGGTGTGAATCGTCACCCCCTTACCGGTGGCGACGATGCCGACGATGCGATCACCCGCCAACGGGTGGCAGCAGCCGGCGTAATGGATCGCCATGCCGGGCACGAGGCCGGTGATCGGCAGATGATGGCCAACCGGGGTGGAGCGGGTGCTGCGATGATTGGTCAGATTGGGCAGCATGCGCGGCGCGCGCGGTGCCTGACGCAGTTCCGGATAAGCCGCCGCCACCACATCCTTCGGCGACAGATTGCCGTTGCCGACATTGACATAGAGATCTTCAAGCGTTGCCTGCTTGAGCGCCTTCAGCGCCGGCTCCAGCATCTTTTCCGAGCCATCGACGCCATCCTGACGGAACGCCTTGGCCAACGCCGCCTTGCCCTGATCGCGGGTGGCCTGACGCTGCTGTTGCTGCACGAAACGACGAATGCGGGCGCGCGCCTTGCCGGTGACGGCGAAGCGTTCCCATTGCGGACTCGGCGTGCCGCCGCGCGAGGTGAGGATTTCCACCTGATCGCCATTCTGCAACTCATGCCGCAGCGGCAGCAGACGGCCATTGACCTTGGCGCCCACGCAGGTGTCGCCCACCTGGGAATGCACGGCATAGGCGAAATCGATCGGAGTGGCCCCACGCGGCAACTGAATCAGCTGCCCCTTCGGCGTGAAACAGAACACCTGATCTTGGTAGAGTTCGAGCTTGGTGTTTTCCAAGAACTCGTCCGGCGTCGAGTTTTCCAGGATTTCGAGCAGATCCTGCACCCAGCGGAAATCTTGCGCCTCCTGCGGACCGGAGCCGGAGGTTTTGTAAACCCAATGCGCCGCCACGCCGTTTTCGGCGATCATGTGCATGTCGGCGGTGCGGATTTGGATTTCGATCTTCTGGTTGCGCGGCTGGCGCAGCGTCACACCCGTATGGATCGACTGATAGCCGTTCGCCTTCGGGGTGGAGATGTAATCCTTGAAGCGCCCGGCGATCACCGGATAAGCGGCATGAATGGCACCCAAAGCGGCGTAACAGGAATCGCGCGTCGGCACGATCAGGCGGAAGGCCATGATGTCCGAGAGCTGTTCGAACTGCACGTTGCGCTTCTGCATTTTCTCCCAGATCGAGTAGGGCGATTTCTCACGCCCCGTCACTTCGACGACCTGAACGCCGTGTTCGCCACAAACGCGCACCAATTCCTGGCGCACCTCCTCGATCACATCCGCCCCCTGCCCGCGCAGGAAGTTCAGGCGGGCTTGGATGGAGTCGAAGGCTTCAGGGTCGAGCTGCGCAAAGGAGAGCGTTTGCAGCTCCGTCTTCACCGCCTCCATACCGATGCGTTCGGCAAGTGGGGCGTAGATTTCCATCGTCTCGCGCGCGATGCGCTGGCGACGATTGAGCTGGCTGACCGCACCGATGGTGCGCATGTTGTGCAGACGGTCGGCCAGTTTGACGAGCAGGACGCGAATGTCCTTGCTCATTGCCAAGACGAGCTTGCGGAAATTCTCGGCCTGCTTGGTGCGGTCTGATTGCAGCTCAAGCCGGGTCAGCTTGGTCACACCATCGACCAGACCCGCGATTTCAGCCCCGAATTGCTTCGTCATCTCCGGCAGGGTGACGCCGGTATCCTCGATCACGTCATGCAGAATGGCGGTGCAGATCGAGGCCGCATCCAGCCGGTAGCCCGCCAGGATATCGGCGACCGCCAGCGGATGGATGATGTAAGGCTCGCCATTGTCACGCTTTTGCGTGCTGTGCGCTTCGGCAGCAACGCGCACAGCCTTGGCGATCAGGCCGAAATCGGCCTTAGCGTCATAGGTGCGAACACGCTGGATCAGCGCCTCGCCCGCCGCGTCGATCATCGCCCCGGTGGCGCCATCCGGTGCGAGAGTGGCGCCGGCGCGCCAGAAATGAGGGGCGCCGACGCTCATGGCCGCTTACCGACGGCCGCGACCGCCCAATTCGGCTTCAATGGCCGCGGCCATATCGTCAGACGACAGGTCTTCGCCATCCATCGGCAGCGACGAAGCTTCGTCGGCGTCGGAGATGTCCTGCAGGCCAAAAATGTTCTGCTCGGTCGGGATAAGATCGAGAACCTCCTCATCGGCGGGCTCGGGTTCCGGCGCGCGCGAGAGGGATTTCAGCAGATCCGAGTTGAGCTTTTCCAGCGTGATCGTCTCATCGGCGATTTCACGCAGTGCCACGACGGGATTTTTGTCGTTGTCACGGTCAACGGTGATTTCTTCGCCGCGCGAGATATTGCGGGCCCGCTGGGCGGCCAGCAAAACAAGCTCAAAGCGGTTGGGAATGCGTTGCACGCAATCTTCGACGGTTACGCGCGCCATGCGATCAGCTCCGGAATTCGGACTTAAGGAAGCAGGTTATATGACGTCCGATGCTGCGTTGCGCAAGAGCTTGCGTGCATGGCCCCTATAACCGGCGAATACCCTGCATCGGCAAACCCGCCAAAATCTCCGCCGCTGACTGCCGCAACACCGGGTGAATCCAGTCTGGCCGCAGATCGGCGAGCGGCTGCATGACGAAGCGGCGCAGATGGGCGCGCGGGTGTGGCAGAATCGGATCATGGGCATCGCGCACCGTCTGACCGATGGCGATGATGTCCAGATCGAGCGTGCGCGGCGCATTCAGCACCGAGCGCACCCGCCCGCCGCGCGCCTCAATCGCCTGCAGACGCCGCAGCAGGTCCACCGGCTCCGCCTGCCCCACCAGCCAAGCGACGCCATTGATATAAGTTGGCCCGCCGGAAGGAATGGCGTCAGTTTCATACCATTGCGACAGTCCGGCCAAGTGAAGACCGGGCAGAGAGCGCAACGCTTCTGCCGCAGCACGGCAATTGAGCAATGCACTGCGCCCCGCATTGTCCGGCAAATTGCCACCAATAGCGATGAACACATCGATTGAGACGTTGGCGTGTTGCAACTTTAGGGCTTTCCGCTGTCACATTTTTACGTCTAACATCGCACCGGGCGACGGTCGCGTCATGGCTCCAAAAATCACAATGGAATTTTATCGGCCGATTTCGTTCAGACATTCTTTACAGGACAACGCAAGATGCATTTTTTGCCCACGGAGCGCATGGCGCTCTTTATCGATGGTGCCAACCTCTATTCAGCTTCCCGCAATCTGGGCTTTGACGTCGATTATCGTGGACTGCTCGATGCTTTTCGTAAACGCGGCCATCTGATCCGCGCCTATTATTATTCGGCTGTTCTGGAGACGGAAGAATATTCCCCGCTCAAGCCGCTGACCGATTGGCTGGCTTATAACGGCTACACCCTCGTCACCAAGCCCGCCAAAGAATTCACCGACGCGCAGGGGCGTCGTCGGATTAAGGGCAATATGGACATCGAATTGGCCATCGACATGCTCGAACTGGCCGACAAGATTGACCATGCCGTGCTGTTCTCGGGCGATTCCGATTTCCGACGTCTGGTGGAAGCGGTGCAGCGTCGCGGTGTGCGGGTGTCGGTGATTTCCTCGATTCGCACCTCGCCGCCGATGGTGGCCGATGAGTTGCGGCGTCAGGCGGATCAGTTCATCGATCTGGTGGACATCGCGCCGGAATTCACCCGCCGCCAGACCGAACCGCGCCCGGTTCGCACCACCCCGATCCGGCAAACCCCGGCTGAGCCTTATGCGGATGGCGATCTCGCCTGAACGCACAGCACGTGACCATCGCCTCGCCTGCGCATGATTGCGCACTCTGCCCGCGTCTGGCTGCTTATCGGGCAGCCAACCGGGCGGCACATCCCGATTGGTTCAACGGCCCTGTGCCGTCGTTCGGGCCGGAGGATGCGCGGTTTTTGGTGGTGGGCATGGCGCCGGGTGTGGCCGGTGCCAATCGCACCGGACGCCCCTTTACCGGCGATTATTGCGGCGATCTGCTCTATGGCACCCTGATCAAATTCGGCTTGGCGCGCGGCATTTATCGCGCCGAGCCGAATGACGGGGTGACGCTGCTCAACTCCCGCATCATCAATGCCGCGCGCTGCGTGCCACCGCAGAACAAGCTGGAAACCGAGGAGCTGAACAATTGCAATCAGTTCCTGATCGCCGAATTGCGCGGCCTCGCACAGGTGCGGATTATTCTAACGCTCGGGCTGGATGCGCATAAAGGCCTGCTCAAGGCGCTCGGCCTGCGCCCGGCCCATTATACCTTCGCACATGGGGCGTTTCACACCCTGCCGGATGGGCGCATTCTGGCCAATTCCTATCATGTCTCGCGCTACAACACGAACACGCGGCGGCTGACGACCGAGATGTTTGAAAACGTGGTGCGTGGGGTGGTGCAGCGTCTGGGATAGGATCGGTTTGTTTCAATTCCTGGCTCGATCTTCCGGCACGTGCTAGGTTGGTCCGGCTCCACTCAGGTGCAGGAATGTCATCATGCTGCGACTTGTCTCCACCCTGATCGACTACGAAGTTGAAGCCTCTGATGGCTCCATCGGGATCGTTCGGGACATTCTATTTGACGATATCACCTGGAAATTGCGCTGGTTGGCGGTGGATACTGGCGATTGGCTAACCCGCAGGCACGTGCTGTTTCATCCGTCGTCGATCAATCTGTTCGACACAGGCGGCAAGTTTCTACAGGTCCGGCTGGCGCGCAACCTGATCAACGCCGCCCCGTCGCTGAAAAAAGGCCAGCCCGTGACGCTGGATTTCGAAGCCCGGATGTTTGCGTATTACGATATCGATCAAAATTGGCAAAGCAGCATCTTCGGTGAGCGCCAGACGCAAGGCGGGCTGGAACGTGGGCCGCTGTTCAATCCCGCCTCGCCCGTCACCACGCCCGACGGCAATGGCTGCGATCCGCATCTGTGCAGTTTCAAAACCGTGAACGGCTATCACAACGAAGCCAAAGACGGCCCCATCGGCCATTTGCATGACGCGGTGATCGACACCACCGATTGGCTGATTCATTACCTCGTCGTCGCCATGGGCACATGGGGCAGCAGCAGCCGCGTGCTGATCTCCCCGCATGCCGTGCAACACATCGATCCGGCGACGGAGACGGTGCAGCTCGATCTGGTGCAACAACAGGTGCTATCAAGCCCGCCTTGGGAATCGAACATTCTGACAGATGATTCTTACCTCGCCAGCATCCACGAACATTATGGCTGGCCGCCATATCAGTTTGGGCGCGGCTAAGGCGATCGCGATGGCTTGATGCACAATCGTAGGGCGGGCGACGCTTCGCTTTTCCGCCCTACGAAATCGCCGCTTCAGCCCACCCGCATCTTCATCGCCTTATCCAACGCCTTGGTCAGCGTGCGCCCACCGGGTTCGTCGAGTGAGCCAAACGTGCCCTGGATCAGCCCGTCGCGCCCGATCAGCACCTTGTTGAAATTCCAACTCGGCTCCCAACCATCCTGATCGGCTTTCACCCATTTATAGAACGGGTCTGCATCCGGGCCTTTGACATGCACGAGGCCGGTCATCGGGAATTGCACGCCGAAGGTGGCGTCACAGAAATCCTTGATGGTGGCGTTCTTGCCGCTCTCCTGGTTGAAATCCTGGCTTGGGCAGCCGATCACCTCAACACCCTGATCCTTCAAGGCGGCGTGCAGCTTTTCCAAGCCCTCGTACTGATAGGTGAAACCGCAGAAGCTGGCGGTGTTGGCCACCAGCAGAACTTTGCCTTTGTAATCGGCAAAATTGAGCGTGCCGTCTTCAATCGAGCTGAATTTGAACTGCCAGGCGCGGATCGGCTCAGCGGCGCGGGCGACGCCTGCGGCCAGCAATCCGGCAGAAGCGGCGAGCGTGAAACGGCGAGTGATGTTATGCACTGTAGCGCTCCTCAAGCCAGGGGTTGGCGTTGTTGTGGTAGCCGTTGCGTTCCCAGAAACCGGGATGGTCGGCGGTGGTGATCTCGATGCGGTTCACCCATTTGGCGGATTTCCACAGATACAATTTCGGGATCAGCACCCGAATTGGCCCACCATGCACGCGCGAGATCGCCTCGCCCTCCCAGTGATGCACCAGAAACACGTCATCATCGGCGAATTGGTCGAGCTGCACATTGGTGGTGTAGCCGTCATGTGAATGGAAAATCACATGCTTCGCATCGGGTAACGGACGCACAAGATCCAGCAGCGTGCGCGATGCGACGCCCTGCCAATGGTTGTCATAACGCGACCACGCGGTGACGCAGTGCATGTCCGATACGCTGCCCTCCTGCGGCAGTGCCATCAGATCATCGAGCTTGAGGTGCTGCGGATTTTCCACCGCACCGCCAATGTCGAGGAAGAATTTCGCGGGCGTGATCTCCGGCTGCACGCCCAGATCAAGCACCGGCCAATCCTTCACCAGACGCTGGCCGGGTGGCAGGCGTTCGGTGGGGGCCGCGGTGGTGCCGGTCAGCAGACGACCCGCCTTCGCCCAAGCTTGTTTGGTGTCAATCAGCTTGTCTTTGAAACCGCTCATGATCCTCTCCTCGGCAACCCTGATCTGGGGTTGAATTGGCTGCCGACAAGACGACTCAGCCCGGCGGCAGACGTGACAGGAATTTTCCGACAATCGGACCCCACATCTCCGCCCCACCCGGTGCTGCGAAAATGGCGTGGCCTTCTTCCATGAACGGGTCGAGCTTGACGAAGCTGGCATCGCCGCCTGCCCCGGCGAAGGCGTCATGCAGCGCTTCGGCTATCGGCATCGGGAAGAAACTGTCATTGGCAGCGGCCAACCACAGCACCGGCACATGCGCATTTTTGCCGAATTGCACCGCGGCATGGGTGAGCAAATCGGGACGGCAGACGGAATCAGGCGGTGGAAAGGCCCGCGCCCCGCGTCCGGGTGCGAAGACGACGGCAGCCTTCACCCGTGGGTCTGCATGACCGGTATAGGCCAGCACCGCCCAGCCACCAGTTGATTGCCCCACCACGATGGCATCTTTGGGCTGCACCACGCCCAGCGCGAAGCCCGCCCGCACACCGGCGGCGATGTCCTGCGCGCCGGTCTCGCCCGAGGCTGCGTAATCGGGCGAGACACATGCGCCGAGATTTTCCACCGGCCCGCCGGAACTGGCCCCGAAGCCACGCCGCATCAATGCCATCGCCACATAGCCATGGGCGGTGAACCAGCGCATCGGCGGACTGTCGCACGAGGCCGGTTGCATCGCATTGCGGTCCTCATCCGGGCCGGGTGAGCCGTGATTGATCAACGCGAGTGGAAATCGCACCCGCCACGGCACCGCACCGGGCGGCGCGCAGACACGAGCGACGAGAATGGGCGAAGTCAGGTCGTCAGGCGTCAATCTCAGGCTGACGAGCGTGCCATCATGCGCCGCTATAGGATCCTGTCGCGCGGGCTCAGCACCACACGCGGCCAGCGCCAGCACTGCCAGCACGGCCGCCAAACGCCACCGCATGCTCACCCTCGGTCGCGCATCAATCGGGCCTTGTCGCGCGCCCAGTCACGGTCGGCGATGGCGTGGCGCTTATCGGCCTTGTTGCGGCCCTGACCGACGCCGAGTTCCACCTTGGCAATGCCGCGATCATCGAAGGTGATCGACAACGGCACCACGGAATGGCCATCGCGCGCGATGGAGTTGAAGAGCGAGACGCGCTCTTTTTTCTTCACCAGCAGCTTGCGCGGCGCACGCGGCTCGAATTTCGACAGAATGCCGCCCTGGTATTCGGGGATGTAGCAGTTGAACAGAAACAACTCGCCATCCCGCTCACCCGCCCAGGCCTCAGTGATCGTCGCCCGCCCAAGACGCAGCGACTTCACCTCCGGCCCCTTGAGCACGATACCGGCTTCCAGGGTTTCCTTGATCGTGTAATCAAACCGCGCTTTGCGGTTCTGGGCAGCCAAGCCGTGGCTGATCAGGCTGGATTTGCGCTTTTCCTTGGCCATGATGTGCTCAGTTGAGCAGACCCGCCGAGACCATGGCGGCCCGCACGCGCACCTTGGTGCTCTCCGCAATCGGAGCGAGCGGCAGGCGGCAATGATCGGCGGTGAAGCCCAGCAGAGAGGCTGCGAATTTCACCGGACCGGGCGAGGTTTCGCAGAACATCGCGTCATGCAGCGACACCAGACGCGCCTGGATCGCCATCGCTTCGGCAAGGTGTCCGGTCTGCCACGCGGCATGCATCTGGCTGCACAGGCGCGGCGCGATGTTGGCGGTGACAGAAATGCAGCCATGACCGCCAGCGGCCAGGAAAGCCAAGGCGGTGTGATCTTCACCCGAAAGCTGGATGAAATCCGTGCCACAGGCCGCCGTGGTGTGCAGCGGACGGGTGAGATTGGCGGTGGCATCCTTCACACCGATGATGTTGCGCAGCTTGGACAGCCGCGCCATCGTCTCCACACTCATATCGACCACCGAGCGGCCCGGAATGTTGTAGATGAACACCGGCAGGTCAACGGAGGTTGCAATCGCCTGATAATGCAGGAACAGCCCTTCCTGCGTCGGCTTGTTGTAATAGGGCGTGACCACCAGCGCCGAATCGGCCCCGGCCAGCTTGGCATGGCGCGTGAGGTCGATGGCCTCCGAGGTGGAGTTCGAGCCAGCGCCCGCCATCACCGGAATTCGGCCAGCCGACACCTTCACGGCGATTTCCACCACGCGCTTATGTTCGTCGTGGCTCAGCGTCGGCGACTCGCCAGTGGTGCCAACCGGGATGATCCCTTTGGTGCCTTCCTGGATCTGCCATTCGACGAAACGGGCAAACGCATCCTCATCCAGTTCACCAGTGGCGGACATGGGCGTGATGAGGGCGACGAGAGAGCCCTTGTACATGGCGGCGATCCTCCGGAGGGAGCTTTTGAATTGAACACGAAAGCTAGGGCCGTGGGGGGTGCGCTGCAAGGGCGAGGCGCGCTAGAAGCTCTGCATGCGACTGATACGAGCGATGATTCTCCTGGCATTCATCACCCCGGCGCGCGCGGCCACCCCGCCGCCTGCGCCGCTGAATGCGGCTGATCTGCCCGCTTTGATCCATGCCGACCGCTGGGATGACGCCCGCCGGGTGGCCGCAGCCGCCCCCGATCCGCTGGTGGCCAAGCTCGTTGAATATTTTCGCGTCATGGCTCCAGGGGCCGCCAGTTTCGACGATATCGTGCATTTCATGGCCGCAAGCCCGGATTGGCCGCTGCAATATTCCCTCGCCCGCAGGCGTGATGAGGCGCTGGCCGCCCTGGCGGATGACATGCAGGCGGTTGCTGGCTGCGATCATTTCCCGCCCAATCTGACCGGTGCGGTGCTGCGCTGTGCGGTGGCCTATGCGCATGCGGGGCGGGCGGCGGATGCAGCGAGATTGGCCAATCGGGCATGGGCGAGTGGCGATAAATTCGTCGAAACCCCGGTGCTGAAGCAATTTGCGCCCGAATTGACCGACCGCGCCGAAATGCAGCGTTTCGACCGTCTGGCACAGACCGATCTCGGTGCTGCCGGACGCCAGTTGCAACGCCTTGCCGCTGCCGACCGCCCGCGTGCCGAGGCGATGCTTGCCCTGCGACGCGACGCGCCCAATGCGCTCAACCTCAGCGCCAACCTGCCCGCCACCGAGCAGCAAGATCCGATGCTGATCCTGGAGCAGTTGCGCTTTCTGCGCCGGGCCAATCGGGATGACGACGCGCTGGCATTATGGCGTTCGACGGGATTTGCGTCGGAGGCCAACACCCGCGAGCGCGTGGCGTTCTGGGATGAGCGCAATCGGCTGGCGCGGCATCGGCTGGCAGCGGGCGACGTCGATGGGGCGTATGATCTGGCCAATGACAGCACGCAGACCGCCATCGAACCCGCCGTGGATTCGCAATTCCTGGCCGGCTTCATCGCCCTGCGCCGCCAAAACCGCCCTGATGTGGCGATAGCGCATTTCCGCAAACTCGCCAGCCTGTCCAAGGCCGCCATCACCCAGGGCCGCGCGCATTACTGGCTCGGTCGGGCACTCGCCGCCAGCGGGGACGCCAAGGGGGCGGCGGCGGAATATGAGACATCAGCCGCCTACCCCAATAGCTTCTATGGCCAGATCGCGACGATTGCCCTTGGCCATGATCCATTTGCCCGCATTCGTGACGCGGTGTATCCGCCGCCCGATATGGACCGCATCACCGCCTTGGCCAGCCGCGAAGTGGGGCGCGCTGCGGCCTATTTGATCAGTTGGGGTGAAAATCACCGCGCGATTTCCTTCCTCTTCCGCCTTGATGCAATCTCGCCAGACGCGGCTGACCGCAAACTCGTCGCCCGCATCGCCACCTCGCTGGGCGCGCCCGAGATCGCCGTTGATCTCGCCCGCAATGCTGGGCGCGACGGCGTGGTGGAGTTGGAAACCGGCTGGCCGACGCCGGTGGCGATCCCGGCTGATACCGGGCTTGATCCGGCTTTGGCCTATGCGATCATCCGCCAAGAGAGCAGCTTCGATGGCAGCACGGTCAGCCCGGTGGGGGCGCTCGGTTTGATGCAATTGATGCCGGGCACCGCACGCACCGTTGCCAAGCAGATCGGTGCCAAGGTGGCGATCGACCGGCTGACCGTCGATTCCGCGCTCAACATCCGGCTGGGTTCGGTCTATCTGCGCGGATTGATCGATCAATTTGGCGGCGTGGTACCGTTTGCCGTGGCGGGCTATAATGCCGGGCCGGGGCGGGTGAGTGAGTGGATCGGCCAAAGCGGCGATCCGCGCATCGGGCAGGTGGATATGCTGGACTGGATCGAACAGATTCCATTCGCCGAAACCCGCAACTATGTGCAACGGGTGATTGAGAACGAAGTGGTCTATGCCGCCCACGGGGCAGGTGCGGCCGAGCATCCGCTGGCGCATTTCCTGGGCAAAGGAAGCTGACATGCCGACACGCTCTCGCAAGCTCGCCCGATTGATCGCCAGCGGCTTCGGCAGCGGCTATTCGCCCAAAGCGCCCGGCACCGCGGGCTCGTTGCTGGCGTTGACGCTGGGGGCCGGGTTGATGACGCTCTCGCCCTGGGCGTTGCCGGTGGCGGTGGCGGCGTCGATTGTGTTGGGATTGGTGAGCATCGGCCCGGCAGGCGGCACGGAAGATCCGGGGTGGGTGGTGATTGATGAATTCGCCGGGCAATGGATTGCCATGCTGGCGCTGTCCCATCTCAGCCTGCCCGGCCTCGCTGTGGCCTTCGTGCTGTTCCGGCTGTTCGACATCGCCAAACCCGGCCCGATTGGCTGGGCAGATCGCCAGGGCGGCGCGGTGGGCGTGATGCTCGATGACGTGATCGCCGGTGCCGTCGCTGCCGCCGTGATCTTCGCGCTGCGCGCCGCTGCGCCGGGTTTGGTGTAATGCGCCAACACCCCAAGCTGCTCAATGTCGCCGACCGCAAGGCCATGGGACATGCAAGGCGGGCGGTGATCTCGCGCAGTGACCATGCTGAATGGGCCCCTGCCGCTGGCCGGGCTGATCCGGTGGCGCTGCTGACAGCCGCCGATGCGGGCCGCATCGGCGCATTGCTGCCGATCCGTTATGGCCGGATGATGGCGGATCCGTTTGCGTTCCTGCGCGGGGCCGCCCCGGTGATGGCGGCGGATATTGGTCCGCACATGCATAGCGGCATCATCGTCCAACTCGGCGGCGACGCACATCTGGCCAATTTCGGCGCGGTGGCGGGGTTGGCCGGTGAGGCGTTGTTTGACGCCAATGATTTTGACGAGACCATCCCCGGCCCGTTCGAATGGGATCTCAAACGCCTCGCTACCAGTTTGGTGGTGGCCGGACGTGTGAAGGATCTGTCCGACAAATCCTGCCGTGCCTTGGCACGTCGCGCCGTGCGGGCCTATCGCCGTGAAATCCAGCACCTTGCCCACACAGCACCGTTCGACGCTTGGTGCAGCAGGGTGCTGCTGGATGAAGCCATCGAGGATATTGGCGAGCGGGACGTGCGCAAGCGCGAGCGCGTGCGGTTGGGCGCGATTGTGCAGGCAGGTTGGGAGGGGCATCGGCATCTGATCTCACGACCGGGACTCTGGCTGCTGCCGGAGCGCCCGCCGGTGATCTTCCGCCTCGGCTCGCACGAAGCCATCGCCCATGCCGCCTTCGCCGCCTGGGAGGACAGCCTGCCTGAGGAACGGCAGATGCTGCTGCGGCGCTATCGGTTGCAGGATGTGGCGTTCAAGGCGGTGGGTGTGGGCAGTGTCGGCACGTTCTGCGCCATCGGCCTCTACGTCACACCGGATGGCGACAGCCTGCTGCTCCAGTTGAAAGAGGCCAAACCCGCCGTGCTCGCCCGCTATGCCGGGGCGAGCGCCTATGCGCATCAGGGCCAGCGCGTAGTGGTTGGTCAGCGCTTATTGCAGGCAGAGCCCGATCTGTTCCTGGGATGGACGCAAGCGGAGGGGCGGGATTTCTATGTCCGCCGCCTGAAAGACCCGTATCTGGCGGTTATTGGCAGCGAGATCGAAGCCGACGCCCTGCCCTTCACCGCCCGCCTCTGCGGCCAAACGCTGGCCCGAGCGCATGCCCGTGCGGGCGATGCCGCGATGGTGGCGGGGTATCTGGGCGATGGTGACAGCTTCGATGAAGCCGTGGCGCATTTCGCGCTGCTCTATGCTGATCAGACCGAACGCGATTTCGGCCGCTTTCGTGCAGCGATTGCCGATGGTGAGATTGAGGCTGTGAAGGAAGACCGCTGATGTTGCCGGACGACACCCTGCTGCAAGCCGAAACCCTACTCGCCGCCTATCGCGCCAAAGGCTGGAAAATAGCCACCGCCGAAAGCTGCACCGGCGGGCTGATCGCCGCCGCACTGACCGCCATTGCCGGCAGTTCAGACGTGGTGGATCGCGGCTTCGTCACCTATTCCAACGAGGCCAAGGCGGAATTGCTCGGCGTTGATCCGGCGTTGATTGAGCGTGTGGGCGCGGTGAGCGAGGACGTCGCCCGTGCGATGGCCGCTGGCGCGTTGCAGCGCTCACGGGCAGATGCGGCGGTCTCCGTGACGGGTGTGGCCGGGCCGGGCGGTGGCTCGGCGGAAAAGCCGGTGGGGCTGGTGTGGTTCGGATTGGCCACCCAAGCGGGCGTTACCGCCGAGAGCGTGGTGTTTCCAGGGGATCGCTCGCAGGTGCGCGCACAGACGGTGGCGCATGCGTTGGCGTTGTTGGGCCAAGC
>Ga0316222_1002677_pt1 | contig 18626 bp, 18 predicted proteins | sample TBH18011metaG_FD_206008 | JGI IMG/M metagenome (GOLD analysis project Ga0316222, IMG submission 206008) | Freshwater microbial communities from Trout Bog Lake, Wisconsin, USA - TBH18011 | ecosystem: Environmental > Aquatic > Freshwater > Lake > Hypolimnion/Profundal zone | place: USA: Wisconsin...
GAAACCCAGCTTCGAAGCCGATAAGCTTTAAGAATAAAAGGATAGTTTGAATGCAAAGAAACTCGATTATTTCAAGGTTTTTGCTGGGTTTCGCGTTGCTCTACCCAGCCTACGGCCCTATGTTCTTGTTGTTCAAAACGGTTTATTTTACAGCATTATTTTAATGAGGTGGCCCTGCCGTCTAGAGTTAAAAACTTGACACAAAATGAATTTTGCGTTATTTATCTGCAATTTATTAACAACTTGGAACGTTTAAAATGAATAAGAACGTTAGTCAAAAATCGCTTTTATTACTACCGGTTGTATTTTTGGCTTGTGGTGTTGTCCACGCAGAAAGTGATAATTATACTACCGCTCGTGAAGCTGCGAAATATAGGCAGGATAAACTGATGTCTGAGCAGATCAGAAATTCTACGAATCCGACTGAAAGGGCGCACGCAGAAAGGAGACTTGAAACATATAGAAATATGCCGGAAAACTTAAAAGATGCTTTGATAGAATATTCATATAGAGAAGCAGCCAAAAAATAATATCTTAATAAAGTGACTTATTATGCCAAGTAAAAAAACTTCTAAATCTATACCGTTCAGCTGTGAAAAATTAGGTTCAACCGCATTTATTCAAACTAAATTTATAAATTTATTTGGAGGGGGGGCATTGTGCGCTCAGAGCTTGTATCTGAAAATTGTTTAGATACATCCAAGTGCGGGGTGAAATTTAAAAGTGAAAAATGTCCATCCCAATAATATAAAAAAATGCTTTTAAGAAAAACTACAGCGATAATTTATTTATGTTTATTTCCACTATTTTTTATATCTCAGGCAAAATCTGATCCGTACATTCCTGATGCAAAATCTTACAGTCCTTCTAAACATTTAAAGATAGTAAAAAATATTGAAGATTCGTTACCTCTCATTGAAAAATTCATCAATAGAATAAATTCAAATAATTTGGGGGAATCGATATTAACTGACAAACGATTGTATTTAAAATACATAGACGAAATCCGTAAAACTGCATTACTCATTAAAAATAAAGTAACCATAGAATATACTTTTAAATTCTTACAACTAATTGAAGGAACTAACGAGTTGCAAAGAACATTGTCCTCAGATTTACTTGACGAAAACTCATATAAAAATAGTAAAGTATCAGAGAATGCAATAGTTTTGGTTGCAGAGAACGAGAAATACCAAAAATTATTTTCAGATTATTGGATTGAATTATATAAAATCTCACAGAATTATGCTAAGAAAGTTGACGACTCCGCCAGCCAATAGCCTTTTGTTGTGTTAGTAACGTTTTGTGCCAGCAATCAATCGTCACGACCTTATAAATATCGGGACAAACAACTCGGTAACAATAAGGTTCCAACCAATTTATTACACCATCTATCATTATTATTCATAGCTTCGTTTATCTACTTGTTTTAACAGGGTTATTTTAACTCGATAAGATGTGCTTAAATAAAAACGAAGACCCCATAGGATGCTGCCGATAGGCGCATCTGTCGCGTTATTCGCTCACATTAATGTTAAATAGCCCCCAATTGGCTGGAAAAATACCTGATTTGCTTCTGTACTCGATTGATGCGCCTCCTGTCGTCGGCAGCATCCTATAAGTTTGTCCTTAGCTTAAAGTCTAGCGAATTTTCCAAGGTTATTTTATGAAGTCAATGTCTGCAATTGGCCGAAACCGAACGATCAAAGTCTCGCTGGGTTTGTAGCGGAATCGGTGAAGGGCATGCTGGGGACGTGGAACCAGTTGGGCAAGGGATTAGCGAATTACGCATTCATTACGGCCCCGGATACCGCATCTATTTCCACAAACGAGGCGATACGATCATCGTTTTACTGTGCGGCGACGATAAGAATACGCAAGCAAAAGACATCAAGGTGGCAAAACGCCTAGCTGCTGAATGGAGTGAATGAAATGGCTGAAAAACTGACAACCTACGATCCCGCCGAGGATTTAGCTTCTGACGAAGCAATGGCAACCTTTATGGCCGAAGCGTTCGAGACAAACGACGCTAGTTACATAGCTCACGCACTTGGCGTCGTAGCCCGTGCGAGGGGCATGGCGCAAATCGCCGGACTGACTGGACTTTCCCGCGAACAACTTTACCGTTCCTTTAGCGAGAACGGAAACCCAACCTTGAAAACCACGCTTGCCGTAATGAAAGCTCTTGGTCTTGATTTGACCACCAAGATTCACACCTGACTATCTTACTACTATAAGTTTACGCCTTGTCTCCGTTCAAGATCCTATGGGACTCTGGTGTCGTTTGTTTAATTTCACCCAATCTGCGAAAAGCCCTCTTTTAGCACTTTTAGTTTCTGCTTTTTTTATTCCACTAGATTTAATTTACGCTTCGACGAAATTTATGGCGGCTCCAATTGAATCCATCGTTTTGTTTGGCATATTGGGAATTTCCGCCCTTATGTATTTCGCATGGGCTTCAGGGATCAGGCGACCCTTCCAAAGCGGTGCGTTTAGCCGTCGTCTCAGCATGTCGACGATCATCCTCGGCGTGTAAATAGATTGCGGTGGTCTCTATGGAGGCATGACGCAGGTTTTTTTGAATATAACGAATATCGTTACCGGCATCAGCCTGATGGGTAGCAGAAGTATGTCGCAACCAATGTGTTGAGGCTTGCAGTAAAGTGGCTGCGCCGGCCGGATCACTGTCTGCAAACGCTTGGGCTGCGCGTTGAAAAACTTCTTTTACGATTAAATAAATCGCTGTGGCCGTTAAAAATTGATCTGTTCTTCCTGCTATCGATAAAACCAGCGGTGTATTTTCTGTAGGGGAGGGCGTTGCCGTTAGGCCTTGGAACAATCGGTATCGCGTCAAGTCCGCCATTAATTCATTACTGATCGGTACATTACCTTCTACGCCGCCTTTACCAATCACCTTAAGCCACCAATTACCGCGGCGTAAAACCAAATTGCTGCTTTTAGCTTGCGCCGCTTCTGAAACGCGTAATGAAGCCCCATAAAGCAAGCGAAATAACCAGCGCACCCGTTCATAATGTTGTGATTCCCTAAGTGTTTGTTTTGGCATGGTTTCGATAAAATCAAGCACCGCTTTCCACAAAGCTTGATCCAGGTAGCGCTCAACCGTCGCTTGGCGATCCAGGCTTGATTTACGTTTATTGCGGCGCAGCACTAGCGGGTTGCCGGCCAAATAACCCGCCTCAACTAAATAACTGAACAATCCAGAGAGGATGCCCATGGTTTGCCGGATGCTTTGCGGCGATAAAGGGCCATCAAACAGCCGCCGCTGTGCGCCTTGGCGTGGAAGTTCTGGATTAATCCATTCGCCATCTGGGTGTTTTAAAAACGCTTCGTAAGTCAAAAAATCTTCTCGCGTTAGGCTAGACAGGGGCTTTCCCAGATATTGGGTCGCCCAGATCAATAGCCGCACCGCTTCTTTTCGATAGCTGCGCAAGGTGTGCGGTGAATCGTGGTATTCAGCCAGCCATAGCCTGACGGCTTCGATATCGGTATCAGCAGCAATCTGCCGAATAGTGCCTTGTGCACGGTTGCCGCCATTGCGGCCATCCAGTATGGCTAAGTTTGCCGGCATCGGCAGGTCATCATCGGCAGGCACTAAATTGGACATAGCGGGGGTCTTATGAGTTTTAAAAATGGTTTACCGTAGCGTACAGCAATATTTCTTTTGATTATAGGTATTATCATAAATTTTTTTTCTTTATCATTATACATATAACGTTATACTATAGTATACTGTACGTAATGATTAGGAGATAACAATGAGTCGTATTAGTGACACCCGTTTACGCACCCGCGAAGCCGCCGTCAATCTGGTGGCGGCTGGTCGGCGTCCGCACGAATTGACGGTCGATTCAATTTATGCCGAGATCAAGCAGGGCAGTCGGACGACTATCAACGATGAATTAAAACTATGGAAAGACGAACAGGCAAAAGCGGATGCCTTGAATTCGACACTGCCGCCAGCCGTTGCTGGTGCGATGCTGTCCACCTGGACAACAGCCATTGAATACGGGGAAAAACTTTTCGAGCAGCGCAGGGAAGGGCTGGAAAGTGAGCTGGCGGCCGCTTGGCAACAAATACAGGAATTAAAAATAAGCTTATTAAACAAGCAAGAAGAGCTAACAACGATCAGCGCGCAAGTCGTGTTACAGCAAGCAGAAATCGAGAAATTGCGAGGGGAGGTGGCTAATAGCCGTTCCGCGACGGATATGGCGCAAGCACAGGCTGCCGCTTTGGCGCAGCAGCTTGAATCGTCCAAAATCGAAGAAGAGCAACGCTTAGCCGCCGCAAAAATAGAATATCAGCAGCTGCAATCAGCCATGGCTGTGCAGGAGCAGACGTTTAGAGCCGAAATCGATAAGGCCACTATACGATTGGAGGGAGTGCAAAAGCATATTATGCTGCAAGTCAGCGAAGCGCGAGAGGCGACAAAACGCGCAGAAACCTTGCTGGCCAAAGCAAATCTTAAAAATGCAGAATTGTCAGACGCCGCGCAACAATTCGCCGCAAAATTAACGGTGCAGACAGCAGAAAATCAGCGGATGCAAATTGAATTGGAACGGGTATCTAAGGAAGCCTTACAACTACGGACGGCTCATGAACAGTTAATCCAGCAACATGCTATTCAGCTGGGTAAGAGTGCTGCGCAAACTGAACAGATCGAATCCTTGCAAAGAAGAACTATAGGTACGGAAACGCGGCTTGAAAATGTGTTGAAACGCGCTAGAGGTCAGCTGAGAAAAGACAGGTAAACTATCTCAGGGGCGCTCGGCGTCACGAAACCAGTCACGTATCTCTGCCATTTGTTTGGATTGTTCTAGTGGTGCGTGTCTTTTGCAAGTTGCATATTCTTCAGTACCTGGCTTTGCCCCCCAACGAATTTCAACACAATCGTTTGGGTTATAAGCCATCTCAAACGCCGCTTTACGCGCCAATATCTCTGCTACAGAAAGCACCCATGGTTCACCATTACTCCGTATATACTGAATTTTTTTCTCGGCAATCAATTTTTCATGCAGTTGTTCCAGCTGAGTTTTAAGCTCTGCAGCGGATTGATCGGCCAACTTAAACAGCCTTGGATAGCGAACCACTTTTTCTGGAAAATCAAGCAATACATTGATAGCGATAATCAAGCGCATATCACGCGAAGGCGTGGCGAAATCTTCCCAAGGCCCAGTTGTTTCAAAAATAGCCGCACTTTTCGGCATCTCGATAGGCGTCTCATTTTTGCGAAAATAATTTTCGCCGTTCTCAACCGATTGCAGACGGGCTTCTAATTGTTCTACTAACGCAGCTAAAGTGGCCTCGTAAGTCTGTTTGACATCCAACCCTTCCGGGTTAATCAATTTCTCAACTTGCGCGTAAAAATCTTCTGCGCTCAACGCTTCCTGTTCTGTTGAATAATTTGGTAACTCCTCGTTTTTTAATAAGGTATGATTATCAGCAATGGGTCGAAAAGCTTTAAATCCAGGCCCGGCATAGGTTGAATCAACAAATAAAAAGGTACCTTGCCAAAATCGTTTCCGAGTGACGGAGTGATCAGGCTGGGCGTCCACAGCAAATAATATCCCCGGACTGTTTGCCGTTTGCGCTACCCATTTAGCCAGAACCAATATATGACCGTAAGGGTCGGCATATATTGTGCCTGGCCATAATGTATCTCGTCGTAGTGATACAGGATAGAAATCAGTTTCTTCGTCAGCCAGCGCGGTACGGCCATTTCCTGACTGCACCACGTCCATCATGGCATGGCTTAAGGTTTTAAATTTTGCTGGCGGTATTGTGTTTTCTACAAAATCGGTGTTAATTGTAGCGGCATTACAGAGAGGTGGTTTTTGGCTGGTGCCGCGACTGCAAGCTCGATAACTGAAAGGTAAGCCATTTTTCCAGGCAAAATAGCTACGCAGATAATAGGGTAAATCAGCACAGTCTGGCATTGCCGGCAGTGAGTCATCTTCATTTAAACCTAAGTAATCATGCAAAAAATTACGCGCTGGATTGCGTAAAACCGGCTGTAGGGATGAAAAAGCCAGACTTTCATCCGCTGGGCTATCAAAAAGCTGTTCTATCCAGGCTGAATAAAAGGCTTCATAACGCCCATTCCAGATAGCATGTTTTTCTACGCCATTATCGCCGTTAAAAACTTCACGACAAGCCAGTGTTTTATCTTTGTCTTTAACCTCTAACTGATAGCGACCCTCGTCAAGTTTATCAAGCTGTGCGGATAAGCGCCATGGTATTCCGTCATTGAATGCTGTATTTAGAAAAAGTTTTTCACCCTTTGGATTGGTTAATACCAATTCAGTGATGGGTTGTGAACTGGACACAGCCAGTATATTAATCGGTGTTCCAGGCTTGATCATACGCGGAGAAATCCAGATGGCGGTGGCATCGCCTTGGGTACAGGACGCAGCAAAACCTAATTGATTAATAAGGCAAGCTGCTAATATCATTGCCAAATATAGCTGTTTTTTGGAAACAGTCAGTGCACAAGCAGTGGGATTTGCTAAGGCTTGCATAAAATTCTCATCAATTAACGTAACTATGCAGAGTGATTTTCTTAGCCAGAAAAACAATGTGTTATAGGATGTGCCAAACAGGCGTGAAGCGCATCTTTCGCGATTGATGCGCGGCACATCCTAACAGTCTATATATTATGCTGAATAGTTGCCCATTAACAATAGCATAAATGCTGAAAGCACGGGGCAAAATGGATGTGTCTTCTATAATTTAACATAATATACATTATGCGAAGTAAAGCATACACGCCGCGTTCTTCAAATATGGCTTAATATGCACTAGAATCGATTCGATAATTATGCTAATTTAATCCGCAGAATTTTTGGATTTTCTGAGGTTATAGCAATGTCTGTGTGTGTTTGGCTGTTGTTTTAATTAAAAGATAGGATAGATAAAAACAGGTAATGAGTAATAGTATCAGCGGATACACTGATGAGGCGGAGCACCTCATTCCAGCATTTGAAGCCATATCTGCTCCTGACGTTCTTACGCACGTTCTAGACTTCTTTCCTAAGACGCCATCTCGGATCATCGATATTGGCGCAGGAACTGGCCGCGATGCCGCTTGGCTTGCTTCGCATAGTCATAGATTAACTGCAGTTGAACCTGTGGAACAGTTTCGGAAAGCCGGTATGCTTTTGCACCCTTCTCCTTTGATTCAGTGGATAGACGACAGCCTCCCGCTTTTATCTTACACACTTGAAAGCCGAGAAACATTTGATCTTGTGCTGCTTATTGCCGTTTGGCAGCATCTTACACCCGAAGAACGGCGAGTTTCCATGACGAACTTGTCTAAACTTCTTTCACGATATGGACGACTCATCATGTCCATACGCCATGGATCAGGATCATTAGCCCGAGAATGTTTTCCTGCAAACGTTGAGGAAACAGTTGCTCTCGCTTGTCAAAACAATTTAGAAGTTCTCGCCAAACGATCAGCCGAATCTGTACAAACAATGAATAAAGTGGCAGGAGTTACTTGGACATGGCTTGTGTTGGCAAAGTCATGCGGAATTTTATCGTAATTCATTTGGCGGCTCCCACGCCAAAGCGCGGGAGCCATGCCAAACTCGGTTTATGGTTTAACCGCAGCCGCCTTGCCATACAAGCTATAGGCACCAAAACGCATTTGATGTGCCCTGCCCAGCTTTTCTTTATTAAAATCAATCGAGAACTGTTCGGTCAATTGCTTGCCATCCCAATGATAAGCTTTGAAAAACTGCTCGTTATCTGTGCCTTTTTTATCCCAGTTCGCCAATAATGACGAAGTGTAATACAGTCGCTTGCCATCCCAGCTGGAAGACACCATATTGACTTGCGCACCGATTTTTTGTTCAAACACCTGTTTGGGATGGAATGGATCGCTAATATCAAACGCTCGGGTTTTACCATCCATAAAGGTATTGACCCATAAGGTTTTGTCGTCGCTGGCGATGGATATATCGACCGGCAACGGTATTTTGCTGGGATCGCCGATGTCAGCCACCGCTTTGGCTTGCCATTCTTTTTTATCATCCTGATAGATCAACCAGATTTTTGAAGTCAGTGCAGTACTGGTAAAGCAGTAGTTATGGTTTTCCTGCAGCGCACAACGGATTTCCAAAGGTGCACCCGGTACATCAAACACTTTTTTAGGCTGACGGCTGTGTAAATCCCATTGCACGACAGTATTGCCGAAGCGTTTCATTGCTTCTGCGTCACCCAGCATTTTGCCGAAGTCCATCATATAATTAGACCAGCCGGTAAACGAAGATGTCAGCAGCAAGTTTTGCCGTGGCAAAGCTCGCACATCGTAGTTATAGCCATCGGCATAATTGCCGGTCTTGATTGCACCCTGCAAATTGGCATCGGTCGGTAACCAGTAGGTCGCGATAAATTCACCGGCATTGTTGTATTCCACCACGGCGGTACGGCCACCATTGTCTTTGTTATTGGACAAGCCGGTAATCAACATCCGCCCCGGTAAGGCATACAAACTATGCGGGCCAACCACGCCGCCGCTTTTGGCGGTAAAATCTGTAATTACTTTGTGCAGCTTAGGTTTGGCTGGATCGCTGTAGACATCGAAAATAAAAATCTTGTTGGTGTCCAAACCGCCGGCCCACAAATATTTGCGGTCGTCGGTAAAGTCAGAATGGTGCGCCTCATTACGGCCACCCACCGACAATTGACTGATCACTTTGCCGTAATGCGCCGATTTAGGGTTGACATCCACCGTCACCAGTTTGTCCTGTTCATCGCCCAGCCCCACTTCGCCCAGCGTCCAGATATAGACAAAATCTTCCTGTCCGGTGATTTTTGGCATATACGGCGAAGCACAAGTTTCGTCAGCCCCGGCAGGAGCTACGGCGGCGAGACTGAATATGGCGGCGGCCAAGGCCGTTTTAAACCACGGCCGGCGGTTTTTTTGAAATGATAAATGAGTCATGTTTGCGTCCGATGATTAATAATTATTATATTGATGTAGCAAATAAACGCTTAATCCCCCGTAGTGGGGTCGATAATCGTCTTGATTTCTTCAATCCGGTTGGCTGGAAAACCGCCTTGTTCGGCATGTTCTCTAATGCTTTGCTCATTGTCGGCAATATAGAGGCAATACACTTTGTCGGCGGTGACAAAGCTTTCCAACCACTGAATTTTCGGCCCCAACGTCTGCAAAACACTGCAGGATTTTTGCGCGATACCTTGCAAATCAGCGGCGCTTAATTGTCCTGCGCCGGGAATGTCACGTTCGATAATGTATTTTGGCATGATGATCTCCACATAAAAACGACCGGTCGTCTTTAATACCGGTCTAAAAAAACCGCCTAGGGCGGGTTGTTTTTGCCAAAGGCTAGCCTTTGAGCAAAAATTCTTGGTAACTCGTTCCTGCAGGACGGGAAATTATAATGATGAAGCATGTCAGACTGTAAAATAATCCCCCAACAAATCATCGCAACAAGCCTGCAACGGCGCAACCGATTGCTCAACTTTCATTCGCAGCAAGGCCCCTTGCCAACTGTTCAACAGCAAATCCGCCATGCTTTTGGCAGACCTGTCTGTTCGCACCATACCTTGCTGCTGTCCGCGCAATAAGGCCGCCGTCTGCAAATCGCTGTAACGGCCAACGGCATCCAGCAAAGCCGTGCGACATAAGGAGCTGGTATCACCCACCTCCCCCATCAGATTACCTAATAAACAACCGCCTTTAAAACCGCTTGCCGCTACTTCAGTAATCAATTCTGCATAATACAGCTTTAAAGCCGCCAGTCCATCCAGCGCCGGATTTTGCAAATGCGCCGACAGACGCAAAATAAACGGTTCAATGTAATGACTGATCGCTTCCGCGGCAAATTGTTCCTTACTATTAAAATAAGTGTAAAAAGAACCTTTGGGAATTTGCACAGTGTCCAGTATCTCTTTCAAGCCGGTGGCGTGATAGCCTTTCTCCAACAATAAGGTCACGCCCTGATCCAGCAGTTTTTCCTTTTTGATGTATTTGGGTTTTAAGTTAGCCATGGGTTTATTATGCGACCGGTCGTCTTGTTTGTAAACAAATTTTTGTTTTGCCGCGATCATTTATCACTTAAACTTCATCTATCCAATCTTCGATAGTCAAAACGCCATTAGGCACTAGCTTGAATGCTTTATCATGGGTAACAAGTATTGTATTGGTGGCTATTGCATGCGCGGCAATCATCATGTCGAGTGCTCCAAGTGTTATACCAGCCGATACGCAAGCAGCGCGTAAATCGCCATAACTGGTGGCGGCTTGCTCATCCCAGGGCAATGTCTCAACCCGAAATAAAAATTCCCGGATAAGTTTTGTAAGGGTGGCAGGATGCGCTTTGCGAGCTAAGCCATATAAAAGTTCGCCTTGGGTGACTGTGGATATGGTAATGCTGTCCATAGGCAGCGACGCCAGCCGGTTACGAATGCCGGGAGGAATGTAACTGGCCATATTTGTATCCAGCATGTAGCGCATTAAAACAAGTCTCTTTCTTGGTTTGGCAAATCTTCGCGATCGACTAGGAAATCAGCCGGAATATTGGTGTGATCGGCAAGCTCGAAAAACTCCGTCCAGGATACCGGTTTGGGCGACAGTATAACTTCACCAGTCATAGGATCATGACGAATAAATACTTCCTCTCCCGGAAAACGAAACTCTTTCGGAAGTCGTATCGCTTGGCTTCGGCCAGTGATAAATAACTTAGCAGTAGTATGCATATTAATCTCCTATAACCAGAAGTTAAAATTATATATCATGCAATGGTATGTATCAATGATATCTATCAATCTGATTCACACTCTATTAGCGGATAATCGGTCAAATTAATCCTCCAGCAACACCACCGGACTTTCCGTATCCAATTCCAGACCATCGACGCTGCGTAATTTGCGCTCCATGGCTTTGGTGCGGGTAGTCTGCAAAGTTTCCAGCGTATTGGAAGCGGAATTAATATGTTTATGTACCGCTGCCAATTGCTCGGAATATTTCACAAATTCGGTTTTAACCTCCGCCAGCACTTTCCAGACCTCGCTGCTGCGTTTTTGTACCGCCAGGGTTCTAAAGCCCATATTCAGACTGCTTAATAAAGCGGACAGCGTGGTGGGGCCGGTAATGGTAATCCGATAAGTTCTTTGCAGACGTTCAAACACCTCGGGATGGCGTAACACTTCGGCAAACAAGCTTTCTATCGGTAAAAACATAATCGCAAAATCGGTGGTATGCGGCGGATCGATATATTTGCTGCTGATGTCTTTGGCAAAGCTCTCGATGGATTTTAACAGCTGTTTTTGCGCGGCATCAATGCCGGGAATATTGCCTTCTTCCAGCGCATTCAACAGAGTTTGATAGCTTTCCAGCGGAAATTTAGAATCTATCGGCAGCCACACGGTTTTTTCGTCGGATTTTCCGGGTAATTTAATCGCATATTCCACGTTGTCCCGGCTGCCCTGCTTGGTGGCGACATTAACCGCATACTGATCCGGCGACAGGATTTGCTCCAATATATTGCCCAATTGATATTCGCCTAAAATACCGCGCGTTTTGACATTGGACAGCACTTTTTTCAAATCGCCGACACCTATCGCCAGGGTCTGCATTTCCCCTAAACCTTTATGTACCTGCTCCAGTCTATCGCTAACTTGTTTAAACGATTCTCCCAAGCGTTTTTCCAGGGTATCATGCAGTTTTTCATCGACAGTTTTGCGCATTTCGTTCAATTGCAGATTATTATCTTCCCGTATGGCTTTTAACTGATTTTCTATAGTCTGGCGAATGTCCAAAATACTGGTTTTAGCCTGCAGATTAGCTTCTGTTTGCTGGGTGTTTAAATCCGAGAAGCGAATACGCAATTGCTCATTAAAGTCTTTAATCCCTTCCGAAAACTTGCCTTCAAACGACTTCAGGCTATTGTTAAGTTCCTGACGATTAAGCAGGGCATCGTTTTTGATGCCGGCTGCAAAGCCATCCAGTTTTAATAAAGTTTTATCGCGGAACTCATCCTGTTTTTGGCTTTGCGCGGCGGTGGAGGCTAAAAATGCCTGGGAAACGCTTTGCTTAAAATCGTTGGAATTAGTCATCAACTTTTCCGACAACTCATAGAAAGCGGCTTTAAAGGCGTTTAGTTGTTGGTTCTGCAGGCTGTTGTTTTCGGTAATTCGCTGTAATAGGGTATCCTGCATGGTTTTAAAAACCTCCTGCAACTCACGGCGATTTTCTATGCTGACCTCCCTAAGTTCGCGACGCGATTCGGAAAAGCCTTGGTTTAAGCTGTTTTCTATCCGCTGAATGTCTTGTAGCAGCGATGGCGCAGCGGACGCCAGCAAACGGTTAAGGCGGCTGTAGATCAGTACCAACAGAATTAAGATAATACTTAACAGCGCGGCCGGCAAAAATAGCGCAAAGGGGAGTGAGTCGGTCATTGGAGTAAAACGTGCAGGGTTAATGGGAATTGAAAATAAGATTATGCCCTACTGCGTATGAGTTGAAGCAAAAAATTGCCGAATTTGCGCTGTAGCGTACCTTTATTTTAAGAATCCAAGAAACAAGCCGATGAGCCTATTCCATTGCCAACAATTTACCGTTCGCCAACAACACGCCGCGATGAAAATCTGCACCGATAGCCTGCTATTTGGCGCAATGGCGCCGATTAGCCCCGGTGATCAAGTGCTGGATATAGGCACCGGCACCGGTTTATTGGCTTTAATGGCGGCGCAACTAGGCGGTGCAGCGATTTGCGCGGTAGAAATTTGCCCGGATGCCGCACAAGAAGCCGAAGATAATTTTAGACAAAGCCAATGGCATCAACGCTTGAATGTGATGCAGCAAAGCATTCAACAGTATGCCTTGCACTGCAATCTACATTATGATGTCATCATCAGCAACCCGCCATTTTTCGCTGGGCATTTACCGGCGCCGACGCCGAAAAGGAATCTGGCTAGACATGCCGATGCCCTGCCCTATGCCGATTTATTTGCCGCAGCTGCCAAACTGTTGAGCGATGCCGGGGTGTTTTATACGCTGCTGCCGCTACAGGCTATTACCGAAGCGGTTGATTTAGCACAGGTAAACGGCTTATATCTAAACAGGCAAACCCATTTTCGCGGTTTTGCCGACAAACCTGCCAAAGTTGCCGCTCTTAGCTTTAGTCGGGGTAACCGCGGTTGTGTGACGGATGGTTTGACAGTTTATCAGTCTGATGGTGTCTATACCTTGGCAAGCAAGCGTTATTTACAGCCGTTTTTGCTGCGTTTTAAGGAGGATGCGTAACACTTTTAATTTGATTCGTCATACCTATCTGAATTCCGGCAATCCCTGCTGGAATGACAGCATTACTTAATAATACCAATAAGATTGGGCAATCAGTCAGCTTAAGTGTCAACCCAACCGCCCCACATCAGGCTATAATAGCGGCTCACTACCGATCAATTACTCGCAAGAAGTAAGCTATATCTATACAGCATAGGAACAACTCATGATTATTAAACCCAAAGTTCGTGGTTTTATCTGCACCAACGCTCACCCCATTGGCTGTGCCGCCAATGTTGAAGAGCAAATTGCTTACAGCAAAGCGCAAATCGACAGTCATCAAGGCAATGGCCCTAAAAACGTATTGGTGATTGGCTGCTCAACCGGTTATGGCTTAGCCTCACGGATTACCGCCACTTTTGGATACGGTGCCAACACCCTGGGTGTTTGTTTTGAAAAAGCGCCTAGCGACAAAACCGGCTCCCCCGGCTATTACAATACCGCTGCTTTTCAAGCAGCCGCAGCGGCGGCCGGGTTATACGCCCACACCATCAATGGCGACGCTTTTTCAACAGCCATTAAAGATCAGGTGATTCAATTACTGAAAGACGGCATCGGCAAAGTGGATTTAGTGGTGTACAGCCTGGCCTCGCCACGCCGTACCGATCCTGTGACCGGCGAAGTATTTTCTTCAGTGTTAAAGCCCATCGGCAAAGCCCACACCTCAAAAAACCTGAACACAGATACGTTAAAGCTAACTGAAGTGACTTTAGAACCCGCCAGTGAAGCCGAAATAGCCCATACCGTTAAAGTCATGGGCGGCGAAGACTGGGAATTGTGGCTAGAAGCGTTACAAGCGGCCGACTTGCTGGCCGAAGGCGCTCAAACGGTAGCCTACACCTATTTGGGTGACAAACTGACTTGGCCTATCTATGGCCAAGCTACCATCGGTAGAGCTAAAGAGGATTTGGACCGCGCCGCTAAACAGATTGACGCAAAGCTGCACGCCATTAAAGGCGGCGCGCATGTAGCCGTATTAAAAGCCTTAGTTACCCAAGCCAGTTCGGCTATTCCTTTAATGCCGCTGTATCTTTCCATTTTATTCAAAGTCATGAAAGAACACGATAGCAATGAACATTGCATCGAGCAAATCGAGCGTTTATTCAGCGAATGCCTATATAGCAAAACTCCCCGTCTGGATAGCGCCAATCGCTATCGGGTAGACGAAAAAGAATTAGATCCTGCTGTACAAAGCCGGGTTGAAGAGATTTGGAATCAGGTCAACGAAGAAAACCTGATGCAATTGATCGACTATCAAGCTTACAGCAGTGACTTCCTAAAGCTGTTTGGCTTTGGCCTGGAAGGGATTGATTATGAAGAAGATGTTAGTCCGCAAGTGAGCAGCAATTTTTAATCGGTTTGTGAGTAATCGAACTGTTTTTTGGGGATGGCGCCTAGCCTTAGTTTAGCACTATTGATTACGGCCTAGGCGCCATGCTGGGGCTTAGCGTTCTCAGTAGGCCTTCTGTGTAACGATTATGAGTTTTTGCTTGGCAGCGGAATAAGATGTTAATAGGATGTGCGCAGCAGCGTGAAGCGAATCTTTCGCAATTGCTGCCCGGCACATCCCGTACAGCCCATTCATCTATCTAAAATAGCTCTTAAAATCAGTGTATTGATAGTTATTTATAAAGTAACTTGCCGCATAAAATAAATATTTAATAAAGTAATTTGTGCGTAGTTTCCCGTGGAACATGTTGCGAACTTAATTTCTAAGCACTTATGTTTTTCTTCTGTTTTTTTACAATACTGTCTGCAATATCTCAGTTTAGAAAATTGAGTTTTTAAGTAAACCGTCGCTACGATGATCCAATCTCCCATCAGTGTTAGTAGGATGTGCGCAGCGTGAAGCGCATTTTTCGCGATTGATGCGCCTCCTTTTCTAGGCACATCCTATCTATTTATCAATAGTTTACTTGAGTTTTCGAGTAAGCCGCCGTTACGATAATCTAATGCTAAAACCTTCTCATTAGAATGGTATTCGGCGATAATCCTAGAATCAGCAGTTGGACACGTTCGCCAGTGCAGTTTTCCGGTTGGCCGGCAAGGCGCTTTTTCTTAGGCCGCGGCCGCACCCTGGCTAGAAAAAGCAACAACTCATAAAATGTAACCCAATCAGGCAATCGGAAAACACTGATAGCGAGCGTGTAGCGGTCTCACCCTTTGGCTGATTTCATTCAGGCCTATCTTTTCCAGTGACGATAAGCCTTTACGATAACAGAGCAGCGGTCAACTGCTGATTCTAGGATAATGGACAATTAAGACGATAATGAATGTCTCTACCAATAATAAAAACAAAATTTTTCGAATCTGTATTTCTAGCAATATAAGGAAAACATTATGAGAATAGCGCTTCTAGGTGCGCCAAAATCCGGTAAAACAGTATACTGGTCTGCACTTTTTCATGCATTTCAGGACGAAATCACTATTCCACCATTGACACCCAAAATCAAGCAGCAGTACCGTGAAATGAACATCAATAAGAAAGTCGGCTTTCGCATTGATATCACCAATAAATGGCTTGAAAAGCAGTTGGCCTATAACTCACATATGCTGGATGCGCAACCGATAACAAAATGGCCGGATCCAACGATGGATCTGGACAACTTAACGGCAGATATAAAATTTGATTTTGTGGAGCTTGATTTTGATAGCTCTCGGTCTACCTATACTAATAGGGTAAATTCTTACACTAGGACAATTGAAGTGGATGATCCGCCGGGCGGATTATTTAATGATACCGTACATTCAATAGGTCATATCAATAGATTGAGACAAGCAGATGCCGCAATCGTATTTTTGCCAATGGATGCCATACTCAAAGCAATCACCAAAACAGAACTTGATCTTGAGGATATAAAACAATTTAATATAGATGCAGCATTAAAAGGCATAAAAAAAGTATTGGAAGATGTAAGGGCAAAAAATAAGTATGATGACACTTTTCCTTGCTGTTTTATTATATCAAAATCTGATGAATGTAAAGCAGAGGACTTTCCTCAGGTAGAGGATTTTTTATACAATCAAGATTATGGTTTTATAAATCTAATATCAAAAGAGTATCCAGATATGATCATTTGCGTGTGTCCTACTGGTATATTGAATCCCGATACAGGCAACTTTCAGGCATTAAACTTGGAATGGCCGTTTTTATTCGCCGCCGCTGCGACTATATTCCGCAATCATTATGATTGGATGGAGAAATCCGAACAAGATAAAAGAATCGCTCGCAGATACGATAATGAAGCGGAAAATAGTGCAAAAAAAGCAAAGAAACATAGCGATAAAGCCCAATACTATGCCAGAAAAGCCAGAGAACTTGCCTCGCGTAATCTTTTTGCGCGCGGCTGGGCATTTTTAGCAAGAGGGGAAAGTGTTAGACGTTATCGACAAGACGAATTATTATTTCATCGTAGAGCAAATGATCATCGCAGCGAAGCCGACGAGAAATTGGAAACAGCTAAATCATATCGTAATGCCGCTGGCCGCAAGATTAATTTTGCTAATGATGATAAGCAACTGGCTTTTGATACTTGGTCTTCCCTTTCAGCCGAAGGGGCGCATCGTAAAATTCGCATCATGGTAGCAGGTAATATGATTGAAGATTTTGTAGACAATATTAAAAGCAAGATGAAGAGGTAATTATGTGGACACATCACCTTTCTTCCAAATGTATTCGGAATAATCGCCCAGAATATAATGGACGCACTGTCGATGATTTTCATATCCTAACCCAAGAAACTAGGGTAGCAGAAAATATAAAGTTGCTTGAGAAACTAAAGCGTAGGCCATCCAGATATGATCTGGCGAATATTAAAAATAATAAATCCAGGACAGTCTGTTTTATTCAGGATTGTGGTGACCGTTACTATATCGGCGTAGATGGGCATATAGAAGATATTCTTGGCAAAGACTGTTCTTATGCTGTTGAACGCACTATTTTTAATGGGCAGGAGGAAATAGGTCGTTCCATCCTGTTTACACATGGTTTTTTTGCAAGTAAACATCATAATCCCTTTATTCCTGATTTAAAAGAATTACTGGCCGTACAACGTGACGGGTTGGAAGAGATATTGCGCCGTGCCAATAATGGCGAGGAACCAGTGATAATCTCCGCTGCAACATTCTCTAAACCACGAGAAAGTTCGGAGTGGAGTCTTATTGCTACGCAAATTGAGCAGGGCAATCATTTGGGCAGCTTTGCCATTTTTACCATGGATGGCCAATTGATAGAATGGCTTGCTGCAGAGCCGCTGATCGCGCAAAAAACCGATGCTGCTTCCCTTGAGCCAATAAAATCATCGCCACCGGCATTAGGAGCTTTGCTGCAAAAATTATTACAGGGCTTATTGGGTTCAACTAATAATGAGGAAAAACATAATAACGAATACATTCCTGATGAAAAAGACGTTAAAGAAATGTACCCAAAAATCATGGCTGGAGAACAGCAAGGGAAAAATCCTGGCGAAATAGCGGCAGAATTGGGCATTACCATCAGTTACATCTCAAAAATAAAAAAGGCACGGCAAAAAGCGTAGAAATCGGCTATCCACTTAAGGCGGAACAAAAATAGGATGTGCCTAGAAAAGGAGGCGCATCAATCGCGAAAGATGCACCTATAGTGTGTGCCGGCTTAAATTAGAAGCCTAGAAATCTTAACAGCGCTTTGATTTTAAAGCAAAAACAGCGTAAAGTAACAGCTTTTATAACATTTTCAGGGGTATAGAATCATTATGCTAAAACATCTTCATCTTTTTTTTGTCGCCGCGGTGATCATCACCTACTTTGGACGAGTGTATCTGGCGCAATTTAAGCCGGAATTACTGGCTAATAAATGGTTAAAAATTGCCCCGCATATTTTGGCAACCTTGCTGTTGTTAACCGGTTTTGGTTTGGCTTTTGAAGGCAACTGGTTTGCCGGAGATTACGGCTGGATTTTTGTTAAACTGGTGCTGATGTTTGCCTTTATCGGTTTAGGCATCTTAACCCTGAAAAGCGAAGGCGAAAAACGCTGGTATGCTTTTGCCGGATCGGTGTTTTGCTTAGTGTATATCATCAAGGTGGCATTCAGTAAGCAGGTGTTTTTCTTTTTATAAAGATGCCCTTGGATTGCTTAGAAATTCAGTTTCAATAGGTGATATTAGACCACCTTGCCGGTACTTGGGCTTTGATTGAATCGGGTCAGAGGAGGCCGCAGCCTCCGTCTGCCCACAGAACCGTGCGTACGGGTCCGTACACGGCTCATCACGCAAGATACACCCATTTAGATACATCAAACCAATGCGCTTCTTTCTGG
>Ga0316222_1002681_pt1 | contig 18602 bp, 15 predicted proteins | sample TBH18011metaG_FD_206008 | JGI IMG/M metagenome (GOLD analysis project Ga0316222, IMG submission 206008) | Freshwater microbial communities from Trout Bog Lake, Wisconsin, USA - TBH18011 | ecosystem: Environmental > Aquatic > Freshwater > Lake > Hypolimnion/Profundal zone | place: USA: Wisconsin...
GCGTCATCGGATAGAGCCGCGTGCCGCTGCCGCCGGCCAGAATAATGCCCTTCATTTCGCGTTTTCCTGTGTTAGCCGCGCCACGACCGCAGCCAGTGATGGGCGCCAATCGGGCAGGCTGAGCCCGTGGACCTCGGCCAGCTTACGACAATCAAGCCGCGAGTTGGCAGGGCGCGGAGCGGGTGTGGGGTAATCGGCCGTGGTGATGCGCCGAACTCTTGCGGTTGGCCCGCCATGGGCCGCGCTGGCACCAAATATGGCTTCAGCGAGGTCGGCCCAGCTGGCTTCCCCGCTGCCGCTCATGTGAAAGATGCCTGTTTCAGCGGCGGGATCATCCTTCAAACGCCGCGCCAAAGTCAGCACCGCATCGGCGATATCCAGCGCCGAGGTCGGGTTGCCGATCTGGTCGGCCACGACGCCCAGTTCCTCGCGGGTTTCGGCCAAGCGCAGCATGGTTTTGACGAAATTGGCACCAAAGGGGCTGTAAACCCAAGCCGTGCGGCAGATAACAGCGCCGGGATACGCAGCAAGCACGGCCTGCTCCCCCGCGAGTTTGGAGGCGCCATAGACACCCAGCGGGGCGGTCGGATCGGTTTCGACATAGGCCGCCGGTTTGCTGCCATCGAAGACGTAATCGGTGGAAATATGGATCAACGGCACGCCCAGCGCCCGGGCCGCCGTCGCCACCGCCCCCGCGCCCGCGCCGTTCACCGCAAAGGCGAGGTCGCGTTCGCTCTCGGCCTTGTCAACGCCCGTATAGGCCGCCGCGTTCACCACCACATCAGGGCGCGCCGCAGCTAGGGCAGCCGCAATGCCGGATGGCTCGGCAAGGTCCAACTCAGGCCGGCCCAGCAGGATCACCTGGACGCCATCCGGCGCGCGTTCGGCAAGCGACAGGGCAACCTGCCCCTCCTTGCCGGTAACTACGACTCTCATGCTTTGACCAGCCCCAGACGCTCGCCATCATAGGCGGCGCGCAAAGGCCCCCACCACCATTCATTGTCCAGATACCAGCGCACGGTTTTGGCAATGCCGCTGTCGAAATCCTCCTGCGCCTTCCAGCCGAGTTCAGTTTCCAGCCGGGTGGCGTCGATGGCATAGCGCGCATCATGGCCGGGCCGGTCGGTGACGTGGCGGATCAATTCCTCGCGCGGCTTGCCTGTGGGCACAGCGGCGTCGAGTTCGGCGCAAATGCGGCGCACCACATCGATGTTGCGCCGCTCATTACGCCCGCCAACGTTATAGGTTTCGCCGATGCGGCCCTTCGCGCAGATCAGATCCAGCGCGCGGGCGTGGTCCTCGACATAGAGCCAGTCGCGGATGTTGTCCCCCGCGCCGTAAACAGGCAATTCGCGTCCTTGCAGGGCGTTCAAAATGGTCAGCGGGATCAGCTTTTCGGGGAAATGATAAGGCCCGTAATTATTCGAGCAATTGCTGACCACCACCGGCAGGCCATAGGTCCGCGCCCATGCCTTGGCGAGGTGATCGCTGGCCGCCTTGCTGGCCGAATAGGGCGACGATGGATCATAGGGCGTGTCCTCGCGGAATAGCCCTTCTGCGCCTAGGCTGCCATAAACCTCATCGGTCGAGACATGCAGGAAGCGGAACGCCTCCTTCTCCGCCGCAGGCAATCCCTGCCAAAATCCGCGCGCCGCATCCAGCAGCGTAAACGTCCCCACGACATTGGTGCTGATGAAATCGCCCGCGCCGGTGATCGAGCGATCGACATGGCTTTCGGCGGCCAGATGTAGGATACGGGTGGGCGCGAAATCGCGGATTGCTGCGTTCATGGCAGCGGCATCACGGATATCAGCACGGAGGAAGCGATGGTTCGCCTTGCCCTCCACCGCCTTCAGCGACGCCATATTACCGGCATAGGTCAGCGCATCGATGGTCAGCACCTCCTCGCCCTTGGCCACCAAATGCCGCACCAAAGCCGAGCCAATAAACCCTGCGCCCCCGGTTACAATGCTACGCCGGTTATTGGGCATGTCGGGGCTCCCTTATCGGGTCATCGAGGCTGAACAAGGGCGGCAATTCACGCAACGAAGGCTGCTGGCGATCCTTGGCGGACAGCGTTTCCAGATCCGCCACGCCGGGCCAAATCACGCCGATATCGGCATCATCCCAAGCAACGCCCGCATCGCATTCAGCGCTGTAATAAGCAGTTGTTTTGTAACAAACAACTGTGTCGGGCGCCAAAGTGCAAAAACCGTGGCCAAAACCCGGCGGCACCCATAACTGGGCCCCATTGTCAGCGGACAACTCGGCTGACACCCACTCGCCAAAGCGGGGCGAATCGTGGCGCAAATCCACAGCGACATCGAAAATCGCGCCAGCCACGCAACGCACCAGCTTGCCCTGCGCGAAGGGATGCTTTTGAAAATGGATGCCGCGCACCGTGCCAACGCGCGCACTCAGCGACTGGTTCTCCTGCATGAAACGGAACGCCCCAGCCTCGCGCTCAAACTCGTCCTCTCGGAAGGTTTCGGCGAAATATCCGCGCGCATCCCCCAGCTTTTTGTTCGCAATCTCCAAAGGCCCCTGCAGAGTTAATATTTTGAATTGCATGCTATTTTCATAGCTCCATCTGATTTTCAACCTACTTGAATAACCCGCCCCCTCCGTTCTCATCAAGCCGCACTCAACTCAGATGATAACCACAAAAAGATGGCGTGGCATCTAAATAAGCCGATTCGACTGGTTCAGCGACACTTTTACGAATTGTATCATATTGCAACCCGCACCTCCAGCCCCGGGACTGAAAATTAACAAACAGTTTCATAATTTTGCGGTGATACTCAAGACTACGCTTTACCACCCCCGACATCAGGACACTTGGAAAAATGGCGATTTGAGCCTTAAGCACGACAGCAGACGGAGTGATTACGATCATTGCACAACATTTGTTAGCGTTGCGAGCGCCCCACGTTGACGGCGGGTAATTATTCGGCGTGGGTGTGTTGTGTTGGGTATCGTATTGGGTCGTGGATTTCCTTGATGGCAGGCACGACGGCCGAGATGTCGAGGTAAGCCTCGTTTTCGATGAAGTGCGCTGTCTCGGGTCCCGGGCGCGGCTTGCCAAGGACGGGGAGGCCCTTTTTGTCGACGCAATAGATGAGGATAGGGAGCAACAACCCGTGGTGGATGTTGCCGCGATTGAGGATGGGCTTCCAGTCCTTCATGTTGAGGTTCATCGCGGCGTAGAAACCCTGGCACCACGGGCGCGGATCGATGCCGCCATCAGCCTTCACAGCAAATTGGGGGGCATATTCGTTGGGCCTGTTGAAGAAGGTCTCATTGATGCGGTTATGGACCACTGCCACCGAGGCGAACACAGCGAGCTCGAGATCTGTGCCGTTGGTCAGCACATCGTATGGCAGCCCCACGGCCGGACAGATCCAATACTGCGGATCCGGGAACGGCGGGCCGGTCAACGCCGCGGTCGCAAATCCGTCGAGCGCGGACATGGTGCGCACCAGCGGTCGCCGATTGACCTTGACCGCCAGCCAAGCCTCCAGCGCCTCGTCAGGCAGGGCGAGTTTATCGAAGCCGCTCACGCGGCCAAGTCCATATGCGGTATTCGCACTGCAGGCTTCCAGTTCCACGCCAGGAGCTGACCAAGTTCGTTGTTCTTGACCTCACCCGATACGATGCGCGTCAGCACATCGTTCAGCCAGGTGAACGGATCAAGTCCATTCAGTTTTGCCGTCTGAAGCAAGGATGCCAGTATTGCCCAACTGCGCGCTCCGCCTTCGTTGCCGGCGAACAGACTATTCCGGCGCCCAATTGCAATCGGGCGCATTTGCCGCTCGATCATGTTGTTATCAACCTCGATGCGACCGTCCTCAAGGAACAGGATCAGTCCGTGCCAGTGGTCATGGGCATAACGGATATGCTCGGCCAGCGTCGATTTCGCCGAGAGGCGCGGCAGCGTCTCGTCGCACAGCGCCTTGAGCTTTTCCATCACCGGCCTGGACTTCTCCTGCCGCACCGCCTGTCGATGCTCGGCGCTGGTGCCGCGGATCTCCGCCTCGATCCGATAGATTTCACCAAGCAGTTTGATGAACTGCGCGCTGAGCGGCGATTTGGTGCTCTTGTGCAGGTCGACGAAGCGGCGGCGCAGGTGAGCAAGGCAGAAGGCGAGTTGGATTGGCCCAGCCTCACGCCCGGGTTCTGCAAGGTGCTTGTAGGCGCCATAGCCATCAACCTGCAGCACGCCTGCATAGCCGCACAATTGCTCAGCGATCTCAAGCTTGCCTCGTGAACCTGCATGAACATAACAGACACCAGGTGGCGCCGGCCCGTTCCACGACCGGTCATCGATGCCATGCGCCCAGAATTGATCGATGCGCACTTTGCCTCGGCCCGGTTCGAGCACTGGCACCCGCGTCTCGTCGACGAAGATGCGGCTGTGGCCATGGATGAACCGCCATTGCTCGTCGAACAGACCTTCAAGCCACCAGGCCGCGCTTTTGATCATGCGCGATAGCGTCGAGCGATCAATTTGCAGTCCATGCCCCGCGAGCATCTGGGCCTGCCGGTAAGCCGGCAGATACCAGGCGAAGCGCTGCGAGACGACCCAGGCAATGAACGAGGTCGTGACCATGGAGCCTTCGATCATCCGGCGCGGCGCGCGGGCCTGGACGACCCCACCTTCGCAGGACCGGCATCCATACTTGGGGCGAACGGTGACGATGAAGCGCAATATGGCCGGCACGATATCGAGGGCCTCGGTCTCGGTCTCGCCGATCTTGTGCATGGCGCCCTGACAGCAGGGACACTGGGTGCTGTCGGGTTCGATCACGTTGCGGATGCGCGGCAGGTGCTTGGGCAAAGCGCCGATATTGCGCCGGGCTTTGCGCCTGGCCTTGGGGGCAGGATCGTCGTTGGCTGCCGGCGGGGTTGGAGGGGTGGAGCTCAGATCACCCAGATCGAGGCAGCCTTGTTCATCAAGAACGATCCGCGCCTTTTCCGAACGCGAGCCGAAGAGCATCGCCTTGTAGGCATTCAGCTGGCGGTCTTTTTCCTCCAGTTTGGCCTCCAACTCGGCCACCCTGTGGGTCATGACTTCAAGCGCTTTTGCCAGATTTTCCGGAGGGTTCGTCACCCCCGATTTATAGTCCAAAACCCGCAAGAAGCCCAGTAAAATAACACTTTTCAGCCAGAAAGTTCAGGCCTTTTGACCGGGATTTGCTCAAGCCGGCGCCAGTCCATTGCGCCCAGTAACAAAACCATCTGCGCAGACGTCAGCTTGATCACCCCATCCTGCACCGGTGGCCAAAAGAACTTTCCAGCCTCAAGCCATTTGCTCACCATGCACATTCCCGAGCCGTCAAAATGTAAAAGCCGCAAGCGATCTGACCGCCTCGAGCGGAACACAAACACGTCGCTGCCATATGGTATAAACCGCGCTAATAAAAGGGGCCATTCTGTACCCGTCACGTTCTCCTCGTAGAGCGGATTAAAATGGGGCCAGGTAATTACCCACCCCCTTGCCAATCGGTCGCCGGTGTGATTCACACTACCGATGAATCGCGAGGAACTCGAGCGGCTTACGAAGCCAGAGTTGATCGAGATGCTGCTGGGTTTACAGCGGCCTGACAAGACGTCTCGGACATCCTCGAAGCCGCCCTCTACAGACAGGAAGGCGAAGCGGGAAAGTTCGCGACCCGGTGGGGCAAAGTTCGGCCATAAAGGCCATGCTCGCGATTTGGAGTCAGCACCCGATGATCACGAATACCACCGCCCAGCGCATTGTCGCCACTGCGGTCTGCCATTTTCCGAGGACGCGCCGGGCTCTGTGCTGGGGGAATATGACGAGATTGACCTGCCCGAGGTCCAGCCCATCGTCAAACGCCACCGCCGGATGCAGTGCCGGTGCGCACAATGCGGTAAAACCTCCGCCGCGCCCTTGCCCTCGGCGGCGCAGGGCACACCGTTTGGGCCGCGCATTCATGCTCTGGCGCTCTATCTCAAAACGAACCAACTGTTTTCCTATAAGCGTCTGCAAGGCGTGTTTGGCGATCTGTTCGGCCTCAAACTCAGCCAGGGCGCGCTGATGAATATGTTCAAGCGCAGCGCGCCAGCCTTCGCTGCGCGGCGTGACGATGCCCTTGCCGCCCTGCGCCGGGCCGATGTCGTCGCCTGCGACGAGACGGGCGCACGGATCGAGGGCTGCAATGCCTATCAATGGGTATTCTGCTCGTCAGACGCCGTTGTGCATGCTGCCGACTTCCGCCGTGCGGCCCAACTCGTCCGTGACACGATGGCTGGGCACAAGCCCGAAGTCTGGATTTCCGATCGCTATACCGGCCAGCAAGGTCATGGACAGCGCCACCAGACCTGCCTTGCTCACCTCGACCGCAAAGCACGGTTTGTCGCGGAGCATGGCACCGACCTTATCGGGATGAGATTTCAATTCTGGTTCGCCCGCGCCTTCGCCCTCGCGCGTGACATCTCTACGCTGGCCGTCAGCACAGTGAAAACCCGCAAGCGCGGGCTGATCCGCGACCTCGATGCCATTCTCAAAACTACCACAACATGCACGCTGGCGCGTGATCTGATTGGGCAAATCCGCCGAGCCCGCGATCAGTTGCTCACTTTCTGCGACTTTGCCGGCAAGGTCGACGCCACCAATAATGTCTCCGAGCGGGCCCTGCGGCCCAGCGTCATCCAGCGCAAAGTCACCAACGGTTATCGCGCCAAATGGGCTGCCGACGCTGAAGCTGCTCTGCGCTCCACCGTCGACACAGCGCGCCTCTCGGGACGCAATCCCTTCAGCACGATCCTCGGCGCCGTCTCCGCCTGAAATCCGGAAGGACGTGGGTAATTACACCCGTGCCGCATGGTTGAAATCACCCTGCGCACCGTCACTCTCGTCGTCGAGCATCAGCCAACATCCCGCTACCTATCCAGAAGGTACCGACTCTCGACCACCGGAAACCGGCTGTCCATGTGGGGTGCTCGCACCGTTAACCAACATTTTGAGGCAAATGGGTCGCCAGACACCTAATTTCGATGCTGCAAAACGAAAAAACTAGCGGACTCATCGGCAGATTCCCCCGGCGACATAAAATTCACGAATTCGGCTTTTAGACCTCGGGAAAGTTCTATTATAAAAGCCCCCAATACTCAGTGATTTTGGGCGCAATTTACAATTTCAATATATAGGTTTCGCTGGCGCTATCGAGTGCGCAGTGAAATGTTGGATCTATATGGAGGATAGTGCCCCACCTGCTTTGTAGCGTAGATAGTTCACTCATATATCTACCAATTTGCTCCGGACGGTGATCTCTGGCACGCGATTTAGATTCGTGATGAATAAGCACCGCAGCTGGCTCGTAGATATTTCGCCATCCTGCTTTGTTTAACTTAAGGCACAAATCTACATCATTAAAAGCAACTGCAAAACTCCGTTCGTCTAACCCGCCCACTGCTTCAAATTTGCTCTTTTCCACCACCAGACAAGCGGCAGTAACGGCGCTAACCTGGCGTGCGATGTGCGCCTGCGCAAAATACCCTTCATTGTCACTTTTCTGGAAGCGGTGTGCATGTCCGGCAGCTTGGCCGATGCCAATCACAACACCAGCATGTTGTATGCATTTGTCGCCATAAAGCAACATTGCGCCAACTGCGGCTATATTTGGCCGTATAGCTTGACGAATAAGTGATTCCAGCCAATCTGCATCCAAAATCTCAATGTCATTGTTCAAAAGACATATGAAATCACCATTTGCAACATTAACTGCTGAGTTATTTAACCTTGAAAAATTGAAATTACCATCATCTCTTATAACTCTAATACGTGAATCTAATGTAAGTTTAGATAGGTACGATAGCGCTTTCCTCTCAACACTTCCGTTATCTATAATAATAACCTCAATTTTCTGATAGTTGGTGGAATTTATTATACCATCTATGCAAGTAGATAACAGTTTCATGTGATCGCGTGTAGGGACGATTATGCTAACTAGAGGCAGTTCGCAGGGGGCTGGTAATGGCCATTTTACGCGCACTGTCCCGAATGGTCCTTGCTCGGCCTTTGCGCCCAGCAATAATAAGTGTTGATTCACGGCTTCGACATTTTCCAGATGCTTTTCTGCCATTGTGTCGGCAGAAAAATGGGGTATATGCGCCAAAAAATGTGGTATGTGCGCGATGTCATCTGCTGAAATGTCTCGTATACCAGCCCCAGTTACCTTCAGCAGAAGACTGTAAGCTGAATTTTTTCTCCGCGTCGTCTCGACGGGCAACTCGGCTAGGGCTGCCTTCGTGAGGATCAGGCATGATTGACTGATATAGTCTTGCGAAAGGAACATATCAGCGTTCCACTCAGGCTTAAACCAAGGGTGTGATCGCTGGTGACGAAAATCAATAGAGTCCTGATCTGAATATATTAACCTAGCTTCGGGATGCGCGGCTATGGCATCGGCATAACGGCCGAGAGCGCTATTCGGCAGGGTGGCACCCAGAACCATAGGCAACACAAAGCTGCCACGTGCTGACTGGATGCCAAGACTCAAAGCTTCTACACAATATTCAGTAGAGGCTGTTTCTAGGGTGAGGCATGTCACAGAGGTTTGATGCAGTGTATGATTTGCTGCCAAGTCTTTTGTGCAGGCAATCAGAACCAATTCCCAATTGGCATAGCTTTGCACCTTCAGCGACTGTAGGCTGGTGTATAACTTTTGTTCATCACCGCCTGACGGACAATGCAGAATTACCGATATCAGCGGCCGCATTGGGTTGAAATCAGCATTCGCCAACGGCGGAGGGATGGTCGCCTCGACGGTAGCGATCCACATCGCATAAGCATGCGGGGCTTTCGCGGCGGCAATTCTCAAGCGGTTTCTTGCTCGAAGTTTTTTGCCTATAATATGCCACCAAAGCGCTTCAAGCGCCAGCCAAGGGCGCCAAACGAGCGTGCGCGCGAATGCTTCAAAAAAGCTCATGAGTTTGTGATGCCCGTACGTCCGCCCCAGCATGGCGATTGCTTTCTTATGGTATTGCTCTCTACCACGCTTCTATCGCCGAAATCCCATTTTTGCAAAATGGGTGCCTCCATTTACCCATCACCATTTTGGAACTGATTTGGTTCATTCTACTTGCCGGGAGGCAACTATGAGTCATACTAAATTGCTTTGTACTCACAGAATTTCCAACTTTGGCACCGCAACGACAAAATGGCCACCCCACTCTTGCACATAGCTGTGATCAGACAAAATCTCTTGCCTCAGGTTCCACGGCAAGATCAGGACGTAATCAGGCTTTTGCTGGCGGAGCGCCTCGGGCGGCAGGATCGGCACGTGGCTGCCCGGCAGGAACAACCCCTGCTTTGACTGCGCCGCATCACATACGAAATCGATGAGATCTGCGTGCACCCCGGCATAGTTGAGTAATGTGCTACCCTTGGCGGCTGCGCCATAGGCGGCCACACGCCTACCTCGACGCTTTTGCGTGATAAGGAATTCGACGAGGTCCAACTTGATGGCCAACGCCCTTGCGCCGAGTGTGCGGTAGAAATCGATGGAGGTCATGCCAGCGGCCACCTCTTCGTCCAGCACGCGTGCGACCTCGGGGGTGGTGGCGTGGCTGGCGCCGGCACGGGCGGCAAAAACCCGCAGCGAGCCTCCATGTGTGGCGATTTCTTCGACATCGAACACGCGCAGCCCTTGACTGGCAAATATGCGTGTCACCGCCAACAGCGACAGATAGGAATAATGCTCGTGGTAGATGGTATCGAATTGGCAGCCCTCAACGAGGCGCAGCAGATGGGGAAACTCGAAAGTCGCCACACCCTCTGGTGCCAACAACGTCGCAAATCCAGCTACGAAATCGTTGATGTCTGGCACATGCGCGAGTACGTTGTTCGCCGCGGTAAGCGATGCATGGCCCCGGCTTGCCACCAGTTCTTGGGCCAACTCGACGCCAAAGAACCTCTCGATCGATTCTATGCCACGCACACGCGCCGCCGCGGCCGTTGAGGCAGTTGGCTCGATACCTGTGCAGGCGATGCCCGCACCAGCTACAAATTGCAGCAAATAGCCATCGTTCGAGGCGACCTCAACCACCCAATCGTCCTTGCCGAGGCCAAAGCGTGCGATCATCGCCGCAACATAGCGTTCTGCATGCGCCACCCAGCTCTTTGAGACCGAGGAGAAGTAAGCATAATCAGCAGTGAACAGTTCGTCGCAAGCATGATGCGCTGGCAGTTGCACCAACCAACACTCATTGCAAACAAAGGTCTTAAGCGGCGCCAGAACCTCGATGCCGTCGAGTTCCGCCGCCTTCAGATAGGCGTTGGATGCGGGTTGATGGCCCAGGTCAATCAACACCTCTTCTAGCAGAGCGGCGCAATGACGGCATTTCATATTTTGATCCCCTGAAATTCATCTGTAAGTAAGCTATGCGCGGCATCCCGCACGGAAATTTCGGCGACAGGCAGCGGCCAGGCAATACCCAGCATGACATCATCCCAGCGTAAACCACCCTCATGCCCTGGCGCATAGGCGGCGGTATGCAGGTAAAGCAACTCGCAATCCGCCTCCAGTGTCTGGAAACCATGTGCACAGCCTTCGGGTATATAGATAGCATTCATGCCCTTGCGGCTCAGTTCGACCGAGACATGCTGCAGAAAGGTCGGTGAACCTTGCCGCAAGTCAACTGCCACATCGAACACCCGGCCCTTCAGACACCGCACCCACTTGCCTTCTGCATGCGGTGGGTGCTGAAAATGCAGGCCACGCAACGCGCCCGCCGAGCGGGTAAGTGAATGATTGATCTGGACGATCAGCCGATCGCGATGCCCAAACGTCTCTGCGCAATACAGCCGGGCAAAGGCCCCGCGATCATCGCAGAACGGCACGCATTCAGCCACCATAACGCCGGCGATAGGCGTCGGTTCAGGCTCGTTCAGCATCTGTGCGTACTCCAAGCTTTTTAATCCACCAATCGACGGTGTCCGCCAAACCATCATCAATATTGAAGCGTGGCACGAAACCCAGTTCGTCGCGCGCCCGCACGATGTTTGCGGCAAGTTCGGGCGGATCGCCCGGCGCCGGCGCCCGCGCACCGTAATCAACGAGTTCAGAGGTCCTGGTGAGAATCTCGATTCGTTCAATCAGCCGGCGAACCGGAACGCAGACGCCGCTTGCGATGTTGACAGGCCCCTCTACCCCAGACAGCGCCAACAGCGCCAGCGCCCGTCCCGCATCCTCGACATGCATAAAGTCGCGCCGCTGCAGACCCGGCGTTGTAGCCAACCGCTGCCCTGCGATCAGTGTGCAAATGGCGTCGGCCACCAGCTTGCCCCGGGGTTCGCGAGGGCCATACAGAAAGAACAACCGCCCCCAGCCTGCCGAAATACTTTCCTGTCTGGCAAAGGACGTCAGCAGCCCCCCCAGTGCTGCCTTGGCGTTGCCGTATAGGGTTGAAGGCCGGATCGGTGATCCCTTTTCCACAAAGGGCGAGCCGGTCCAGTCATATTCTGCACAAGAGCCCACCCCGACAATTCGCCGCCCACCGCTGCTAACAAAGGCGCGAAACAGTCGCAGGCTAGCGGCCACCCAGTCAATATTGGCGGGATCTGTCCAGAACCGCCCCGGCGCCACCGACCACGCGCAATGCAGCAATGTATCAGCACCGATTGCCGCCAGTTGCCACGTCAGATCACCGTCAGTCAGCAGGTCTGCGCGATGAACATGCACCCCCGCAATGTTGGAATCCTCTCGGGCGAGTGTATGCACTTCGCAGCCAAGAGCAAGTAACTGGTCGACCGCCTGATGCCCAACATAGCCCCCCGCGCCGGTAACAACTACCCGCCGCCCCTCGCCAGCCAACTTCGGCGCAACCCTCACGCGGCGACTTCGCCGGTGAGCGCGACATAGCGCGCGATCTGATCAACCGTCAGCCGCGTAGCATCTTCGCCGGATGCCTGACGCGTATACCAATCGCTGGTCCAATCGAGCGCGCGTGCCAACGGCAGCCTTGGGCGCCAACCCAAACGCGCGCGGGCCTTTGAGGCATCAAGCGCCAACAGGCCTGCCTCATGCGGTTGGTGCCCCTCAACCAGCCGCCATCCCCCCACCCCTACCAGTGCCTCCAGAATCACTGATACCGGCTGCACGTCATCAGGGCCGGGGCCAAAGTTCCACGCCTCATCGGCTTCGCCTCGCCACAGATGCTCGGCGAGTAGTAGATAGCCACACAACGGTTCCAGCACATGCTGCCAAGGCCGGCGTGCGGCCGGATTGCGTATGGTCAACACTTCACTGCGTGCTCGCGCACGAAACACATCGGGGACGAGCCTGTCCTCCGCCCAGTCGCCGCCGCCAAAAACATTCCCTGCCCGCGCTGTTGCGATGGCAAGCGTAGCACCGCCCGCACGCATTTCCGGCATATCGGGCAAGGAAGCGCGCCAAGCAGCAGTGGCTATCTCGGTACAGGCCTTGCTGGCGCTGTAGGGATCATGCCCACCGAGCGGCTCATCCTCGCGATAGGGCCAGAGCCACTCTCGATTTTCATAGCATTTATCGGTAGTTACAACAAGTGCAGCACGCGTTTCAGCACACAAAGATGCTGCGCGCAGCACTTTGAGCGTTCCTATGACGTTGGTCGCAAAGCTGTCAATCGGGTCGCGATAAGAGCGCCGCACCAAGGCCTGCGCGGCGAGATGTAGCACGATTTCGGGCTTCCACTGAGCAAACACCCTCTCGATAGCTGCACCGTCGCGGATGTCGGCAATGGTCGATGCGGAAGGATCGGTTAAACCAGTGAGCTCTGCAAGATTATGCTCGGTTTCAGGCGCAAGTGCAAGGCCGTGCACCTCCGCGCCCAGCATTCGCAACCAGTGCATAAGCCAAGCGCCCTTGAAACCGGTATGGCCGGTCAGCAGTACTCGTCGTCCGTGCCAAAAATTCCGCGATGGGTTTACCAGACTTTCCACGGCGCCCGCCCTTCATTCCACAATTGCTCCAGTTGGCGCTTGTCACGAAGAGTGTCCATCGGCTGCCAAAACCCATTGTGGGCATAGGCGTGGAGTTGCCCATCACGCGCCAAACCTTCCAATGGCTCGCTTTCCCACACGGCAGAATCGTCCGCGATACGATCAATCACCTTGGGCGAAAGCACGAAAAAGCCACCGTTGATCCATCCACCATCGCCCAGTGGTTTCTCGCAAAATCCGGTGACCCGGTCGCCGTCGAGTTCGAGTGAGCCAAAACGCCCCGGAGGTCGCACGCGGGTGACGGTCGCCAGCCCCCCGTGCGCCGCGTGGAAGCCCAGCAACGCGGTAATGTCAATGTCGGCGACACCGTCGCCATAGGTCAGGCAGAAATCCTCCTCGCCCAGATAATCCCGCACACGGGCGAGGCGTCCCCCGGTCATGGTTTCGGCCCCGGTGTCGACAATAGTTATCCGCCAAGGCTCTGCCTTAGCGCGATGCACGATGACTTCACCGGTTGCAAAATCAAAAGTTACATCTGACATGTGCAACGCGTAGTTGGAGAAATGCTCTTTGATCAAGTAGCCCAAATATCCTGCGCAAATGACAAATTCATTGATGCCATGCGCAGAGTATATCTTCATGATGTGCCATATGATCGGCTTTCCACCGATCTCGATCATCGGTTTTGGTCTGATATTGGATTCCTCGGATATCCGCGTGCCGAGGCCGCCAGCGAGAATGACTGCTTTGTTTACCATGTCGCTTTCCTAAATTAGCCAGAGCCCACCTTGCTGTCCCCGCCAACATTGACGGGCCTGCACCCGCAGGATCAAAGCGCGGGAACTGGCCAGAGCTGCGGTTGCGGATCAAAGGTGATACTATCCTTGCGCAGATTGGGGTTATGGTAGGGATCGTTGGTAATCACATCCTGCCAGCGCGAAACAAACAGATCCCTTTCTGCGGGGGCCTGTTGGCTACGCACCGCAGTTTGACTTTCAAAGTGATAAAGCCGGGCAAAAGGCGTGTACACAACTCGGTATCCAAGCCGTCGTAGCCTTAGGCAGAAATCGGTGTCGTTGAAGTCGGTCGCAAAGGCGGTGTCGAAACCGCCCACCTGCTCATAGATCGTCCGCCGTGTGGCCATGCAGGCCCCTGTCACCGCCGAATAGTTCCGAATGATCGCGGGGTAGCCGTTGTAACCCACCGTTTCACCAGGATACCCGTGGTACACATGCGCAGATGTCTCGTTCACGCCGACCACCATGCCGCAATGCTGAATGCGATCGTCGGGATAGGTAAGGTGCGCGCCAACCGCGCCGACGTCCTCTTTGACGATCTGATCGACCAAGGCACCCAGCCATTCGCCATTACGAATTTCCATATCGTCGTTGAGTAAAACAACGAGATCGGTCTCGGCGCTCAACATGGAGAAATTCGCTTTGTCTGCAAAATTGAAACGCCCCTGCGGTCCGCAATAGACGATCTCGCGTCCTCCGCAGCCGGAAAGCATTTTGCGGCATTCGTCTGTCAGCACTCCATTGCTGGAGATCAGCACTCGGTAATTGTTGTATTCGGTCTTTTCGAGAATAGAACGCAGGAAATTCTCGGGCAGGTTGATTTCGCCGCGATGCGCCACGTCACGTGTTGTACTGTTGGTGGTCATCACCAAGGTAACTGGCGGGCGGATGATCTGACCGCGGCGAATGCGGAAAAGGCCTGGCAGCATCCCGGTATCGGCTTTGGCATCGGCACCATAGCGGCGATCTGCATAATCCCCGAGCGCGGCCTGAGCATTGAGCAACGCCTGCGGCTTCGCATTCACATCCGCCGAAGCCGAGCCCGGTATCATCCTCCAGTGATAAAGCACACGTGGCACATGCACCACTTGGCCCCCGGTCAGCGAAATCCGAAGAGCCAGATCATAGTCCTGCGCACCGGTAAACGCCTCTCGATATCCCCCCAGCTGCAAGAATAGCGCCTTGCGAACGGTCAACATATGCAGCACATACATGCAGGATTCGAGGTGGTCCGGCGACCAATCGGGCTTGAAGTAATGATCAACGTAACGCCCTTCAAAATCGATCTTGTCCTCGTCGCAATAAAGCATATCACAGCCGGGGTTCGCACGGATCGCCTTGGCATAGAGTTCCAGCGCGTCAGGTTCGATGGTGTCATCATTGTCAAGAAAGGCAATGTAGGCACCCGAGGCCATTTCTACCGCCGCATTGCTGGCGACCGATATGCCCACATTGCGCGACAAGCGGCGCACCCGGATTCGCTGGTCGCGCGCTCGCAATCCCTCGAGGAAGTTGATGGTGGCTTGATTGGTCGAGGCATCGTCGCACAGGCACAGCTCCCAGTGTGGATAGCTCTGCGCAAACACCGAGTCGACGCACTCAGCCAGCAGTTCCGGGGAAATATTGTAGACCGGCACAACGATGCTAATCAGCGGCCAATCCATCTCTGCAAAGCTTCTACCGCCAGCCTGCGCCAGCGCCAGGGGGTGGCGCCACACCATAGATTTTCGCTGCTCCCAACCCCGCGCCAGTTCGGCGGCAATCTCGTCACGGCGCGCGACAATATTGTTCAGCAAGCCTTCTATCCGCGCCGCAATCACCCCAGGCGCCAGCTTCGCTTCGATGGTTGCCTGAGCCGCCATGCCTACACTGCTGGCCAGCGCAGGTCTGTGCGCCAGGCGACGCATAGACTCTACCAGCGAAGCATGGTCGGGCTCTGCCCAAACTGCGCCTGTGGGATAGGAGCCGGATTCGGCGGTTACCTCGATTTTCTGGCAGGGGATGAGAATACAGTTGTCATCTTGGCAAAATTCTAGGCTACCCGAATAATTGGTGGCGATCACCGGTTTGCCCATCGCCATCATTTCAGCGATGTTCAGCCCAAAGCCCTCCGCCCGATGAGGCGAGACGAGGCAATCAGCCGCCTGCATCAGCGACTGCGTATCCTTGTCGGTCATCAGCAGATCAACAAACAACACATTAGAGGCAGCATAGCTCCGCCGCAACTCACGCACATCCGAGCGGCTGCCCCCCGCAGAGTGATATTTGACGATGAGCAAAGCACTCGGATCGCCTCGGAATGCGTCGGCGAAGGCAGCCAACGCCGCTTGCGGGTTCTTGCGCTCCAACGAACTGGACGCATCAAAGGCGCAGAGGAAGGTGAAAGCATCTGCAGGAATGCCCAGTACCTTGCGGGCATCATTGTATGCGCCGGAATCGACTGATTTCACTGTGACGACATGTGGCACAACTTCGACAGGCAGTCCGGCCGGCCCGACAGCCCTCACGGCCTCTGCACAAAAGGTGCTAGGAACCCAAACTTCGTCGACGGCTGCAAAATTATCTCTCCACTGCGAGGGCAGGCTCATAGTTTCCCACACCCAGATGCCGATCACATAGCAATCATCGAGGATTTTAGAGCCCGTGAACCGCAATAAATTACACAATGCATCTGCATTTTGGTGAATGATTACGATGTCGGGCCGAACCTGCAGTGCCGCGATACTACCGCCGCCTTGCGGATAAAGTGCAGCCGTCGAATCTATCACCTCAAGAACAATCGGCAGGCTGGATAGCGCCGCAGCATAGCCCTGTGCCGCAGTGCCCAGCCCGGATTGCGCGGACACAGGCGCGAAGAATGCCACGCGAGGCCGGCTGCCACTAAGCTTCCCCTGCCACATGCTGCGCCCAGCAAAGCGCGACAAGCCAGAACCAATACGCCCCTCTGCTAAGCCATGGTCACGCCAATGCCGCTCAAGGTCAGCCTCGCTCATTGAGGCCGGCAAAGAGGAATTACTTAACTTATAACTCAGCGCATCGAAGGCGAATGTGTGTGGCTGCACCGACGACGTAGCGCCCCCTTTTGCTAGATGAAAATTGGCGATCGGCAAACCTGCGCCCTTGCTGGACGCAGGTTTTCCTCTGCGTCCCAGCTTCCGACCGATCCACAGATAATGCTCTTCCGCCGACATCCCGCCGATCGTCGCATCTGGGTAGCGGGCGCTATACCAAGCAGCGTCGAATTGACCCGAAGCCTCCAGCCTGGCGATGTCATCCAAACTAATTTTCACCATAGGCGCAAATTCCCAAAATCGAACCTATTGAGGCCTGTTGCGTCGTTCGCGCATGCCATGTGACAGGAAGTGACGCAAAGCCGGTATGCCGGCCTCGCCAACATCCGGATAGGCGGCAAGATAAGCCTCTGCGTCAAACAGCCCGTAACGCTTCAAGCGCCGCTGCTCGTATCGCAACCGCCAAAACGTCGGCAGCAGAGACCACCAGCGCGGGAAACCGGCCACTACCACACCAACCTGACGCAGCCATTCTGCCTCGTCTGCGGCTGCCTCTTCGGCGGCCTCGCTGTCACGCAGCAAGGCTGCCAATGCGGCGAGTTCCCCGAACCGTTCAGACTGCTCCTGCCGGGCAAGATCGGCAACTTGCGCGCTTCGAACATCGGCGCGGGCCATCTCTTCGCGCAGGCGCGTGACCTCCTCCTCATCGCTTTGCGAAACCACGACGACGTTCGCGGGGACCGACTTTTCCGCAGGGCGCTCCGCAACGACGCGAGTCAACGCTTCGCGCAACCAGCGTGCTTCGGAGCCGTTTGTCTTGGCGGCAGCTTCTGCCTTGGCTAGTTTTCGTTCCAACCGCGCCTGCCTGGCCTCTGCGGCTTGGCGTTCGCCAGCTAAACTATACACCCAGCTATCGGCCTCCGCGAGGCGCTCGGCAAGGCCGGCTGCAGTGCGACGCGCTTGTTCGGCTGCTCCGGACTGCTCAGCCACAGCAGCGCATGCAGCCTCGAGTTCCCCACCAAGCTGGGTGATCTCCTCCTCCCGCTGCCGCAGCGTACTTTCAACCACTGCGAGGCGGTGACCAAGTTCCTCGCTGTCAGCCAAAGCGCCAAGTTGCTGGTCCAATGTTTCCAGCCTGGTGAGCAGGGTTTCGCGTTCGTGAGCAAGCACCTCGCGATCGGCCCGCAGCCCATCACACTCACCGATGAGGGCGTCACGCTCAGCCTTGACATCGCCCAACTGCCGCCGCGACCTCTCGCCAATCAACAACGGTTGAGCGAATAAAGGTGCGGCCGCATCAAAGCCTGCCAAAATGGCATCGAGAACCGAATAATCCCCATCGTCCTCGCCGGCTAACGCCCAACGCGACAGAATTTCGAACGCCCCGCTGATCCACGGTGATATGCTGGATTTCTTGTTCAAGGCTCGCGGCGCGATCTTGTGGTGGCGCATGTCGTGCTTCAAAAAAACCGCCATTTCCTCGACCACAAACGGTGAGATCCGCGGCCAAACCACATCCAGCCCGGCGGAAATCTTTGCAGCTAACACTTCCCAGCCATCCAAAAGCTCGTCAAAGCTTGTAAAAACACGTGAAAGTCCGCGCGTGGCGGCCTCTGCCTCCAGCACATGCCGCAACCACAGCAGCAAGTTGCAATGTTCGTCAGACCCGTCGCGCAAAGCCAGCGAGAGCGCAATTTCGAACGGATCGCGCAGCGGCAGCACGATCGCCGGTTTCACACCTTCTGCTGCCAGAACCTCCCGCCAAAAGCCGCCTAAACGGCATATGCGCGGGTCCTTAATCACGAACAGGGCTTGCTCGCCATATTCCTGACGCAACACACTGCGCGC
>Ga0316222_1002682_pt1 | contig 18599 bp, 17 predicted proteins | sample TBH18011metaG_FD_206008 | JGI IMG/M metagenome (GOLD analysis project Ga0316222, IMG submission 206008) | Freshwater microbial communities from Trout Bog Lake, Wisconsin, USA - TBH18011 | ecosystem: Environmental > Aquatic > Freshwater > Lake > Hypolimnion/Profundal zone | place: USA: Wisconsin...
GCCATCGAACTGAGAAAGATCAGTTCGATGGCGAGACGGTATCATTCATCCGGCGATCGGTAGGGCAGGCCGTGGCGGCGGAAGATGGCCGCGACGGTGCCATCGGCCTTGAGGCCGGCCATGACATCCTCGATGGCATTGGCCAGTTGGTGATTGCTGTCCTTGACCGCGAGGCCGAGTTCCCACCACGGCTTGCTCAGGCCGGGCGCCGCCATGGGGCCCAGCGGAAAGCGGGCACTCTGGTCGCCCAGCGCCGCCGCCAGCTCCGATTCGGTGCCCATCACCGCCGCCACCTCCCCCTTGACCAGGGCCTCGACCGCCCGGCCGATGGTCGGGAAGTGGACCACATTGGCCACCCCCGAGGAGCGGAGCTGGGCGGTCAGGTAGGCATCGGGCAGGGTCGCCAGTTCCACCCCCACCCGCTCGTGTTCGAAGATGGAGATATCGTCCTTGGCGAGGATGCGCTCGGGGTCGCGCGCCACCACCACCCGCTCGCGGAAATAAGGGGCGAAGATGACGACGTTGGGGTTGCGAAGCGCGAACACCCGGTCGGTGGGCACGTGTATCATCACGTCGGCGGTTCGGTGATCCAGGTAGTGGCCCTTCCACACCGCATTGCGCAAATCGTCATCGACGGTTTCGCCGGCGGTCAGTTCCATGAAGGCCGGCCGCAGCTTCATCCGCTCGGCCACCGCCTTGGCCAGGTCGATATCGACGCCGGCCAGTTCGCCGTCCCGGCGCGACGAAAACGGCGGAAAGCCGCTATAAACCGCCACCGACAATTCACCCTTGTCCATGATCTCGTCGAAGCTCCGCGCCACGGCGCCGCCGGCCCAGGCCAACGACGCCAGCAGCACGGCCAGGACCATGGCGGCCCTATTGCTCATGAACGGTTTCCAGCCAGGAGCGGATGGCCCACATGGCCTCCTGGCTGAAGATGCCCTCGAATTTGGGCATGTAGACGCGGCCGTCGCGCACCGCGCCGTTGCGGATGCGCTGCAGGAACCACTCGTCGCCCTCGGCCCCCTCCGGCAGGTATCTCAGATCGGGGGCGATCCCGCCCGAAATGGCCCCCAGGCCGTGGCAGCGGGCGCAGTTCTGGTTGAAGGCCGAAGCCCCGATCTCGATGGCCCGCTTATTGCCGCGGAAGGGGTTCTCGGCAAGCCACTTGTCGCCCAGCTTCGGCAGCCCGTCGGTGTTGACCGCCTGCGGGGTGACGTTGCCATGGGCCAGGGCGGTACCGGCGGCACCGAGCAACAGCAGGACCGCAAGTCCCAAACGTCCAATGAAACTGACCATCGTTTCCGTCCTTCGCGCCAAAGCATCGTTGGCCGGCATGGTAGCGAGGACAGGCGGTGGGCTGTATTGGACCTTGGCACAATTCAGGGGGGGCACAATTTCCGGCCGCATCCCGCCCTTGGACCAAGGTCCAATGTCGTCCATGGACCGCCCCTCGTAATGTTGGTTGTTCGGGCCAATCGTGCGGCAAGGAGCATCGGCGCTGAAACCCATGGGCAACCTTAACCGGGCCGTCTGGATTGTGATGGCGGCCATGTTCGGAACCGGGGCCGCCACCGCCGCCGAAATCCGGGTCGGCTGGCTGTCCATGCTCCCGGCTTCGGCCCCGGCGGCGTCGGTGCTGGATGGCCCGGTCCCCACCGATCTCGGTCTGGCCGGACTGAAACTCGCCATCGCCGACGACAACGCCTCCGGCCGGTTCAGCGGTCAAAGCTATGTCCTGGAGGACATCACCCTGCCCCCCGATGGCGATCCGGCGGCGGCGCTGGCGCGGCTGGCCGATCACGGCATCCGTTTCATCGTCGCCGATCTGCCGGCGGCGGCGCTGCTGCGGGCCGCCGCCTCGCCCCAGGCGGCGGGGCTCACCATCCTCAATGCCGGAGCGGCCGACGACTCGCTGCGCAATAATGAGTGCCGGCGCAACCTGCTGCACACCATCCCCAGCCGGGCCATGCAGGCCGATGCCGTCGCCCAGGTGCTGATCCGCCGCAACTGGAAGACATGGGGCCTGCTGGTCGGGTCCGACCCGGCCGACACCCTTCGCGCAGTGGCCATTCGCCACGCCGCCCGCAAATTCGGCGCCAGGCTGGTGGCGGAAAAACCCTGGACCTATACCCGCGACGCCCAGCGCAGCGCCGAGGGCGAGGTCGCCCTTCTCACCCGCGACTGGTCGGTGGACGTGGTGATGGTGGCGGACGAGGCCGGCGCCTTCGGCGATGGCGTGCCCTTCAACACCTTCGATCCGCGGCCGGTGGCGGGAACCCAGGGTTTGACCGCCTCCGCCTGGCATCCCGCCCACGACCAGTGGGGCGCCACCCAGTTGCAGAACCGCTTCCGCGCCCTGGCCCACCGTGCCATGGCGGAACCGGACTTCGCCGCCTGGGTCGCCGGCCGCGCGGTGGGCGAGGCCGCCATGCGGGCGGGTTCGGCCGATCCGGCCCGCATCGACGCCACCATGCGAGCGGAGGATTTCACCCTGGCGGTCTATAAGGGCCGCACCGCCAGTTTCCGTTCCTGGGATGGTCAATTGCGCCAGCCCATGCTGGTGGCCTGGCCGCGCGCCGTGGTGGCGACGGCGCCGCAGGAGGGCTTCCTCCATCCGGTCACCGATCTCGATACCTTGGGCACCGACAAGGGGGAAAGCGCATGCGTGTCGCACTAGGCTTGGTCGCCGCCCTGCTGTGGGCGGGAACCGCCGCCGCCCAGACCGCCTATGTTTCCAACGAGAAGGATAATTCCATCTCGGTGATCGACGTCAAGACCATGACCGTGACCGGGACGGTCAAGGTCGGCCGCCGGCCGCGCGGCATCACCCTGTCGCCCGATTTCGGGCAGCTCTATATCTGCGCCTCCGACAGCGATGCCATCCAGGTGATGGATGTGGCCAGCCTCGCCCTGACCCACGACCTGCCCTCGGGCGAGGACCCTGAACAATTCACCCTGCACCCGGACGGACGGCGGCTTTATGTCGCCAACGAGAACAACAACCTGGTCACGGTGATCGATACCCGGACCCGGCGGGTGATCGGCCAGGTGGATGTGGGGATCGAGCCGGAGGGCATGGCGGTCAGTCCCGATGGCCGGATCGCGGTCAACACCTCGGAAACCACCAATATGGTGCATTGGATGGACGCCGACCGCCTGACCCTGTTCGACAACACCCCGGTGGGGTCCCGGCCGCGTTTCGCCGCGTTCGACGCCACCGGCAAGACCCTGTGGGTCACCGCCGAAATCGGCGGCACCGTCCATGTCATCGATACCGCCACCCGCCGGGAGCGCCAGACCATCGGCTTCGCCATTCCCGGCGTGCCCGCGGACAAGATCCAGCCGGTGGGACTGGTGCTGTCCCGGGACGGGGCGCGGGCCTTCGTCGCCCTGGGGCCGGCCAATCACGTGGCGGTGATCGATACCCAAAGCCTCAAGGTGATTACCTATCTGCTGGTGGGACGGCGGGTCTGGCACCTGGCGCTGACCCCCGACGGCTCGCGGTTGCTGACCACCAACGGCGTTTCCGGCGATGTCTCGGTGATCGACACCGCCAGGCTGACGGTCCTCAAAAGCATCCCGGTGGGGCGGTATCCCTGGGGCATCGCGATCCGGCCATGACCGCGGCGCTGGAGCTTCACGACCTCGGCTACCGCTATCGCTCGGGCTTCGCCCTGGACGGGATCAGCCTTGCCGCCCAAGCGGGACGCTTCACCGTGCTGCTCGGCCCCAACGGCGCCGGCAAAAGCACCCTGGTCAATCTGGTGACCCGGCTCTATTCCCCCGGTTCGGGATCGGTCCGGATCGGCGGCCACGCCCTTGCCGACCGTCCGGGCCAGGCCCTGGCCCGGCTTGGCGTGGTCTTCCAGCAATCGACCCTGGATCTCGACCTCACCGTCGGCCAGAATCTGCGCTACGCCGCCGCCCTGCACGGTATCGGCGGCCGCCGGGCCGAGGCGGCGCTGGCCCAGGCGTTCACCCGGTTCGGCCTGACCGATTCCCGCAACCGTCCGGCCCGGTCGCTGTCGGGCGGCAACCGCCGCAAGCTGGAACTGGCCCGCGCCCTGCTGCACCAGCCGGCGGTGCTGGTCTGCGACGAGGCCACGGTGGGGCTGGACCTGTCCAGCCGCCGCATGCTGCTGACCCATCTGCGCCAGTTGTGCCGCGACGAGGGGCTGGCGGTGTTGTGGGCCACCCATCTGATGGACGAGGTGACGCCCGACGACCCGGTGGTGCTGCTGCAATCGGGCCGGATCCGCGCCGCCGCCCCGGCATCGGTCCTGATGGCGCGAACCGGCGGCGCCGACATGGAAGCCGCCTTCCAGAGTCTGCTGGCGGGAGAACGGCCATGATCGCCCTGATCGCCCTGTGGGGCATCCTGGTCCGCGAGGGGCTGCGTTTTCTCGGCCAGCGCGAGCGCATGATCTCCGCCCTGCTGCGGCCGATGTTGTGGCTGGTGGTGTTCGCCTCCGGCTTCCGCGCCGCGCTGGGCGTCGCCATCACGCCGCCCTACGACACCTACATCACCTACGAGGTTTACATCCTGCCCGGCCTGATCGGCATGGTTCAGTTGTTCAACGGCATGCAGACCTCGCTGTCCATGGTCTACGACCGCGAGACCGGCAGCATGCGGGTGCTGCTGACCAGTCCGCTGCCGCGCTGGTGGCTGCTGGCCTGCAAGCTGATTGCCGGTGCATTGGTGTCGCTGGTCCAGGTTTACGTCTTCCTGCTGGCCGCCTTCGCCTTCGGGGTGGAGGTGCCGCCGCTGGGCTATGTGGCGGCGGCGCCGGTGCTGCTGCTGACCGGGCTGATGCTGGGAGCGGCGGGGCTGTTCCTGTCCTCGGCCATCCGCCAGCTGGAGAACTTCGCCGGGGTGATGAATTTCGTCATCTTTCCGGCCTTTTTCCTGTCCTCGGCGCTCTACCCGCTGTGGAAGATCGCCGAATCCAGCCCGCTGCTGGCCCGGTTGGCCCAGTTCAACCCTTTCACCCATGCGGTCGAGGCGATCCGCTTCGCCCTCTATCTCGACGCGGCGCCGCTGTCGTTGGCCTGGGTGGTGGGCAGCCTGGCGGTGTTCTCCGGTCTGGCGGTATGGGGCTACGACCCGTCGCGCGGCTTTCTTGCCCGCCGCGTCATCGAATAGGGCGGATCTCCACCACCCTGTCGGCGAATCCCTCCAACTCGGCGGGCGTGTGGCTGACCATCACCACCGCCGGCCGCCGCCGGGCGCAATAGGCCGCCACCGCCGCCCGGGTCAGGCGAACCGAGTCCTCGTCCAGCGATACATAGGGTTCGTCCAGCAGCAGCGCCGCCGGCTCCACCGCCAAGGCGCGGGCCACCGCCACCCGGCGCGCCATGCCCAGCGACATCCGCCGGGGCAACAGCTCTCCCTGTCCCGCCAGTCCCACCGCCGCCAGGGCGGCCTCGATCCCGGCCCGGCCGAGGCCGGGGGCCGCCAGGGCGATATTGGCCGCCGCACTTTTCCAGGGCAGCAGCCGGGGCTCCTGAAACACCATGCCCACCACCGCCGGCCGGCTGGCCGTGCCCCGGAAATCACGGTCCAGCCCGGCCAGGATGCCCAGCAGGGTGGACTTGCCGCAGCCGGAGGGGCCGGTGACCGCCACCACCTCGCCCGGTCCCACCTCCAGGCGCAGATCCGCCAGGACCGGCGTGTCGCCGAACCATTTCCGCTCGATATGGGCTCGGATCGTATCAGTCACGCCAGGCCGACGCCTTTCGATCGAGCGGGGCCAGCAGGAGCAGCTCGATGGCTTGGACCACCAGGATGAAGGCCAGGGAATAGGCCAGGATGCCGGCCACGTCAAAATTCTGGAAGAACAGGTGCAGCTTGAAGCCGATCCCGTCGCTGCGCCCCAGCAGTTCCACCACCAGCACGATCTTCCAGATCAGCGCCAGTCCCGAACGGGCCGCCACCATCAGATAGGGCGCCAGTTGCGGCAGCACCACATGACGCAGCGTCCGCCAGCCGCCGAACCGGTAGACCCGCGCCAGATCGCGGTAGCCGGGATCGAGGGTGCGGGCGCCCTCCCGCACGGTCACCACCACCGATGGAATCTTGTTGAGCGCCACCGCCGCCAGGGCGGCGCCTTCCGTCAGCCCGAACCAGACGAAGCACAGGATGGCGGTCACCAGGGCGGGCAGGTTGAGGAAGAACACCACCCAGCCATCGAACACCCGATCCAGCAGCGGCAGGCGGCCCAGCGCCACTCCCAGCCCGGTTCCCACCGTCAGCGACAGCACGAAGGCCACCGCCACCCGTCCCAGGGTGATGGCGAGATGGTGGCCGAGATCGCCGTGAACCAGCGCCCGCACCAGCACCACGCCCACCGCGCCCGGCGGCGGCAAGGTGGCGGCCGGAACCAGCCGGGCGGCCAGATGCCATACCGTCAGCAGCAGCAGCAGCGACAGCGCCTGCCAGGCGAGGCGCGACGCCATCAATAGGTCACCGGAGGCCAGAACGTGCCGGGTTGCAGCCGGGGCGACGGCCCCACCAGGTCCTCGCCGCCCAGTTCGCCCAGCAGGGCGAACACCGTCTCGGCATCGGCTCGCTCGCGCTCCCCCCAGGCCCGGGGGATGCCGGCGCAGAAGCCGTCGCGCAGGCCGGCCCGGACGGCATCGTCGCCGGCGCGGGTCAGCCGGTCCAGCCGCCGCCAATCGGCGCCCTCGGCGCACAGGGCGGCGCGGGTCTCACGCTCGGCGGCGAGGAACGCCATGATCGCCGCCGCATGGGCATCGGCCCAGGGGCGGCGCATGATCCAGCCCAGCAAGGGCGGCCGGCTGGTGATCCCGAGTTCGGCGGGGATGGCGGCCACGTCCACCAACCGGCGCATGCCCTTGGCCTCCAGCGGCACCGCCGCCTGCCAGAAGGTCAGCAGGGCGTCGAGGCGGCCGGCCTCCATCTGCTGGGCCAGCAGCGGCGGCGCCGCGAACATCGGCTCCACCGTCCGCTGCAGATCCATGCCGTAGCGCCGTGCCGCCAGGGCGCGCAGCAGCAGCCAGCCCTTGTCCTGCGGCCCGCCGGCCACTCCCACTCGCTTGCCGGCCAGATCGTCGAGGCCGCGCACCGGCGAATCGGCGGGAACCAGCAAGGCGCCGGTCATGACCGACCAGGGGATGAAGGTGAGGTCGTGGCCCATGGCGCGCTGGCGCGATACCCACAACCAGTCGCCGACGATGGCGTCCACCGCACCGGCCAGCAGCGCCACCGAGGCCCCCTCCTTGCCGGCCAGTTCCACCGGCTCGACCCGGACACCGTGGGCGGCGTCACGGGCCTCGGTCCGCATGGTCTCGATCTCCCACTGCACCGTGCCGAAGGCGAGCAGGCCCAGCCGGATCGGCTCTTCCGCCCGGGCCGGGGCGGCCAGCAGCAGCATCATCGCGCCCAGCACCATGCGACGCATCGGCAGGTACTCCCGGCAGTCTAGAGCCCTAGTTGAAGTAATAGCCGACGCCGACGATATAGTCGCCGACCCGCTGGATCATCGACCGCTTGTTCTCGATCTTGTTGTCGATCCGGTTGAGCCAGACATAGTCCACATCGCCGGAACCGGTGGAATTGGCGATGTTGATCATCTCGCGGACGATGTCCTTGCCGGCCGCGTCGTGGAGGTCCTTGGCGTCGGAGCCGGTCAGCTTGGGATTGCCGCCCGATGCCATGTATTTGCCGTTCATGTCGAACACGAAGACATAAAGGTCGTGGGCGATGAAGCCGCCCTTGGGATCGTTGAAGGCGGCGAACGCCTTGTCGGGGCCGTCGCTCTTGAGCTTGCCGACGGCACGTTCCAGCAGTATCCGCGCCTGTTCCGGCCCCATGGCGTCGTTCTGGGTCTTCAGATAGGCGATCAGGTAATCCTGTTCGGCCTTGTCGGTGACTCCCACATGGCGCATGCGGGTGCCCGGCACCACTGTTTCGTTGCCGGCCATCCATTGGCGCAGATTGTCCTCGGTCCAGATCAGACCCGAGGCTTTCAGGGCATCGGAGTACATGAACATGGGCAGCGAAGCCGCCGGACGGCCGATGATGCCGTGAAGATTGGGGCCGAATCCCTGCTTGCCCGGTTCGACCGAATGGCAGGCCTTGCAGCGGTCGAACACGTGCCTGCCCGCCACTTCCTCGACCGTCTCGGCCCGGGCCGGTATGACGGAACACAACAGGGCCGTGGAGGCGAAGGCCCATCCCAGCAAGCGTTTCATGCGTTCAAGTCTCCCCTATGAATGTCCAGGCCCGGCGAGGCTAGCACCCGCCCGGGGCGCTCACCATTAGACCTAGGGCCTGTTGACATTTAGCCCATGGCCGCGACGCGAGGAATTTGCGTGGCTGGGCAGGCGCGAGGAGCGACATGGACTGGTTGTCCATGAGCGACGAACAACGAACCCAGGCGCGCCAAGGCCCGCGTCCCACTGCGCGTTTGGCGCGCGATTCAATGGATTGTCGGCGAAGCCGACGGGGGTTGCGCCGAACTTGGCCGACTGATGTGTCGAAAATCTCGACCGTAGCTCCGCTACGCTCATCACTTTTCTCCTGTCATTCAGCCAAGTTCGGCGGCAACGCGGCTCATGCGGTAAGTGTCAGCAGGCCCTAGGGCCAACCCTCCGGGCCGCCAGCACCAGCGGTACGCAGGTGGCGGGATCGTCATGGATGGCGAGGCAATCCAGGCATTGGAAGCATTCGGCGTAATCGACGCCGCCGTCGCGGCGGATGGCGCCATAGCGGCAGCGGACCTGGCACAGCCGGCACGGCGCGCCGCATTGGGGCCGGCGCGCGATCCAGTCCCAGCGGCGCAGGCGCCCCAGCACGGCCAGAGCCGCCCCCAGCGGGCAGAGAACGCGGCAGAATCCCTTGTAGACCACCAGCCCCAGCGCCAGCATGGCCACGGCATAGGCCACGAAGGGCCAATGGCGCGCGAAGCCGAGGGTGATGGCGGTCTTGAACGGCTCGACCTCCACCGCCATATCCCCCGCCGTCCCCCACCAGGCGGCGACCATCACCGCCACCAGGACACCGTATTTCAAGCCGCCCAGACGGCGGGGCAGGCGGAGCTGGGGCAGGCGAAGCACCGCCGCCACTTCTCCCGCCAGTTCCTGCAGCGCCCCGAACGGGCACAGCCAGCCGCAGAAGGTGCCGCGTCCCCAGATCACCAGGGTCGGCAGGGTGTAGAGCCACAGGATCACCGTGAAGGGATCGTAGAGGAAGAAGGCCAGATCGCCGCCATGGTGCAGGACCTTCACCAGCGCCGTCAGGTTGACGATGGACAATTGCCCCTGGCCGTACCAGCCGATGAAGCCCGCCGTCACCGCCTGCGCCGCCATGCGCCACTTCCATTGACGCCGGGGGGCCGCCAGCCAGGGGGAACGTCCGGCCAGCCCCGCCGTGACGGAGGCCAGGAACGACAGCAGCACGGCGATTTCCCCGGCGCGGCCGGTCCATGACGACAGCCAGGGCGGGGCGGGGGTCTCGATCCTGGGCCGTTCGAACAGGTCGGCCGGCGGCTGGTACCCGGCGGGAAAATCCCGCGCCACCGCCTCGGCCCCCATATAGCTATGCCGGCGCACCAGCCGCAGGCCCAGGCTCCAGGGTGCGGCCGGGTCGAATCCCAGCCGCGTATCGGCGCGCAGGATCAGGCCTTCGTCAAAGGCGGGATGTCCCGGCCGCAACTCCAGCTCCACATCGGCATCGCGCAGATCGAGGGGGAATCCCGCCTGATGCAGGGCCAGACGGTCGGGCACCGAATTACGCACGAAGCCCTCGCCGGTGATGGAGTGGGAGCCGGTGGCGATCACCAGGATCGGTTCTTCCCAGGCCTCCACATGGCGGCCCATCCGCCGCACCGTGTCCTCGGTCAGCAGATTGCGCGCCACCAGCGGGATGCCGAGATCGGCGAACCACATCTCGACGAACACCCCCTCCGGGTCGGCCGCCGGTTCCTCGGCGAGGCTGGTGCCGGCGAAGGCGCCGTCCACCTGGGCATGACTCAGCCGCAGATGGGCGATCAGCCCGGCCTCGACCAGATCGTCCCAGGTCATGGGGCGGAAGATATCGCCGCGCGGCTTGCCCGCCGGCCGTGGCGCGATCCCGGCCAGCCGCTCCCGCGCCACCTTGAGGGCGGCGGCCAGGATGGTCTGGTTGGTGATGCGCACCGAGGCGGTGGCCTTGCTGACTCCGTCCACCCAGGTGTTGGCGCTGCTGTCGCGGCCCGCATCATGGGCGCCGCCGACCTTGATATTGGTCCCCAGCGACAGGCCGGCATACTGGCGCAGGAACTCTTCCAGCGGACGCGGCCCCAGGCCGCTGACGAAGACCGGCTCGTTCTGATCCAGCAGGCGCACATCCAGGAAGGTGCCGGCCTTGTCCATGGAGATCAGCAGGTTGATGGGCGCCCCGGAAAAGCCGGGAATCGGCGCCAGATCGCGGGATTCGAAGACATAGCCGATGGCGGCGCCGCCGCCGTCCAGCAACGTCCATATGGGCAGGGTGGGGTCGGGATGGCCCAGTTGCAGCGGCGGGGTGATCATGGCGGCGAGTTCGCGCGGCTCCAGCCCCGCCACCGCCGGCTGGGCGCAGATCAGCAGCAGGAACAGGGCGGCAAATATTCTCGGCACGAGGCCCTCCCGGACGATGCTTCACCCTGCGCCGGAGCCGGAACCGGTGACAATCCCGACCTTGGTCCAATGCGCTGGTCACTCAGCCCGTGGCCGGGGGGGCGGCCCGTTCCAGCTCCTGCATCTCGGCATCGGTGAAGACCCGCGACCGGGTGTGAAACGCCTTGCCCTCCGGCCCTTCCAGCGAAAAGGTGCCGCCATGTCCATCGATCACGTCGATGATGAGCTGGGTGTGCTTCCAGTATTCGTATTGCGCCTTGCCGATATAGAACGGGCAGCCGCCGATCGTGCCGAGATGAACGTCGCCGGCCCCGATGGTCAGCTCTCCCGGCAGGAAGCAATTGGCGGCGCTGTTGTCGCAGCAACCGCCGGACTGGTGGAAGATCAGCGCCCCGTGGCGCTGTTTCAGGGTCTGGATCAGGGCGAGGGCGGTCTCGGTGGCGATGACTCGTTCAACCATGTCGGTCTCCATGAAAAAAGCGCCCGGCCGAAGCCGGGCGCGAGGGAACTTCGGGAGGGACCGAAGCCGAACCGGCGATCAGAAGAAGCCGAGCTTCTGTTCGCTATAGCTGACCAGCAGGTTCTTGGTCTGCTGGTAGTGGTCGAGCATGACCTTGTGGGTCTCGCGGCCGATGCCGGATTCCTTGTAGCCGCCGAAGGCGGCATGGGCCGGATAGGCGTGGTAGCAATTGGTCCACACCCGGCCGGCCTTGATGGCGCGGCCCATGCGATAGGCCACATTGCCGTTGCGGCTCCACACTCCGGCCCCCAGGCCGTACAGGGTATCGTTGGCGAGTTCCAGGGCGTGGGCTTCGTCCTTGAAGGTGGTCACGGCCAGTACCGGGCCGAAAATCTCTTCCTGGAAGATGCGCATCTTGTTGTGGCCCTTGAAGAGGGTCGGCTGAACATAATAGCCGCCTTCAAGGTCGCCGCCGAGATGGGCCCGCTCGCCTCCGATCAGCACCTGGGCGCCTTCCTGCTTGCCCAGGTCCAGATAGGACAGGATCTTGGTGATCTGCTCCTGCGAGGCCTGGGCGCCGATCATGGTGTCGGTGGACAGCGGATTGCCCTGCTTGATGGCGGCCACGCGCGCCAGGACGCGATCCATGAACTTGTCGTAGATGGATTCCTGGATCAGGGCGCGGGACGGGCAGGTGCAGACCTCGCCCTGGTTGAAGGCGAACAGCACCAAGCCTTCGATGGCCTTGTCGAGGAAGCCGTCATCGGCCTGGGCCACATCGGCGAAGAAGATGTTGGGCGACTTGCCGCCCAGTTCCAGGGTGGCCGGGATCAGGTTGTTGGCGGCGGCCTGGGCGATGACCCGGCCGGTGGTGGTCGAACCGGTGAAGGCGATCTTGGCGATGCGCTTGCTGCTCGCCAGCGGCAGGCCGGCCTCGCGGCCATAGCCATTGACGATGTTCAGCACGCCGGGCGGCAGCAGGTCGGCGATCAGTTCGACCAGGATCAGAATGCTGATGGGGGTGGATTCTGCGGGCTTCAGCACCACGCAATTGCCGGCGGCCAGGGCGGGGGCCAGCTTCCAGGCGGCCATCAGGATGGGGAAGTTCCACGGGATGATCTGGCCGACCACGCCCAGCGGCTCGTGGAAGTGGTAGGCGACGGTGTCTCCGTCGATATCGCTCATGCCGCCTTCCTGGGCCCGCAGGCAGCCGGCGAAGTAGCGGAAATGGTCGACGGTGAGGGGGATGTCGGCGGCGAGGGTCTCGCGGATCGGCTTGCCGTTGTCCACGGTCTCGGCATAGGCCAGCAGTTCCAGGTTGGCTTCGAGACGGTCGGCGATCTTGAGCAGCAGATTGGCCCGGTCGGCGGGAGCGGTCTTGCCCCACTTGTCGGCGGCGGCGTGGGCGGCGTCCAGCGCCAATTCGATGTCTTCGGCGCCGGAACGGGCGGCCTTGGTATAGGGCTTGCCGGTGATCGGGGTGATGACGTCGAAATACTCTCCCTTGACCGGGGCAACCCAGCTGCCGCCGATGAAGTTGTCATACTTGGCCTTGTACGGGACCTTGGCGCCGGGGGTGTTGGGCGAGGCGTACAGCATGGTGTCTCCTTATGGACGCGAACGATGGATAGGGTCGCCGATGAAATCGTCACCGCGGTGGCGAAGCCCGGGGGCCGGGCCGTTCTCGCGTTCGACAGAGTCTGCCGTTTTGCCGTGAATTTTCCATTCGACCTTGGTCTATTGACCATAAGGCGGATAAGCCCCGCCCAGGGATGAATCTGACAACAACACATTGAAATAGCACGATTATTCACCAGATAGACGGTTCACTGAGGTGAATCATCTGTCTGGATCGGAACCCTAGAATTTCAGGGTGGCACCGACCATGATGGTTCGTGGCGTGCCGGGGAAATACTCATCGACGCCGGTGGTGGTGACCGCCGCGCGATCCGCGTAGTTGCGGTCGGCGAGGTTCAGCGCCTTGGCATGGAGGCTGAGATTGTCGTCCACCTTGGCGGTCACCCGGGCATTGAATACTTCGTGGCCGCCATAGGAATGCGTCCCGGCATTGTCGGTGGTATAGCGGCCCATATGGACCCATTCCAGTTCGGCCCGCGCTCCCGGCACGATGGTGTAGCCGAGGCGGGTATTGGCCGTGGTGCGCGGCGCTTCCGGCATCAAGCCGCCCTTGTGGACCGAGGCGATGATGCCGGAAGCGCCGGCGGAGGTGTCGGTGAAGCTGTAGTCGTAGGTGTGGAGCGCCCAACTGCCCGAGGTGCCGATGTCGAACCCGGCCGGCAGCGGCGCCGTCAGTCCCAGTTCGACGCCCCGGTGTTCGGTCCTGCCGAACGGGACGTTGAGGCCGTTGGACGAGCGGTAAAAGTAGTGGTCCTTCTTCATCCAATAGCTCGACAGGTCGAAGGACACCCCGGCGAGGGTGCCGCGGGTGCCGATTTCCAGGCTGTCCAGGGTCTCGGGCTTGATCTGGCCGACGGTCTGCTTGTACTGCAGCTCGTAGACGTCGGTGACCTGCGGCGCCCGGGCGGCGCGCGACAGATTGGCGTAGCTCGCCAGCCATTTCTCCCACTCCTGGACGAAGCCCAGCTTGGGGGTGACCGTGGTGTAGTCGTCGCTGCGGTCGGCGATCCGCTGGAACTGGCCGAAGGTGCCGGTGCTGGCGTTGTTGGTGTAGTCGTAATGGGTCTGCTCCAGGCGAATCCCGGCGGTCATGCGGGTATGGTCGAGGAGCTGCCATTCCGAGTGGACATAGGGCGCCACCACGGTGGAATTGACGCCGAGGTCGTAATGGAGGCCGCTGATATACAGCCCGCTGGTGGGAAGACTCTGGGTCTCGGTATACCAGCCGCTGGTATATTCCATATCGGTGCCGAGGATGACGCTGTGGCCGTCGCCCAGATTGGCGTAAAGCGCGTTCTGGGACCCGACGCTGGTATGGGCGTTCCGCTGGATCGGCTGCTGCGGCGTGAAGTGCATCATGAAGTCCATTTCGGTGAAACGGACATAGGGGGTCACGCTCAACTGCAGCGAATCGGTCAGGTCGTGCTGCCAGCGGCTCATGCCGCGGACCGAATCGGCTTTGCGGTAGGCGTTGGGAATGGGATTGATCTTGGCGGCCTGGCGGTTCTGGTAGGCGTCGGTGCCCTGCAGATAGGCTCCGACGCCCTGATCCAGCGCCTGGCCCGACAGGGTCGAGGTGACGGTGTCGTCGGCTCCGACCCAGACATGGCGGGCGACGGCCTTCTGCTCGTCGAGCCGGGTATCGTGGCGCCAGCCGTCCTCGTGATTGGTCACCGCGCCGACCCGGAAGCCGTTGGCGCCGATCGTGTCGCTGACGCTTCCCGCGCCGCGCCGGACGCCGAACATCCCACCGGTCAGATCCACCTCGCTTTCCAACTGCTTGGACGGGGCGCGGGGGATGAAATTGATCAGGCCGTGTTCGGCGTTGGAGCCGTAGAGGGCGCTGCCCGGTCCCCGGACCACCTCGATCGCCTCGGATTGTTCGGCATTGGCTTCGTACAGGCCGTTGCCGTTGCCGAACCCGGCGGCCCGCAGCGGCACGCCGTCCTCCAGATAGAGGAACGAGCCGGCCCCGGCGCCACCGTTCAGGACCGGGGAGCGGATGGCGGTGAGGTGTTCCTCGCCGCTGCCCTGCTGGATGTTGAGGCCCGGGACCTGGTTGATGATCTCGGCCGGGCGCTGCGGCAGGACGAAGCGGATGGTCTTGTCGTCGATCACCGCGGTATTTCCGGCCAGATCCCGCAGCGTCGTCTCGGAGCGGGTGCCGGTGACCACCACGGTTTCCAGGTCATAGGAGGTGGCCGGAGGCTCCGCCCCCGCCGTCGCGGGGGCGAGGGCGAGCACCGCCAGCGTGATCGTCAGACGACATGGCCTCGATTGCATGGGTCCACGCCTCCTCTTGTCCAAGCTTGAAACCGTCCGGGCAGGTAATCAGGAAAGCCGGAAGACGATCTATTGTCCTTAGGTCGAAACACGGGATACGGCATAAGACCAAATATCGATGATCCCAACTTAGCGAGACACGGCATAAGACCTTCCGCCAATACGGCGCCAACGCCCTCGGTGGCATTGTGGCCTTGTGTTTGCTGAGAGGCCGGCAAGCCCTGCGGGGAAATGCCGCCGAACGGGGAGGAGATCATGCGGCGGAGAGGGGGCGGTATCGTTGCCGCCGGCATGATCTGGGCCGCCGGCATGATCTGGGCCGAGGTGGCGCGGGCCGACGAGGCGATCAAGGTGCCCGATGTGGTGGTGGTCGGGATGACGCCGCTGCTGGGGACCGGCATCGACCTGGACAAGGTCCCCGGCAATGTCCAGGTGGTCGATCCGGCGCGGGAATGGACCAAGGCGCCGAACTCGGTCGCCGATATGCTCGACGGCCGGCTGGGCTCGGTGTCCACCGCCGATTACCAGGGCAATCCGCTGCAGCCCAATCTGAGCTTTCGCGGCTTCAACGCCTCGCCGGTCCTGGGCGATCCCCAGGAATTGGCGGTTTATCAGAACGGCATGCGCCTGAACGAAGCGTTCGGCGATCTGGTCAATTGGGACATGACGCCAAGCTTCGCGGTGGCTGGCATCCAGGTCATGCCGGGCTCCAATCCGGTGTTCGGCCTCAACGCCCAGGGCGGCGCCATCGTGTTGCGGATGAAGGACGGGTTCACCACCCGGGGCAGCCGGGTGGAACTGGCCGGCGGTTCGTTCGGCCGGGCCACGACCACCGCCGAGTATGGCGGCCAGTCGGGCAATATGGGGTTCTACAGCGGCGTCTCGGGGCAGAACGACGACGGCTGGCGCGACCGCTCGCCCTCGAAACTGGTCCAGGGCTATACCGATATCGCCCTGCGCAAGGATACGCTGGACCTGGGGTTGGGCATCACCCTGGGCGCCTCCGATCTGAGCGGCATGGGCGGGGTGCCCAAGGACCTGCTGGACGCATCGCGCAGCGCGGTCTTCACCAGCCCGGACAATACCCAGAATGCGCTGGTGGCCGCCAATCTACGGGCCAGCATCGAGCTCGGCGACAGCCTGTCGCTGCAGGGCAACGCCTATTACCGGCGGCTGCGCACCGCCACCCATAACGGCGACGCCACCAATCTCAGCGATTGCGGCGCCGGGCCCCATGCCGGCACCCTGTGCGACGCCAACGGCAATCAGGTTCTCAGCCGTGGCGGCGGCACCATCGCTTCCGGCAATACCGGGGCGATCAACAATACCACCACGGAAAGCGACAGCCTCGGCCTGGGTGCCCAGGTGACCCGCGAGGCGCCGCTGTTCGGCCGCAGTAACACCGCGACCGGCGGCTTCTCCACCGATCAGGGCTGGAGCCGCTATGGCAGCAATGCGGAAATCGGCATCATTTCCCCGGACCGGACGGTGGTGGGCAGCGGCGCCTATTACGACGGCATCGCCTACAACGTCGCGTTGCAGACCCGGAACGCCTATTATGGCGCCTATCTGACCGACACCGTCTCCGTCACCGACCGGCTGCATCTGACGCTGGCGGGCCGCTACAATCTGGCCTGGCTCGACCTGGATGACCGCATGGGCAGCGGCCTGGACGGCCACCACTACTACCAGCGCTTCAATCCGGCCCTGGGACTGACTTGGCAGGCGGCGCCGTGGATCACCTCCTATGCCAGCTACAGCGAGGCCAATCGCACTCCCACCGCCGCCGAGCTGTCCTGCGCCGATCCCATCAATCCCTGTCGGGTCCCCAACGCCTTCCAGTCGGACCCCAGCCTGCGGCAAGTGATCTCCCGCACCGCCGAACTGGGGGGGCGAGGCAAGGTGGCGCTGGACCAGGACGACCGGTTGAGCTGGTCGCTGGCGGTGTTCGGCACCCGCAACAACGACGACATTATCTTCGTCAATTCCGGCAAGATTTCGGGGCAAGGCTATTTCACCAATGTGGGATCCACCCTGCGCAAGGGCATCGAGGCCAACCTGGAGGCGGCCCTGGGCCGGTGGACCCTGTCGGCCGATTACGCCCTGGTCGACGCCACCTTCGGATCGTTCCTGCAGATTCTCAGCCCCAACAACAGCGCGGCGGTGAACAACGTCATCCAGGTCACCCCCGGCAACCGGATGCCGGGCATTCCCCTGCATTCCCTGAAACTGGGCGCCGATCTCGCGGTGACCGAGCGTTGGTCGGTGGGGGCCGACGCCAGATTGGTGTCGGGGCGCACCCTGCGGGGCGATGAATCCAACACCATGGCCCAGATTCCGGGTTACGCTATCGTCAATGCCCAGACCAGCTATACGGTGGTCCCGGGCAGCCAGGTCTTCCTGCGGGTCCGCAACATCGCCGACAGCCACTATGCCACCGCCGGCACCCTGGGCGACCCCACCGGCGGCATCGCCGGCTTCGGCTTCACCGATCCCCGCTTCCTGTCCCCCGGCGAGCCGCGCAGCTTCTGGGGAGGTCTGCGCCTGAGCTTCTGACCTTGTGGGTGGTGAGGCCGGACCACACCCGGACCTCCAATCCTTTCGAGGGTTTGGCGGGATCAAGGGAGGCGATGACCGGTCGCCGGTGACCATGCGGATGCGACACTGAAGCCGTGGCGGCGGTGATGGGTCAGGATCCAGGGCGTCCCGTCCAGTGGCACCGTCGAGCCAGTGGTGACCCTATAGACAATCAGGGCGCCCCCAACTCCTCCAGGAGAGCTGTGACGGTCGTGCGGAGGCCCGGCAGAGAATCTTGGGCGATATCCCAGACGCGGTCATGTTCGATCCCGGCATAGCCGTGAATCAGGATATTGCGGAAGGCGATGATGTCACGGATATCGGGGATACGCAGCGCCAGCGCCGGGTCCAGCTTCGAGAGTTGCCCCAAGGCCTCGCCGATGATCTCAAATTTCCGTTCCACCGCCGAGTGAACGATTTCCGTTTCCGCATAGGTCCGAGCATCCAGCCCAGCGACGAACATCAGGATCGCATCGGCTGCGTTTTGGATGTCCCATAGATAGGCCCTGGCGTCACGACGCATAAACAACCTCGCGCGCTTGGTTGACTGCCGCAAGGATATAGGGGTTCCTCAATGCGCCCGGTTCGACCAGATCGACCGGACGCCCCAGTAGGTGTTCCAGGGCACGGGCGAGGCCGAAGAACTGCTCCAGGGGAGGAAGACCGCTTCCCGGTTCGAATTGCACCAAAAAGTCGGCATCGCTGGTCACCGGATCGAAGTCCCCCCCACGGGCGGCCGAGCCAAATACATCCAACTGCCGCACACCATAGCGGCGGCACAGCGTGGCAATCTCGATACGGTGCTGATCAATCTGGTGGTGCATGGCGATCCCGGTGGCGATTGATAGCCCGAGTTTACCACAGCCTATCGGTTTCGCAGCAAGATCACAGCCGCCAAGGTCCGGCCCGCCATTTAGGCAGGCTGGCTGCGCGAACAGCGCGCCAAGCTCTCGCGCGGCAATGACCTCGCCAAGGCCATGGACTACATGCTCAAGCGCTGGCCCGCCTTCACCCGCTT
>Ga0316222_1002683_pt1 | contig 18593 bp, 17 predicted proteins | sample TBH18011metaG_FD_206008 | JGI IMG/M metagenome (GOLD analysis project Ga0316222, IMG submission 206008) | Freshwater microbial communities from Trout Bog Lake, Wisconsin, USA - TBH18011 | ecosystem: Environmental > Aquatic > Freshwater > Lake > Hypolimnion/Profundal zone | place: USA: Wisconsin...
ACAAACCGCAGTCGGTGATTGACCGGATCTCGTATTTTTACGAACACGAGAATTCGAACATTCACCGCGCAGCGCATGAACTGGCAGCCCGCGCTACCGATGCCTACGAAGGCGCGCGCGAAAAAGTGCGCCACTTTCTGGGGGCCTCCAGCGCGGAGGAAATCATCTTTGTGCGCGGCGCCACGGAAGCCATCAACCTGGTGGCCAAGACCTGGGGCGTGCAAAACGTGGGCGAAGGTGACGAGATCATTGTCTCGAATCTGGAGCACCACGCCAACATCGTGCCCTGGCAGCAACTGGCCAGCCAAAAGGGCGCCCGCCTGCGCGTAATTCCGGTGGATGACTCGGGTCAGGTGCTGCTTGACGAGTACAAAAAGCTCCTGAACGACCGCACCAAGATCGTGGCGGTGACCCAGGTTTCCAACGCGCTGGGCACCGTGGTGCCGGTAAAGGAAATGGTGGAACTGGCACACCGCGCTGGCGCCGTGGCGTTGGTGGACGGGGCGCAGTCGGTCAGCCACATGCGCGTCAATGTGCAGGACATCGGTGCTGACTTCTTTGTGTTCTCCGGCCATAAAGTGTTCGGTCCAACCGGCATTGGCGTGGTGTACGGCAAGCGCGAACTGCTCGACGCCATGCCACCCTGGCAGGGCGGCGGCAACATGATTGCCGACGTCACGTTCGAGCGCACCGTGTTTCAGCCCGCGCCCAACAAGTTCGAGGCCGGCACCGGCAATATTGCCGACGCCGTCGGCCTGGGCGCGGCCATTGACTATGTGCAACGCATTGGGCTGGAGAATATTGCGCGCTATGAGCACGACCTGCTGGCCTATGCCACGCACCTGCTGCAACCCATCCCGGGCGTGCGGCTGGTTGGAACCGCCAAGGACAAGGCCAGTGTGCTGTCGTTTGTGCTCAAGGGCTACACCACCGAGGAAGTAGGTAAGGAGCTCAACCGTGACGGCATTGCGGTGCGCTTTGGCCACCATTGCGCGCAGCCCATTCTGCGCCGCTTCGGGCTCGAAGCCACGGTGCGGCCTTCTCTGGCGTTCTACAACACCTGCGAGGAAGTGGACCGGCTGATTGCGGTGGTACGCCGCCTGAGCGCGGCCCGCACGCACTGACACAACCTGGCAGCGCAGCTGACCGGGACACGGGGCACGGGCGCACGCACCGGTATTCGACAACGGATACCGGTGTATTTTTTTGCGTTGGCGCGCGCGCATAGGCCAGTCAGGGCCAACCGAATAGCACGCATATATGATTTTCTCATTACAAAGCAACTTTTAATTAGTTTCTATTGAGATGGCGCGGTCCCAGAATTCATCCATCGCACCGTCGCGATTGCTTGTTTCGGAGCCGTTTATGTCTGGTCAGTTTCCACGCGATTTTGCCCTGTGCAATGCCGGCACCCTGTCGCGCCGCCCGTTCATTGCCGGGGCCCTGGCTCTGGCGGTCGGCCAGGCATTTGGCGCTGGCGCGCTGCCGCCGGTAACGCTGCTCAACGTCTCCTACGATCCCACGCGCGAACTGTATGTGGACTACAACGCCGCTTTTGCCACCTACTGGAAGGCCAAAACCGGGCAGGACGTGACGATCAAGCAAAGCCACGGCGGTTCTGGCAAACAGGCGCGCTCCGTGATCGACGGTCTGGACGCCGATGTGGTGACGCTCGCACTGGCCGGCGATATTGACGCCTTGGTCAAAAACGGCAACTGGCTGGCAGCCGACTGGCAAAAACGACTGCCGCACCATTCGGCGCCTTACACCAGCACCATTATTTTTGCGGTGCGCGCCGGCAACCCCAAGCACATCAAGGATTGGGATGACCTGATCCGCTCCGATGTGAAAGTAATTACCGCCAACCCAAAAACTTCGGGCGGTGCGCGCTGGAACTATCTGGGCGCCTGGGAATTTGCCAGACGCAAATATGGCAGCGCGGCCAAGGCACGTGAATTTGTGGGCAAGCTATACGCCAATGTGCCGGTGCTCGACGCCGGTTCACGCGGCGCCACCATTACCTTTGCCCAGCGCGGCCAGGGCGATGTACTGATTGCCTGGGAAAACGAAGCCTATCTGCTGGAACAGGAGTTTGGCGCCAAGTTTGATGTGGTGACACCGCCGCTGAGCATTCTGGCCGAGCCGCCGGTGGCGGTGGTCGACCGCAATGTCGACAAAAAGGGAACGCGCGCTGTGGCCGAGGAATACCTGAAGTACCTGTATAGCGAAGCAGCACAGGACCTGATTGGCAAGCATTTTTACCGCCCGGCGGCGTCCGAGAAAGCGCGCGCCAAATACGCCAAGCAGTTTCCGGCGCTGACGCTGTTCACCGTCGACCAGGCTTTTGGTGGCTGGGACCAGGCCACGCGCGACCACTTCGCAGACGGCGCCAGTTTTGACCAGATTTACACCCAAAAATGAGGGCGCCACGTCGCGCACCACGGCCAGCGCCACTGTCCTGCGGCTTTGGTACAGTCCACCGCAGTGACGCCTCCCCCACGCCGCATAGGTGCGGTGCAGGCGCACCGCGCCAGGCGCAACACCCTGCCAGCAACCCCTTTATTACCGGAGACTTCGCATGACCCAACCGCGCAAATTTGAAACCCTCGCCGTGCACGCCGGCTATACGCCCGATCCGACCACCAAAGCCGTGGCAGTACCGATCTACCAGACCGCTGCCTATGCCTTTGACAGTGCGCAACACGGTGCAGACCTGTTTGACCTGAAAGTTCCGGGCAATATCTATACGCGCATCATGAACCCGACGCAGGACGTGCTGGAACAGCGCGTAGCGGCATTGGAAGGCGGCATTGCGGCGCTGGCCCTGGCCTCAGGCCAGGCCGCTGTGACCTATGCCATCCAGACCATTGCCGAAGCCGGTGACAACATTATTTCCAGCACCGCGCTGTATGGCGGCACCTACAACCTGTTTGCCCACACGCTGCCGCAGTACGGCATCACCACGCGCTTTGCCGACCACCGCAACCCGGACAGCTTTGAGCCGCTGATCGATGCGCGCACCAAGGCCATTTTTGTGGAGTCGCTGGGCAACCCGCAAGGCAACGTGACCGACATTGCCCGTGTGGCCGCCATTGCACACCGCCACGGTATCCCGCTGATTGTGGACAACACGGTGGCTTCGCCCTTCCTGCTGCGCCCGATTGAGCACGGCGCCGACATCGTGGTGCACTCGCTCACCAAGTATCTGGGAGGCCACGGCACCAGCATTGGCGGCGTGATTGTGGATTCCGGCAAATTCCCGTGGGCCGAGCACAAGGAACGCTTCAAGCGCCTGAACGAACCCGACGTGAGCTACCACGGCGTGGTCTATACCGAAGCGCTGGGACCGGCGGCCTACATTGGTCGTGCGCGCGTGGTGCCGCTGCGCAATATGGGCGCGGCCATTTCGCCCTTCAATGCGTTCCTGATTCTGCAAGGCATTGAAACGCTGGCGCTGCGCATGGAGCGCATCACGGAGAACACGATCAAGGTGGCCCGTTTCCTGCAGACGCACGCCAAGGTGAGCTGGGTCAACTATGCCGGCCTGCCCGAGCACCCGGACCATGCACTGGCGCAAAAGTACTTAGGCGGCAAGCCATCGGGGCTGATGACGTTTGGCGTCAAGGCCGAAGCCGGCAAGCGCCGCGAAGCGGGGGCTGCGTTCCTGGACGCACTGCAAGTGTTCACGCGCCTAGTGAATATTGGCGACGCCAAGTCGTTGGCAACCCACCCGGCGTCCACCACGCACCGCCAATTGTCGGAACAGGAACTGATTCTGTCGGGTGTGCCGGAAGACGCGGTGCGCCTGTCGGTGGGCATTGAACACATTGACGACCTGCTGGCCGACCTCGACCAGGCGCTTGCCGCGACCTGAACCGCATCCACCACTAACGATGACAGCCCACGCGTGCGCCGGTTGGTTCCGGCGCACGCCGCGCACACCATGAATTTCCAACAGCTTCGATCCGTACGCGAAACCGTGCGTTGCAACTTCAACCTGACCGAAGTGGCGGCCATGCTGTTCACCTCGCAACCCGGTGTCAGCCGCCAGATCCGCGAACTGGAGGACGAGCTCGGCGTCGATATTTTTGTGCGCTCCGGCAAGCGCCTGACCGGCCTGACACCGCCTGGCGCAGCACTGCTGCCGATTGTGGAGCGACTGCTGCTCGACCAGGAAAATCTCAAGCGTGCTGGCCAGGAGTTCACGGCCCAGTTGGAAGGCCAACTGACGGTGGCGGCGACCCACTCACAGGCGCGCTATGCGCTGCCGCAGGTGGTGAAGGAATTCCGCGACCAATTCCCCAAGGTAACGCTACACCTGCACCAGGGCTCGCCCAAGCAGGTGGCAGCCATGCTGATTTCGGGCGAAGCCGATATCGGCGTGGCCACCGAAGCGCTGGGTGACTATGCGCAACTGGTGACGCTGCCGTGCTATCGCTGGACGCACAGCGTCATCGTGCCGCTGGGCCACCCGTTGCTGGCGCACAGCGCGCCCATCACGCTGGAGCAACTCAGTGCGTTTCCCATCATTACCTACGAGGTCGGCTATACCGGTCGCTCGCACCTTGACCAGGCGTTTGCTGCGGCCGGTCTGCATCCTGAGGTGGTGCTGACGGCGATGGACGCCGACGTGATCAAGACCTATGTCGAGCTTGGCATGGGCGTCGGCATCGTGGCGTCGGTGGCGCTGGACGAGGAGCGTGACCACCGCCTGGGTATTCTGGACGCAGGCCACCTGTTCGCCTACAACGTCACGCGTCTGGGCTTGCGCAAAGGGGCCTGGCTGCGTGGGTACGTCTACAGTTTCATGGAATTGTTCGCGCCCACGTTGACGCGCGACGCTGTCCAGACCGCCTTGCGCGACAACCCGTAGCATGCTGCTTTCCATACCGTCGCTGACACGCCAGCGCCAGGTACTGCCGGGCTTTGGCCTGACGCTGGGCTATACCGTGCTGTACCTCGGCCTGGTGGTGCTGATTCCGCTGTCGGCGCTGTTGCTCAAAACATGCAGCCTGAGTTGGGAGCAGTTTCTGGCAGCGGTTGCCAGTCCGCGCGTGCTGGCTTCGTACCGGCTCACGTTTCTGGCGTCGCTGCTGGCGGCCAGCGTGAACGCCGTATTTGGCTTGCTGATTGCCTGGGTGCTGGTGCGCTACAGCTTCCCCGGCAAAAAGGTGGTGGACGCGCTGGTGGACCTGCCGTTCGCGCTGCCCACGGCCGTGGCCGGCATCGCGCTGACCGCGCTGCTGGCCGGCAATGGCTGGGTTGGTGGGCTGCTGGAGCCGCTGGGCATTGTGCTGGCGTTCAACCCCGGCGGCATTGTCATTGCACTGATTTTTATCGGCTTGCCGTTTGTGGTGCGCACCGTGCAACCGGTGTTGGAAGATACCGAGCGGGAGCTGGAGGAAGCCGCCAGCTGCCTGGGCGCATCGCGCTGGCAGACCTTTCGCCATGTACTGTTTCCGTCTGTTGCACCAGCGCTGCTGACGGGATTCTCCATGGCGTTGGCGCGCGCCATTGGTGAATATGGTTCGGTGATTTTTATTGCAGGCAATGTGCCGCTGGTGTCGGAAATCACGCCGCTGCTTATCGTCGGCAAGCTCGAACAATACGATTACGCGGGTGCCACGGCAGTGGCTGTGGTGATGCTGCTGTTTTCGTTTACGCTGCTGCTGTTGATCAATGCATTGCAAGGTTGGCAGCGGCGACGTGCGGGGGGCAAATGAGCACCGACAACACCGCCAACGCGACCGGCACCACCGACACGTCGCAGCAGCGCCGCGCCGTCGTGCGCAAGCGTGCCGTAACCACCGAGCCGCTGTGGGTTCGGCTGCTACTGACGGCGATTGCGCTGGGCTTCATGGCGCTGTTCCTGCTGCTGCCGCTGGCGGTCGTGTTCACCGAGGCGCTGCGCCAGGGTGTGTCAGCCAGTTGGGCCGCGCTGCAGGAGCCCGATGCCTGGAGTGCGATTCGCCTGACCGTGCTGACCGCGACCGTCGCAGTTCCGCTCAACCTGGTGTTTGGCATTGCAGCGGCCTGGGCCATCGCCAAATTCAGCTTTCGCGGCAAGGCGATACTGATCTCCCTGATTGATTTGCCATTTTCGGTGTCGCCGGTGGTGGCCGGCCTGATCTATGTGCTGGTGTTTGGTGCGCAAGGCTGGTTGGGCCCGTGGCTGCAGGCCCACGACATCAAAATTGTGTTTGCGGTGCCCGGCATCATTTTGGCTACGGTGTTTGTCACGTTTCCGTTTATTGCACGCGAGCTGATTCCGCTGATGCAGGCCCAGGGCAGCGACGAGGAGCAGGCCGCGCTGGTGCTCGGCGCCAGGGGGTGGCAGATTTTCTGGCACGTCACGCTGCCCAATATCCGCTGGGGACTGGTGTACGGCGTGATTCTGTGCAATGCGCGCGCCATGGGTGAGTTTGGCGCGGTATCGGTGGTGTCTGGCCACATACGCGGCGAGACCAACACGCTGCCGCTGCACGTCGAAATTCTCTACAACGAATACCAGTCGGTAGCGGCGTTCACAGTAGCTGCCTTGCTGGCACTGCTGGCGCTGCTCACGCTGGCGATTAAGTCACTGGTGGAGTGGCGCTTTGCGCGCGAGCGCCGCTCAGCCGAGTTGCGGGCGCCCGAGGCGCCCCGTTCACAGTCTTCTGCGTCCCACACGCTGTCCACGGCCACACCCTTATGAGCATCGCTATTCGCAACGTCAGCAAACAGTTCGGCACGTTTTGTGCCCTCGATCGGGTCGATCTGGACATTGAATCGGGCGAACTGGTCGCCCTGCTTGGCCCCTCGGGCTGCGGCAAGACCACGCTGCTGCGCATCATTGCCGGACTGGAAAGTGCGGATCAAGGCCACATTCTGTTTAGCGGCGCCGACACCACGGATGTGCATGTGCGCGACCGCAATGTCGGCTTTGTATTTCAGCACTACGCGCTGTTTCGCCACATGAGTGTGTTTGACAACGTGGCTTTTGGCCTGCGCATGAAGCCACGCAGGCAGCGCCCAAGCGAAAGCGTGATCCGTCAGAAAGTGCACGATTTGTTGAATCTGGTGCAACTCGACTGGCTGGGCGAGCGCTTTCCGGCCCAGCTCTCGGGGGGCCAGCGCCAGCGCATTGCGCTGGCGCGCGCCCTGGCGGTGGAACCCAAGGTGCTGCTGCTGGACGAGCCGTTCGGCGCACTCGACGCCAAAGTGCGCAAGGAGTTGCGGCGCTGGCTGCGCCGCCTGCACGACGAACTCCACGTGACCAGCATTTTTGTCACGCACGACCAGGAAGAAGCGCTGGAGGTGGCCGACCGCGTGGTGCTGATGAACCATGGCACGGTGGAACAAATCGGCGCTCCACAGCAGGTCTGGGAGCATCCGGCCAGTCCGTTTGTCTACAGCTTCTTGGGCGACGTCAACCTGTTTCAGGGGCGTGCGCACGAGGGGGAGATGGTAATCGGCGCGGGGCAGAACGGGCCGCGTGTAACCAGCCCGGAGCACGCTTTAGCCCAGGATGCCACGGCTTTTGCCTATGTTCGCCCGCACGAGATCGACGTGCGTCGCCAGCGCCATGCCGCCGATGCCGATGCCGATGCCGATGCCGATGCCATTCAAGCACGGCTGGTGCGGGCCATTGTGGTTGGTCCCACCGCGCGCCTGGAGCTAACACCGCTGGCAGCGGGCAGCGACAGTGGCAGCCCGGAAATCATTGAAGTTCAGATCTCTGCGCGTGAATTTACTGAGCAACACTACCAGGAAGGTGAATTCCTGCTGCTGACGCCACGCAAAGCGCGCGTATTTGTAGCCTGTTAGGCCCGCAGCGCGCCCAAATCCTTTGGGTTCTGCCACGTTCTGGTGTGGCTGCGAAACATTCTTTACTTTTCGCCTCGGCGCCCACAAAATGGGCCGCGGCGACCCATTTGCGGGCGCACGCATTCAAAGATTCTGTCGTTGGAAGGACACCATGCGCAACAACCAGCCTGTGACGCAGCAGGAACACGCGTTTCCGGACGGGGTGACACTCATGTCAACCACCGACGCGCAGAGTCACATCACGTATGCGAATGAGGCATTTGTCAGCGTGAGTGGCTACGAGCGGGAGGAGATTCTGGGTCAGACGCACAACATGGTGCGCCACCCGGATATGCCGACGCAGGCCTTTGCCGACATGTGGGCGACGCTGAAGGCTGGGCAATCCTGGACCGCCCTGGTCAAAAACCGCCGCAAGAACGGCGACCACTACTGGGTGCGCGCGAATGCCACGCCCATACGCCGGCACGGTACGGTGGTGGGCTATATGTCGGTACGCACGCGCCCTGAACGCGCGGAAGTTGCGGCGGCCGAAGCGCTGTACCAGCGTTTTCGCACCGGCACGGCGCGCGGACTGGCGTTTCACAAGGGCCTGCTGGTGCGCACCGGGCTGATGGCCTGGACGTCCGTACTGCAAGTGTTGCCGGTGCGCTGGCGCATTCGGTTCGGCTGTCTGCTAACCAGCCTGTTGCCCCTGGGTGTTGCGCTGGGCGCAGGCCTGCAGGGCGGCACGCTGGCGACGCTGGGTTGCAGCCTGCTGCTGGCGGCCGTGTTGTGCATTGTTTTCCTGGAGCACCAGATTGCCACACCGCTGACGGCGGTGCTGGCCCAGGCGCAAACCGTGGCCAGCGGCCAGGCCGGTGCCAACGTCCATCTCAACCGGGTCGATGAGATCGGCATGCTCCTGCGCGCCATCAACCAGTCCGGGCTGAACCTGCACGCCCTGGTGGACGATGTGGCCGAACGTTCGCACATCGTGGACCGCAGCAGCAATGAGATTGCCGCTGGCAACTGGGACTTGTCGGCGCGCACCGAAAGTCAGGCGGGCGCGCTGGAAGAGTCGGCGGCGTCGATGGAGCAGTTCAGTGCCACGGTGCGGCAAAACGCCGACAACGCGCAGCAAGGCCACCGGCTGGCGCAGGCCGCATGTGTGGTGGCGGCCGAAGGCGGGGCCGTGGTGGCCAAAGTGGTGGAGACCATCCAGGGCATGAATGAAGCCAGCCGCAAAATTGCCGACATCATCGGCGTGATTGATGGCATTGCGTTCCAGACCAATATTTTGGCGCTCAATGCGGCGGTGGAAGCCGCACGCGCTGGCGAACAGGGGCGCGGTTTTGCCGTGGTGGCGGGCGAAGTGCGCAGCCTGGCCGGACGCAGCGCCGAAGCGGCCAGGGAAATCAAGCAGTTGATCACCAACAGCGTGACGCGTGTTGAGCAAGGCACGCTGCTGGTGGAGCAGGCCGGCATCACGATGGCTCGGGTTGTTAACAGCATCACCGAGGTCACGGAACTCATGGCGCAGATCACCACCGCCAGCAACGAGCAGGCGCTGGGTGTCTCCCAGGTTAACGAAGCCATCAGCCTGTTGGAACAGACCACGCAGCAAAACGCGGCGTTGGTCGAGCAAGGTGCGGCGGCGGCGGATGGGTTGAAGCTGCAAGCCGACCAGCTGGTGAGCGCCGTCAATGTGTTCCACGGTGAAGTGCCCACTGTGCCACGGTTGCGCGCCTGACCACGGGGGCGTTGGCGGGGAACGTCGCTGGTGACAACCTGGTTTTTGCCGCCCGGCCTCCTCTAGTTCAGGCGCGGCCCCTGCGCCTTGAGCGCTTCCATCAGCGGGTCAGGCTGCCCGCCCTGCGCCCGGTGGTTTTTGTACCAGACCGTGAGGATGCTGGTGACGACCGGGCCCGGGTTTTGCAGGACCTTCTCGAAGTCGAGGTCGTTGATGCTGCAGATCAATTTCACCAGGTCCATGTCGAGGTCAATCGCGTCGTCGTCACAGCGGCGCAGTTTGAGGTCGGCGAAGGTATAGCCTTCGGGCAGCTTGAGTGTGAGCACGGCGTCCGTGGTCGGGAGCGAATGGGGCATTGCGGAATGACCTTGTGGTTGCGCAGAATCCCTGCCTGCGCGGCAGGGATCGGAAATTTACCACGCTTACGGCCGGGTTTGCGGCAAACGCCGCAGCTGCAGTTGCGCCAGGCTGGCGTACAGCGGGGCGCTGATGAGACGCGAGATGCCGGTGGACACCAGTACGCAGGTCATCAGGCTGAGCACCAGCGCGTGGCCGTCCACCATTTCCATGACGATGATGAATGCGGTCAGGGGCGCCTGGGTCACGGCGGCCAGGAAACCGGCCATGCCCAGCGCGATCAGGGTCGGGGCGTTGACGTAGGACGTGAGCAGGGCCACGTCTTTGCCCAGTGCCGCGCCGATGGCCAATGCCGGGGCAAAAATGCCGCCTGGCACACCTGCCCAGGTGGTGAGCCAGGTGGCAATGAATTTGAACGGCATGTACAGGGCAAACGTTTCACCCTGGTCTTCCAGTAAGCCACGTGTGTGCGAATATCCGCTGCCATAGGTGGCGCCGTCGCTGGCAAAGCCCAGCGCGACCAGCACCAGACCACAGCCCGCCGCAAACCACACCGGGTGGTGTGCGCGAAAACGGGTGAACACGTCGCGGGATGTGCCGGCAGTACAGACCACCAGCAAACGGGCAAAAATGCCACCCGCCAGACCACTCGCCAGCGCTACCAGCAGGGCGGGCACCACGAGCGTCGTACTCAGGTTGTCGATATGAATCACGCCAAAATAACTGACGTTGCCATAGATGGACACCGCCACCAGCCCGGACAGGACGATGGCTGCCAGCACCAGACTGTGGCTGCGCCGCTCGGGGTGGCGCGACAACTCTTCGATGGCAAATATGACGCCGCCTAACGGCGTATTGAAAGCGGCGGCAATGCCGGCCGCGCCGCCGGCCACCAGCAGGCCGTGATCGCTGATGCGCGCTGACGCCGGAATCCAGCGTCGGGCGTGGTGCATGACGCCGGCGGCAATTTGCACCGACGGACCTTCGCGGCCCAACGACAGACCGGCCAGCAGGCCCCAGGTCGTCAGCAGAATCTTGGCCAGGGTGAGCTTGAGTGAAACGAAAAGACCACGCTCGGGATCGGCCACTTCGGGCTCCAGCGCGGCCATGACCTGCGGGATGCCGGAACCGGCAACGCCCGGCACATAGCGCCGGGTCAACCAGACGATCAGGGCCATGGACAATGGCGTCCAGACAACGGGCGCCCACCACCACGCCCTGTGCAGGGCATGAAAGGCAGACAGGGCGTACTCACCAAGCCAGGTGAAGCCCACCACGGTCAAACCCGAGAAAGCAGCAAAAAGCAGCACCAGCGCACGCCCCAACCAAGCTTTCCCGTTCAAGAGTTCGCTCTTTAACGAGGAAAAAATGGGCGGATGGACGCGCATGAATCGCGACCAGGGGCGGGCTGCAGTGCCGCTTTCGACCTATCAGGAAGCGGAAGCGCTGGTGCCGGTCAGCTCGATGTCTACGCGACGGTTCTTGGCGCGGCCTTCCTTGGTCTTGTTGCTGGCGACCGGTTGGTCCTTACCCTTGCCAACGGCGGTAATGACAGCGGCGTTCACACCGTGCGCCACCAGATAGGCCTTGACAGCATCAGCACGGCGCTCCGACAGCTTCTGGTTGTACTTTTCGGTGCCGACGGAATCGGTGTGACCGGTGACCAGAATGCGATCAATCTTGACTTGCTGGTTCTTGGCAACAAAGGCGTCCAAGGCTTGCTTGCCAGCGGGCTGGAGGACTGCCTTGTCGAACGCAAAGAAGGCGTCGGCGTTGTAGGACACCTTGGCCGGTGCAGCCATGGGTGCCGGAGCGGGCTTGGGAGCGACAACGGGTGCCGGCGCAGGCGCCACCATCGGCGGAGCGACAACCACAGGCGCTGCAACGGGGGCAGCGCCATCGCAGCCTGCAATCGCGGTCTCAGGCGTCCAGGCGGCATCGCGCCAGCATTCGCCGTCGGCGCTGCGTGCGGGAGCGCCCGACGCGTCAACCCAGTTATTCAGGCCAGCGGCAAAAGACGCCAACGGAAACGCCAGGGAAACTGCAACGCAGGTCCGGGCGAGCTTGTGCTTATAGTTCATGAAAACTCCAAAAATAGCGCAGTGCAACAAAAGTATATTGTAGCAAATGTACCAGGGTATGACAGTGCCATTTGTGCTAGAAGGCACCGCAAATTGAGGGGCGGCGCCTTTTGGGGTTGCCGCCCTGCAACATTTACGCCTTGGCGCATTGCGGCCCTACTGCCCTACTGCCCTACTGCCCTACTGCCCTACTGCCCTACTGCCCTACTGCCCTGCTGCAGGGCAGCCTGGAGGTTAGCGCCCGAGGTCTTTCGCGCTAACGCCCGCGATGCCCCAGTTTTCCTTGGGCACGTCCTGAATCCAGACGCGCACATTGGCGATGGGCGCGCCGGTGGCTTCCACCAGGGCGGCGCTGACTTTTTCAATCACGGCACGCTTTTGTTCTTCGGTGCGGCCTTCAATCATGTAGATCTGTGCAAAGGGCATGGTGTGTTCTCCTGTTTCAATGTCAACCGAGTCAAACGAAGCGCAGGCTGGTGCTGCCCATGCCCTGCACGCGCAGCGTGACGTTGTCGCCTGCCGCAACCGACACGGCTTCCGTGATGCCGCCCGACAAAATCAGCGTTCCCGCGGGTATGCATTCGCCGCTGGCGGCCAGGTGGTTGGCCAGCATGGCAATGGCCGCAGCCGGGTGACCCAGCACGGCAGCACCGGCACCGAAGGCGACCGGTACGCCGTTTTTCTCCAACACGATGCCGACCGTGCGCAGATCGACATCGGCCACGTCCAGGGGCTGCCCGCCGACCACGAAGCGCGCGGCCGAGGTGTTGTCCGCGACCACGCTCTTGAGGTCGAATTTGAAGTCGCGGTAGCGGCTGTCAATCACTTCGATGCCGGGCAGCACGAAGTCGGTGGCGGCCAGCACGGCGCCGATGTGGCAGCCGGGGCCGCGCAACTCGGTTTTGGTGACGAAGGCGATTTCGGGCTCGACCTTGGGGTGGATCAGTTCACTGACTTTGACTTCGCCGCCATCGGGCACGGCGTAGTAGTCGGCCATGAAGCCGAACACCGGGGTGCTGACGCCCATTTGCTTCATTTTGGCGTGCGAGGTCAGGCCGGCTTTGAGGCCAATGATGCGGTTGCCACGGGCGATTTTGCGCGCGCGAATGGTGTTTTGAATGGCGTAGGCGTCGTCCCAATCCATGTCGGGATAGTCGTCGGTGACCTTGGTCGTGTCATGGGCCTGCAGTTCGCAGTGTTCCAGGCGTTCGGCCAGGGCCGCGATGGTGGTTGCGTCGAGTTTCATGCTGCTGCCTTGGTGTTCGTGTTACGGTTGCGTGCCATCGTCATGGCGGTGTCTTCAATCATGTCTTCCTGGCCGCCGACCATGCCGCGCCGGCCCAGTTCCACCAGGATGTCGCGTGCCGACACGCCGTACTTCTTTTCGGCGCGTTTGGCGAACAGCAGGAAGCTGCTGTAGACGCCGGCATAGCCCAGCGTGAGGGAGTCGCGGTCGATGCGGATCACGTGGTCCATCATGGGCACCACCAGGTCTTCGGCCACGTCCTGAATTTTGAACACGTCCACGCCGGTGTCAATGCCCATGCGGGCGCACACCGCAATCAGCACTTCCATCGGCGTGTTGCCGGCACCGGCGCCGAGTCCGGCGGCAGCGGCGTCGATGCGGTTGGCACCGACTTCAATGGCGGCGATGGAGTTGGCCACGCCCATGGCCAGGTTGTGGTGGCCGTGAAAGCCGAGTTCGGTTTCAGGCTTGAGTGCGGCGCGCACCGCGCCCAGACGCTCGCGCACGCCGTCGGGCAACAGGTAGCCCGCGGAGTCGGTGACGTAGATGCAGTTGGCACCGTAGCCCTCCATCAGCAGGGCTTGGCTGATGAGCTTTTCCGGGCTGGCCATGTGCGCCATCATCAGGAAGCCCACGGTGTCCATGCCGAGTGCACGTGCCTTGGTGATGTGCTGTTCGGACACGTCGGCCTCGGTGCAGTGGGTGGCGACGCGGATGGTGTTGACGCCCAGGTCCTTGGCCATCAGCAGGTGGTCGACGGTGCCGATGCCGGGCAGCAGCAGGGCCGATATTTTGGCCTGCTTCATGAGCGGAATCACGGCGCCCAGGTATTCTTCGTCGGTGTGGGCCGGAAAGCCGTAGTTGACGGAGGAGCCGCCCAGGCCGTCGCCGTGGGTGACTTCGATCAGCGGCACGCCAGCGGCGTCGAGGCCGCAGGCCACGCTCTTCATTTGGTCGAGCGTCATCAGGTGGCGCTTGGGGTGCATGCCGTCACGCAGCGTCATGTCGTGGACGGTGATTTTTTTGCCTTGCAAATTCATGGGGTTCTCCTGGGTGCTCAGACGGTAGCGGGCTCGGTGGCCTGCAGCATGAGGCGTCCGGCGATGATTTCTTCGGCAAACATTTCGGCGGTGCGCGAAGCGGCGGCGGTCATGATGTCCAGATTGCCGGCGTACTTGGGCAGGTAGTCGCCCAGGCCTTCCACTTCGAGGAAGATGGAGACGCGGTTGCCGTCAAACACCGGGCCGTTGACCAGTTTGTAGCCGGGTACATATTTCTGCACTTCGGCAATCATCTGGTGCACCGAGGCGGTGATGGCGGCCTGGTCGGGTTCGGTTTCGGTCAGGCAGTGCACGGTGTCGCGCATCATCAGGGCTGGTTCAGCCGGGTTGATGATGATGATGGCTTTGCCCTTTTTGGCGCCACCGACGGCCGACACGGCGGCGGCCGTGGTGCGCGTGAATTCGTCGATGTTTTTGCGCGTGCCGGGGCCAACCGAGCGGCTCGACACGGTGGCCACAATTTCGCCATACGCCACCGGCTGCACCCGGCTCACTGCCGCCACCATGGGGATGGTGGCCTGGCCACCACAGGTGACCATGTTGACGTTCATAGCGCGCTGACCGACGTGCGCCCGGAGGTTGACCGGGGGCACGCAGAACGGGCCGATGGCGGCGGGCGTGAGGTCAATCATGAGCACGCCGAGTTCGTTGAGCTTGCGGCTGTTTTCGGCGTGCACGTAGGCGCTGGTGGCGTCAAAGGCAATTTGCACGCCGTCGGCCAGCACGTGCGGCACCAGGCCGTCAACGCCGTCGGACGTGGTTTTAATGCCCATTTCGCGGGCACGTTTTAGGCCGTCGGATTCGGGGTCAATGCCAACCATCCAGACCGGCTCCAGCACCGGGCTGCGCTGCAGTTTGGCCAGCAGGTCGGTGCCGATGTTGCCCGGCCCAATGAGGGCACATTTGATTTTCTTGCTCATGTTTTTAAGCTCCATTCAACGCACACGGTGCGTTCGTTGTATTCAAGATTCAGTGGAAGCGCACCGAGCAGCTGCCCAGTCCGCCAATCGAGACCCGGAAGTTGTCGCCGGCCTTAGCCGGTGCCATGGCGGCCAGTGCGCCCGACAAAATAACTTCCCCGGCTTTCATGCCAATGCCCAGGCGCCCGAGCGTGTTCACCAGCCAGGTGACGGCGTTCACGGGCGAACCCAGCGCGGCGGCACCGGCACCGGTGCCGATGATTTCGCCATTTTTTTCCAGCACCATGCCGCAGGTGGACAGGTCGATGCGGCGTGGGTCGACTGCGCGGTCGCCCAGCACGAACACGCCGCAGGAGGCGTTGTCGGCCACGGTGTCCTGGATTTTGATTTTCCAGTCGCGGATGCGCGAGTCCACAATTTCAAAGCAGGGCATGACGCATTCGGTAGCGGCCAGCACGTCGGCATTGCTGATGCCGGGGCCCATCAGGTCCTTCTTCAGGATGAAGGCGATTTCGCCTTCGGCCTTGGGCTGGATCAGCGTGGCGGCTTCGATGGACTGGCCTTCGTTGTAGATCATGCCGTCGAGCAAATACCCGAAGTCGGGCTGGTAGACGCCCAGCATGTTCATGACGGCGGCCGAGGTGACGCCGATCTTTTTACCGATCACGCGCTCACCGGCGGACAACCGGCGCGCCAGCATACGCTGCTGGATGTGGTACGCGTTTTCGATGGTGATTTCGGGGTGGCGCGTGGTGAGCGGCTCCACCACGGTGCAGGACGACATGGCTTGGTAGAGCTCGTCGCCCAGGGTTTCTATGAGTTTGGTATCCATGGGAATTCCGTAGTTGTGATCGGTGTGTTGATGTGTATGCGCCGCTTACAGCTTGACGCAGACGTTCTTCAGCTCGGTGTAGAACTCCAGCGAGTGCACGCCGCCTTCGCGGCCAATGCCCGACAGCTTGGAGCCACCGAACGGCGTGCGCAGGTCGCGCAGGAACCAGCTGTTGACCCAGGCCAGGCCGACGTGCATCTGGTGCGCCACGCGGTGCGCGCGCGAGACGTCGCGCGTCCAGATGGCGGTGGCCAGGCCGTAGGCGTTGTCGTTGGCTTTTTGCAGCACTTCTTCTTCCGTATCAAACGGCGAGATGTGGCAGCACGGGCCGAAGATTTCTTCTTTCATGACGCGCGCGTTCTCGGGCAGGCCGGTCCAGATGGTGGGCTGAATCCAGCTGCCGCCAGCGAGTTCACCCGGCATGTCGGGTGCGCCGCCACCGGTCACCACCGTAGCACCTTCTTCCACGGCCAGCCGGTAGTAGGACAGCACTTTGGCCTGGTGTTCCTTGCTGATCAGCGTGCCCAGGGTGGTGCTGGCGTCTTCGGGGCGGCCCAGCTTCAGGCCTTCGGCGCCTTGTTTCATGGCGGCGACAAATTGGTCGAACAGCGGGCGCTCCACGTAGACGCGCTCGGTGCCCAGGCAGACCTGGCCGCAGTTGGCAAACACGGAGCGCATGGTGCCTTCGATGGCGGCGTCAAAGTCGCAGTCGGCAAACACGATGGCCGCATTCTTGCCGCCCATTTCCAGGCTGACCGGGCGCACGCCGCTGGCCGCAGCGCGCATGATGGCTTCGCCGGTGCGGGTCTCACCGGTGAAGGTAATGGCGTCCACCTGCGGGTGGGTGGTGACGAACTCACCGGCCGAGCCGGGGCCAAAGCCGTGCACCACGTTGTAGACGCCGGGTGGAATGCCAGCGGCGTTCATGACTTCGCCCAGCAGGGCAGCGGTTTGCGGCGTTTCCTCGGAGGGCTTGACCACCACGCAGTTGCCGCAGGCCAGGGCCGGGCCGACCTTCCAGGTCATCAAGAGCAGCGGCAGGTTCCAGGGGCAGATCACGCCGACCACGCCCACGGGCGAGCGAAAGCCATAGTTGATGGCGCCTTTGCCGTCGGGTGTTTCCATGGGGAAGAATTCGGTGGCGACGTTTTTGACAACGTCGGCAAAGATCTTGAAGTTGGCCGCGCCGCGCGGGATGTCGATGTGGCGCGCCAGGCTCATGGGCTTGCCGGTGTCGGCGCATTCGGCGGCCAGGAATTCATCGAAACGGGCGGTGATGCCGTCGGCCACGGCGTAGAGTTTTTGCACGCGCTCGGCCACCGTCATGCGGCCCCAGGGGCCTTTCAAGGCGGCGCGCGCGGCAGCCACGGCAGCATCCACTTCGGCCTTTCCTGCCTCGTGCACATCGGCGAGCTTTTGGCCGGTCTGTGGCGAGATTTTGTCGAATGGGCGGTCGGTGGCTACAAATTCACCGTTGATGAAGTTGAGGATCTGTTTCATGGCGAGTCGTTCAAGTTGGTAAAAAATCAGAGTGCTCAGGGCAGCGTCAGCCCCAGGGCGGCCAGACCGGCCAGGGCAATGGCGTGGTCCTGCGCTTCACTGCCGCCCGAGACACCAATGGCGCCAATGCGCTGGCCGCTTTCGATGATCGGCAGTCCTCCACCAAAGGCGACAAAGCGCGGGCGCAGAACGATGCCTTCACGCACGGCAGCGGAGTGGTCCTGCAAGGCGGCGGCCCATTGGGCGGTCGGCAGGCCGAAGCTCACTGCCGTGTAGGCTTTGTCGATGGCAATCTCGACCGAGTGCAACGGGGCACCGGGCATGCGCAGGAACGCGGCCAGCACGCCGCTGGCGTCGGTAATGGCAACGTTGACACGGGCGCCCAGGGATTCGGCATGCGCCACTGCCGCACGCGCGGCAGTGGCTGCAGCATCCCAGTCAATCACGGGTTGTGCTACAGACAGGTTCATCAGGTCACCACGCTCAGGAAAGCGTCATTGAGCTTGCGGTCGTGGTAGAAAATGCCGCGTCCCACGTGCTCCCAGGACCAGGTGATGGGGTGGTTGTCCGGGTAGTGGTCGTAGCCGCCGCAGAACGTTTCCAGGCGGTTGCCCGACGGGTCAAAGAAGTAGATGGTGGTGCCTTGCGTGATGCCGTGGCGCGTCGGGCCGATGTCAATCGACACGCGGTTGATGCTCATGATGTCGGCTGCGCGCAGCACTTGTTCCCAGCTCGCCAGCTGGAACGCGACGTGGTGCAGCTTGCCGTCTTCGGCGTGGCGCACCATGGCGATGTCGTGCGCCTTGGCGCTGCAGGTCAGCCACAGGGCCAGGTCGGTGGTGCCGTCTTCGAGCTTGACGCGCTCGACCAGGTTGAAGCCCAGCACTTCCTCGAACAGCTTGCGCGATCCATCAATGTCGCCACCGTACAGCAGCGCGTGGTCCATGCGCACCGGGCGGATGCCCTTGCCGTCGATGATGTCCACTTCGGGATCAAAGTAAGTCATGCCGTTGCCCACATCGGTCTTCTCGGCAAACAGTTCGATGGTGTGGCCGGTTGGA
>Ga0316222_1002686_pt1 | contig 18589 bp, 10 predicted proteins | sample TBH18011metaG_FD_206008 | JGI IMG/M metagenome (GOLD analysis project Ga0316222, IMG submission 206008) | Freshwater microbial communities from Trout Bog Lake, Wisconsin, USA - TBH18011 | ecosystem: Environmental > Aquatic > Freshwater > Lake > Hypolimnion/Profundal zone | place: USA: Wisconsin...
CCAGATGCAGCCGATCACGGTGATCTTTTCGCTGCCCGAGGACAATCTGCCCGCCATCCTGGAGCGCCTCCATCAGGGCGCGACCCTGGAGGTGGCCGCCTATGACCGTGGCCAGACCATCAAGCTGGCGACCGGCCAGTTGTTGACCATGGACAACCAGATCGACACCACCACCGGAACCATCAAGCTGCGGGCGCAGTTCGAGAACCGGGACGAAACCCTGTTTCCCAATCAGTTCGTCAACACCAGACTGCTGGTCAACGTCCTCCACGACGTCACCGTGCTGCCATCGGCGGCGATTCAGCGCGGCGCCCCCGGAACCTTCGTCTATCTGATCAAGCCCGACAACACCGTTACCGTCCGCCCGGTCACCCTGGGGCCGGGCGCCGGCGAACAGGTCTCCATCGCCGCCGGGATCCTGCCGGGCGACCGGGTGGTGGTGGATGGCGCCGACAAGCTGCGCGAGGGCGCGGCGGTGACGCTGCCGGCGGCCGATGCCGCCGCCGGCCCTGCGGTCGCCGGCCCCCCGGCCGCCGCGCCCGAGTCCAAGGATGCCCCCCCGGCCGCCGCCGCCGAGTCCAAGGATGGCCAGGGCGGCGAGCCCGGCCGTCGCCACGGCCATCGCAGCACTCCATGACCGGGGCGTTCGTCGAGCGCGGAAGGCCCCGCCCGGCACCTGAGGGGCATCAACAATGACCGACCTTCCGGCACCCGAGGACGCGCATCTGAGTCCGTCGCGTCCCTTCATCCTCCGCCCGGTGGCCACCTCGCTGCTGATGGTGGCGATCATGCTGGCCGGCATGGTGTCCTACCACTTCCTGCCGCTGTCAGCCCTGCCCCAGGTCGATTATCCCACCATCCAGGTCCAGACCTTCTACCCCGGCGCCAGTCCCGAGGTGATGACCTCCTCGGTCACCGCCCCGCTGGAACGTCAGCTCGGCCAGATGCCCAGTCTCAACCAGATGACCTCCACCAGTTCGGCCGGTGCCTCGGTGATCACGCTGCAGTTCAGCCTGAACCTCAGCCTCGACATCGCCGAACAGGAGGTGCAGGCCGCCATCAACGCCGCCGGCAATCTGTTGCCCTCCGATCTGCCGGCGCCGCCGATCTATGCCAAGGTCAATCCGGCCGACGCGCCGGTGCTGACCCTGTCCATCACCTCCAAGACCTTGCCGCTGACCCAGGTGGAGGATCTTGCCGATACCCGGCTGGCCCAGAAGATTTCGCAATTGCCCGGCGTCGGCCTGGTCAGCATCAGCGGCGGCCAGCGGCCGGCGGTGCGCATCCGCGCCAATCCCCGGGCGCTGGCCGCCTATGGCCTGAATATCGACGATCTCCGCACCACCATCGGCAACGCCAACGTCAACACCCCCAAGGGCAATTTCGACGGGCCGACCCGGGCCTATACCATCAATGCCAACGACCAGTTGAAGAACGCCCGGGAATACGTGGATATCGTCATCGCCTACAAGGATGGCGCCCCGGTGCGGCTGTCGGACGTGGCCGAAGTGGTGGACGGGGCCGAGAACACCAAGCTGGCCGCCTGGGTCAACACGACACCGGCAGTGGTTCTCAACGTCCAGCGCCAGCCCGGCGCCAATGTCATCAATGTGGTGGACAGCATCCACGCCATGCTGCCGGCGCTGAAGGCCGCCATGCCGGCGGCGGTGGACATCGCGGTGGTCACCGACCGCACCACCACCATTCGCGCCTCGGTCTCCGACGTGGAGTTCGAGCTGACCCTGTCGGTGCTGCTGGTGGTGCTGGTGATCTTCGTGTTCCTGCGCAATGTGCGGGCCACCATCATTCCCAGCCTGTCGGTACCGCTGTCGCTGGTGGGCACCTTCGGCGTCATGTATCTGGCCGGGTTCAGCCTCAACAACCTGTCGCTGATGGCGCTGACCATTGCCACCGGCTTCGTGGTCGACGACGCCATCGTGATGATCGAGAACATCTCGCGCTATATCGAGCAGGGCGAGCCGCCGTTGCAGGCGGCGCTGAAAGGCTCGAAGCAGATCGGCTTCACCATCATCTCGCTGACCGTTTCGCTGGTGGCGGTGCTGATTCCCCTGCTGTTCATGGGCGATGTGGTCGGGCGGCTGTTCCGCGAATTCGCCGTCACCCTGGCGGTGACCATCCTGATCTCGGCGGTGGTGTCGCTGACCCTGGTGCCGATGATGTGCGCCAAGCTGCTGCGGCAGCACCCGCCCTCGGAGGATATGGCGGCCAATCGCTGGGCGCAGCGCTGGTTCGACGCCCTGATCAACGCCTATGACCGGATGCTGGTGGTGGTGCTCGACCACGCGGCTCCGACCCTGCTGGTGGCGATCGGGACCCTGGCCCTGACCGCCGTGCTTTACATCTATATCCCCAAGGGCTTCTTTCCGGTTCAGGACACCGGCCTGATCCAGGGCGTCACCGAGGCCGGCCAGTCGATCTCCTATGCCGCCATGGCCGAACGCCAGCAGGCCATGGCCGCCGCCGTGCTGAAGGACCCCGACGTGGACAGCCTGTCGTCGTTCATCGGCGTCGATGGCGGCAACATGACCCTGAACAGCGGCCGGTTCCTGATCAACCTGAAGCCGCGGGAAGACCGGCGGGCCAGCGCCAGCGACATCATCCGCCGGCTTGGCGGCGAAACCGCCGCCGTGGCCGGCATCAAGCTCTATATGCAGCCGGTGCAGGACCTCACCGTCGACGCCACCATCAGCCGGACCCAGTACCAGTTCGCCCTGGAGGACGCCAACCCGGACGAGCTGGCCGAGTGGGCTCCCCGGCTGATCGAGCGTCTGCGCGATGTGGCCCAGATCGAGGATGTGGCCGGCGACGCCCAGAACCGGGGCCTGTCGGCCTATATCACCATCGACCGCGACACCGCCGGCCGCTTCGGCATCACCCCGGCAACGGTGGACAACGCCCTGTACGACGCCTTCGGCCAGCGCATCGTCTCGACCATCTTCACCCAGTCGAACCAGTACCGGGTCATTCTGGAGGTGGACCCGGCGGTGCAGGCCTCGCTGCAATCGCTGGGAACCATCTATCTGCCGGCGGCCGGCGGCGGCCAGGTGCCCCTGACCGCCATCGCCTCGGTCTCCGAGCGGTCGGCGCCGCTGCAGGTCAACCATCTCGGCCAATTCCCCGCCACCACCATCTCGTTCAATCTGGCGTCCGGCGCCGCCCTGGGCGAGGCGGTGACCGCCATTCAGCAGGCCGAGAAGGATATCGGCATGCCGGTCAGCGTGATCACCAGCTTCCAGGGCGCGGCGCTGGCCTTCCAGGCCTCCCTCGGCAACGAGCTGCTGCTGATCCTGGCCGCCATCGTCACCATGTATATCGTGCTGGGCGTGCTCTACGAGAGCTATATCCACCCCATCACCATCCTGTCGACGCTGCCTTCGGCCGGGATCGGCGCCCTGCTGGCGCTGCTGGCGGCGGGCAGCGATCTCGGCATCATCGGCATCATCGGCATCATCCTGCTGATCGGCATCGTCAAGAAGAACGCCATCATGATGATCGACTTCGCCCTCGACGCCGAACGCAACGAGGGCAAGACGCCGCGCCAGGCCATTCATCAGGCCTGCCTGCTGCGCTTCCGGCCGATCCTGATGACCACCTTCGCGGCGCTGCTCGGGGCGCTGCCCCTGATGCTGGGCACCGGCACCGGCTCGGAACTGCGCCATCCGCTGGGCATCAGCATCGTCGGCGGCCTCATCGTCAGTCAGATCCTGACCCTGTTCACCACCCCGGTGATCTATCTGGCCTTCGATTCGCTGGCGCTGCGGCTCGGCGCCCGGCGCGCCGGCGCGGGAGAGCTGGGGTGAACATCTCCGCCCTCTTCATCAACCGGCCGGTGGCGACCACCCTGTTGACTCTGGGCGTCGCCCTGGCCGGGGCGGCGGCGTTCATGCTGCTGCCGGTGTCGCCGTTGCCGCAGGTGGACTTTCCCACCATCTCGGTGCAGGCCAGCATGCCGGGAGCCAGCCCGGAGACCATGGCCACCAGCGTCGCCACCCCGCTGGAGCGCCATCTGGGGCAGATCGCCGACGTCACCGAGATGACCTCCTCCAGTTCGGTGGGCTCGACCCGCGTCACCCTGCAATTCGGCCTCAACCGCGACATCGACGGCGCCGCCCGCGACGTCCAGGCGGCGATCAACGCCGCCCGTGCCGACCTGCCCACCAGCCTGCGCAGCAACCCCACCTACCGCAAGGTCAACCCGGCCGACGCGCCGATCATGATCCTGGCGCTGACCTCCAATACCCTGACCCAGGGGCAGCTTTACGATTCCGCCGCGACGGTGCTGCAGCAGAAGCTGTCGCAGGTGGGCGGCATCGGTCAGGTCAATGTGGGCGGCAGTTCGCTGCCGGCGGTGCGGGCCGAGCTCAATCCCCATGCCCTGTTCAAATACGGCATCGGGCTGGAGGATGTGCGCGCCTCGCTGTCGGCCGCCAATGCCAACAGCCCCAAGGGAGCGATCGAGGACGGCGACCGCCACTTCCAGCTCTACACCAACGATCAGGCCCGCCATGCCGCGGATTACCGCCCGCTGGTGGTCGCCTATCGCAACGGCGCCGCGGTCCGGCTGTCCGATGTGGGCGAGGTGGTGGATTCGGTGGAGGATCTGCGCAATCTCGGCATGGCCAACGGCCGGCCCTCGGTGCTGGTGATCCTCTATCGCCAGCCCGGCGCCAATATCATCGAGACCGTCGACCGGGTGGTGAACCTGCTGCCGGAATTGCGGCTGTCGATTCCCACCGATATCGACCTGTCGGTGGCCATGGACCGCACCACCACCATCCGCGCCTCGCTGCACGACGTGGAACGCACCCTGCTGCTGTCGGTCGCCCTGGTGATCCTGGTGGTGTTCGTCTTCCTGCGCGACATCCGCGCCACCCTGATTCCCTGCGTGGCGGTGCCGGTGTCGCTGATCGGCACCTTCGGGGTGATGTATCTGCTCCATTACAGCCTGGACAACCTGTCGCTGATGGCGCTGACCATCGGCACCGGCTTCGTGGTCGATGACGCCATCGTGGTGCTGGAGAACGTGGTCCGCCACATCGAGAACGGCATGCCGCGCATGAAGGCCGCCTTGCAGGGCAGCCGCGAGGTCGGCTTCACCGTGCTGTCCATGAGCCTGTCGCTGGTGGCGGTGTTCATCCCCATCCTGCTGATGGGCGGCATCGTCGGACGGCTGTTCCGCGAATTCGCCGTCACCCTGTCGGTGGCGATCCTGGTGTCGCTGGTGGTGTCGCTGACCACCACCCCCATGATGTGCGCCCGGCTGCTGCATCACCGCCCGGCCCACCAGCGCTCAAAGCTCTATCAGCTCAGCGAGGGCTGGTTCAACGCCCTGCTGCGCGGCTATGAGAGCACCCTGGGGTCGGCGTTGCGCCATCCCTATCTGACCCTGGCGACCCTGCTGGCCACCGTCGTCCTCAACGTCACCCTGTTCACGGTGGTGCCCAAGGGCTTCTTTCCCCAGCAGGATACCGGCCGCCTGATCGGCGGTATCCAGGGCGACCAGAGCATCTCGTTCCAGTTGATGCGCCAGAAGCTGATCGCCTTCGTCACCATCGTCAAGAACGACCCGGCGGTGGATACCGTGGTGGGATTCACCGGCGGCGGCGGTGGCGGCGGTCCCGGCGGCCAGACCAATGGCGGCTTCATCTTCGTGTCCCTGAAACCGCTGGCGCAACGTTCGCTGACCGCCGATCAGGTGATCGGGCGGTTGCGCCGCAACCTTGCCCAGGTGCCGGGGGCGTCGCTGTTCCTGCAGGCGGTGCAGGATATCCGGGTGGGCGGCCGCCAGAGCAACGCCCAGTACCAGTACACCTTGCAGGCCGACCATCTGGCCGATCTGCAGACCTGGGCGCCCCGGCTGGCCGACGCCCTGCGCCGCGCCCCCGAACTGGCCGATGTCAATTCGGACCAGCAGGACCGGGGGCTGGAAACCGATCTGGTGATCGACCGCGCCACCGCCTCCCGGCTCCACCTCACCGCCAGCCAGATCGACAACAACCTCTACGACGCTTTCGGCCAGCGCCAGGTCTCGACCATCTATAATCCGCTTAACCAGTACCATGTGATCATGGAGGTGGCGCCGCAATACTGGCAGAGTCCGGAAACCCTCGACCAGATCTTCGTCAGCACCTCGGGCGGCGCCGTGACCGGAACCCAGGCCACCAACGCCGTGGCGGGAACCTCGTCCGGCAGCAGCCAGCGGGCGACCGGCGCCGCCGCCACCGCCGCCGCCAGCGCGGTGGCCGGCGATAGCGCCCGCAACCTCAGCATGAACCAGTTGGCCAATACCGGCCGTGGCTCGGCCTCCACCGGGGCGGCGGTCAGCACCACCGCCGAGACCATGGTGCCGCTGTCCGCCTTCAGCCATTTCGGTCCCGGCAATACCCCACTGGCGGTCAATCATCAGGGCCATTTCGTGGCTTCGACCATTTCGTTCAACCTGCCGGCCGGCCAGGCGCTGGGCGATGCCGTCGCCGCCATCCACCACGCCGCCGAGCAGATCGGCATGCCCGCCTCCATCCAGGGCAGCTTCCAGGGAACGGCACGGGCTTTCCAGGAATCCCTGAACAACCAGCCGATCCTGATCCTCGCCGCCCTCGGCTCGATCTATATCGTGCTCGGCATCCTCTACGAGAGCTATGTCCATCCCATCACCATCATCTCCACCCTGCCCTCCGCCGGCGTCGGCGCGGTGCTGGCCTTGATGGCGTTCGATACCGAATTCACCATCATCGCCCTGATCGGCGTCATCCTGCTGATCGGCATCGTCAAGAAGAACGCCATCCTGATGATCGACTTCGCCCTCGACGCCGTCCGCAACCATGGGATGAGCAATGATCAGGCCATATACCAGGCCTGCCTGCTGCGGTTCCGGCCGATCATGATGACCACCATGGTCGCCCTGCTGGGGGCGCTGCCGCTGGCTTTCGGCAACGGCGACGGTGCCGAGTTCCGCCGCCCGCTGGGCATCGCCATCGTCGGCGGCCTGATTGTCAGCCAGATTCTGACGCTGTATACCACCCCGGTGGTCTATCTGACCCTCGACCGGCTGCGTTTATGGTCGAAACGCCGTCGGGGCCGTGCCGTGGCGGCGACCGGATCATGACTTATAAGGTGAAAATGTATCACAGTATGGTCCGTATTGGGATACATTTTCACCCTCTGAGGAGAACGCGATGATGTCCACATGCGCCGGCTGGTGGCGGGCTTCCGGAACCGTAGCGGCCCTGCTGCTGCTGGCGGCCTGCTCGGCCGGGCCGGACTATCAGCGCCCGGAGATGGCGGTCCCAACGGCCTTCAAGGAAGCAGCCCCGGCTTCGAGCGACTGGAAGCCCAGCACGCCACGGGATGCGGCGGTGCGCGGGGCATGGTGGTCGGTCTATGACGACCCGATTCTCGATTCGCTGGAACGCCAGGTCGATGTCTCCAACCAGACCCTGAAGGGGTCGGAAGCCGCCTATCGCCTGGCGACGGCGACGGTACGGGCGGCACGGGCCGGCCTGTTTCCCACCGTCGGCGCCACCTCGTTCGCCGATCGCCAGGGCAATGGCGGCGGCAGCAAGACCTCTAGTAGCAGCAGCAGTAGCGCCAAGACCTCTTCGACCATCACCCAATTCGACATCGGCGGCACCCTCAGTTGGGACCTGGATGTATGGGGGCGGATTCGCCGCGCCGTCGAGGGCGACATCGCTTCGGCCCAGGCCAGCGCCGGCGATCTCGCCTCGGCCCGCCTGCTGGTCCAGGCGACCCTGGCCACCGATTATCTGGAACTGCGGATCGCCGACGAGCTGAAGCGGCTGCTCGACGCCGCCGCCACCGCCTATACCCAATCGCTCCAGATCACCCGCAACCAGTACGCTTCCGGGGTGGCGGCACGCTCCGATGTCGCCCAGGCCGAGACCCAGCTCAAAACCACCCAGGCCCTGGCCATCAATGTGGGGGTGCAGCGGGCCCAGCTCGAGCACGCCATCGCCGTCCTGATCGGCAAGCCGCCGGCCGAGGTCACCATCGTCCCCATCCCGCTGACGGTCACGGTTCCGACCATCCCGGCGGCGGTTCCCTCCGCTCTGCTGGAGCGGCGGCCCGACATCGCCGCCGCCGAACGCCGGGTCGCCGCCGCCAATGCCCAGATCGGCGTCGCCCAGGCGGCCTATTATCCCGATCTCACCCTCAGCGGCTCCATCACCTATGCCAGCAGCGCCTTCGCCGGCCTGCTGGGGACCACCAACCGGGTGTGGTCGCTTGGTCCCCAACTGGCGCAGACGGTCTTCAACGGCGGGCTGACCGGGGCGCAGGTGGACGAGGCGCGGGCGACCTGGGAACAGAACACCGCCAGCTATCGCCAGACGGTGCTGACCGCCTTCCAGCAGGTGGAGGACGAATTGTCGGCCCTGCGCGTCCTCGAAGCCCAGGCCGCCGTCGAGGCCGAAGCGGTCCAGTCGGCCCAGGAGGCGGAACGCCTGATCCTCAACCAGTACAAGGCCGGCACCGTCGCCTATACCAGCGTGGTGACCGCCCAGACCGCCGCCCTCACCAACCGGCAGACCGCGCTGACCGTCTTCGAGAACCGCCTGACCGCCTCGGTGACCCTGATCCAGGCCCTGGGCGGCGGCTGGGACAGCGCGCAACTGCCCGCCGATGACCATCTCGACGACGCCCCCATGGCCGCCGACCCCATCGCGCCGCCGTCGCTGCTGGACCGGATCGGCAGCGCGGTCGGCGGGGTGCTGGGGAATTAGCCGCTCCTATTGCCCGCCGGTGTCGATGGTCACGCAGTTGCGCCGCCCGGACATCATGCAGTCCTGAAGGCGGGAGCTTTCAACCAGCTTGTTGGCGAGAAACCAGCCGCCGACCAGCAGCACCAGGACCACCACCAGCATCGTCATGGGCGGCGGGCTGTCCTCGGGCAGCTTTTCCGGCGGGGACGGATGCCGACGCGGCGTGCCGTCCGGGCCGGATCGCGGTGTTTCGTCGAAATGACACGGGGTCGACATGGGGGCCTCCAACGGACCGGCGCCTGTTTTCGCGCGCCGCCCTCTGCGACGATTATACCGGCGAGCCAATAAATTGGCTCGCCTCTTTGTCCCAGCCGCCGGACGCTGGCGCGTGCTCGCTTCGCTCCCCCATCACCCAAGCTGCCGATAAAAATCACGTATTATTTAGAATTCCTCTCTGGACAAAGTCATCTTTTATGTATGATAAGCCAAGGTTATCCAGGGACTGAGCCGTTGGAATGCCGTCGCTGTTCCATCCCTTGAATTCATAATACGCATCGAGCAATTTTTGCTCGGCCTCAGGATCCCGCTTTTTCCATTGGTCGGCGGGAGGCGCCTCATCAACCCTTCGCAAGCCTCTGCGGACATTGATGGCTCTCACCAGATTCCGGTTCCGGGCGGCGATCTTCCATAGTCCTTCCGAATCCATATCCATGCCGGCAGCAAGTGAAATTAATTCTGGCAGATTGTGAATGTGGTAGGGAGGCCTTCCGCCAAATTGGCCCCTGAATGACGACAGGAAGGCACATGTGCCGATGGCATCATCCACATAATGCATTGTCTCGTTCCAGTCGGCGATATGAATGGACGCTTCCGGGGATGGATGTTGGCGTGGTTCCCATTCCAGGAGCCATTTCTTGAACCGTTCATCAGGCGCGGCATCCCACCCCCTCACGTATTCTTCCCTCTCGGCCTTGTCGGCAATGGCCGTTTGGGGATAGGACCCTTCAATCTGGTTGATGGCCATCTTCTCGCCGGTGGCATACATCAGGAAATAGGGGAAATTGACCATCGACAGTTTGATGGGAACCTGCTCGAATTTCTTCATTGTGTTGTGGTCGTATTCTTCCGCACCATGACCAATCTGACGAGCCGCGTGATAGACGCCATTGGCCAATACGTCGCCAATCCCTTCCCGCCGGGCAATTTTTTCCACCAGGTAGTAGAACCGTCCCGCCCCATCCGGCGGGAAGTCCGGCAGATCCTGGTCGTTTAAGATCCCGGCTTCGTAGAGTTCAATCGCAAAGGCCATGACCTGGGGCGTCGAATAGGCGTCAAGTCCGTATTCCTGAGTAATGCCAATGATGTCATAGTCAAAATCGAGCTCTTCATAGGCAGCCATCGCATAGGTAAGTTTACTGTAGCATTTTTGGGAATAAGGGCGCCGGCCTGGAGAATTTATGGATTGATGGCAGTCTTTAGGACAGTTGTAGCAACCCGTCCAACGAACCCTCAGCCTCTCTTCCAATGCGAGCCAGTTTTCTTCACGCTCTTTGCTCCAGAAATTCTTTCTCCGTGCCCGCGCATTGCCCCAGGCGAAGTTGTCGACGTGGAATTCGTCGCCTTCGCCATGAGCCATGGTATCCCCGGCCTGCGGGTTATCATGGATCTCCTTGACCATGCGGTTACAGATCTGAAAAAGCTCGGCCGGTTTGGCAACGTAGAGGTCTTTCGTGCCACGAACGGCGATCGCCTTTAACCTTTTATCGCCCATGATCACTCCCACCCCGCGCGAGGCACTGGAGTTGTCATGTTCGATGGAAGCCATATAGACCCTGTGCTCACCGGCCAAGCCGATAGCGGCTACCTGGATACCGGGATCCTTCAATTCGCTTCGAATAAGGTCTGCTGTTTCCTGGGCCCCTTTTCCCTGAAGGTGGGCCGCATCCCGGATTTCCACCTTGTCATTGTTTATATATAAATAAACAAGGCTTGAGGCTTTGCCTTGAATCACAATTCTGTCGTAACCGGCGTGCTTTAGCTCAGGCCCAAAAAATCCGCCAAATATCGAATGAGAGTAACGGTCCGTCTGGGGAGATATGGTGTTTACGATGGTGCGATTGGCGCCGATAACCGGTGTGCCGACCAATAACCCCGTGGTGAATATCAACAGGTTATCGGGAGAAAACGCATCGGTCTCAGGCGGAACCCGATCCCAGAGTATCTTTGCGGCAGCGCCCTGTCCGCCAAGATAGAGCTTCGTCATTTCCGCGTCGCTGTTTTCTCTCTCGACATTGCCTGTGGTCAGGTTGATTTCGAGGCTATATCCGGTTTCAGCGTACTTCATTTTGCACCTTTTAGGGTCCGTTGCGAAATTGGCGCCGCGTAATTAGGGACGAAACAAGGCGTGTTCTGGGCGCAAGCAGGACAACACGGCCATTATGTGAATAAATCCGTTGCGGTCATGGCACCGATACTCTGACTTGCTCCGACGTTGGCGACTTCGCCTTTCGCTGTCCGGGGAAGGCCAAGGCCTCGGTCAGCATGTAGGCGGCCTGAGCGTAGGAGGTCGGGCACAGGGTGAAGCACTCCTGGCAGTCCCAGCATTGGTCTTTGGCGACATCCGGGATGAAGCTGATCTCGCGCCGGGGGCCGTTCTCGATGAAGCCGACCGCGTTCTTCTGCTTGACCTCGGCGCAGTAGCGGACGCAGAGGCCGCACAGGATGCAGAACGAGGCCTCCTTCTCGAACCGGTTCCGGTCGGCGCCATACTCGTAGGCCAGCTTGACCAGTTCCGGCGCGTCGGGGGCATGGGCCATCAGCTCCTCGATCAGGACGCGGCGGATCTTGTCGACCTTCTCCGAGCGGGTATGCACCACCAGGCCGCTCTCGACCGGGTAAAGGCATGACACCACATGGCTGGTCTTGCCGCGCGCTTCGACCCCGACGATGCAGAGCCGGCAGCCGCCATAGGCCTCGAGCTTCTCGTGGTGACACAAGGTCGGAATGTGGATGCCGGCCTGTTGCGCCGCCTGCAATACGGTCATGCCGGCGGTGGCGGGGACATCCTTGCCATCGATGTTCAGGACAATATCACTCATATCGCGGGGCTCCCGGCGGCGCTGCCTGCGGCAATTCTCGCCTCATACTCATCCTTGAAATAGCGCAGCATGCTCTTGAGCGGATCGGACGAGGTCTTGCCCAGCGCGCACAGACTGGCCAGACTGGTGACCTCGGTCAGATCGGCCAGCCGATCGAGATCGAACTTCTTGCCCCGTCCCTCGGCGATATTGGTCAGGATCTTCAGCATCTGGTGCATGCCCTCGCGGCAGGGGACGCATTTGCCGCAGGATTCCTTGACCAGGAAGTCGAGCAGATAGCGCGCGACCTCGACCATGTCGGTATCCTCGTCCATGACCAGCAATCCGCCGGCACCGATCGGCGCCCCCAGTTTGGACATCTCGTCGAAGTCCAGCCTGGCGTCGATCATATGGCCCGGAATGGATCCTCCCATGGCGCCGCCGAAATGGATGGCCTTGAGCCCCTTGCCGTCGCGCACCCCGCCGCCGATGTCGTTAATCAGGGTGCGGAGCGGCGTGCCCATGGGGACCTCGACGATGCCGCTGTTGACCACATTGCCCGACAGGGACACCAGTTTGGTCCCCTTGCTTTTGTCCGAGCCGATGCCGGTGAACCAGTCGGCGCCGCGGGCGATGATCTGCGGCACATTGGCCCAGGTCTCGACGTTGTTGAGGTTGGAGGGCTTGTCCCAGATCCCCGACACCGAGGTGCGGATGTATTTGGGCCGGGGCTCCGGGGGATTGCCCTCGATCGAGCGCATCAGCGCCGAGGACTCGCCGGAGACGAAGATGCCGACGTCGAAGTGCAATTCGGCCCGGAAGCTGAAGCCGGAGCCGAGGATGTCGTCGCCGAACAGGCCGTATTCCTCCGCCTGGGCCAGGGCCGCCTTGACGTGTTCCACCAGCCGGGGGGCGTCATGGCGGGTATAGATGAAGCCCAACTGGGCGCCGATGGCATAGGCGCCGATGATCAGGCCCTCGATCACCTTGTGCGGATTGCCGGTGAGCATGGCGCGGTCCATGAAGGCGGCGGACTCGCCCTCGTGACCGTTGACGATGACGTATTTGGTCTTCTCGGGCGCGTTCCGGGTGGTTTCCCACTTCGAACCGGCCGGGAAGCCGCCGCCGCCACGGCCGCGCAGATTGGCCTTCTTGACCTCGGCCAGCACCTGATCGGGCGTCATCGTCGACAACGCCTTGGTCAGGGCGGCATAGCCGCCGACGGCGATGTAATCCTCGATCTTCATCGGATCGATCTTGGGGTTGTCGCCGATGAGCAGCCGGGTCTGGTGCTTGTAGAACGGCACCTCGTTCATGTGCACCGCCAGGGCGCCGGTCCGCGGGTCCTTGTACACCCGATCCTCGAACACTTCGCCCTTGAGCGTCGCGGTGACGATGGCGGGCACGTCCTCGGGGGTGACCTCGAAGTAGCAGACGTCGTCCGGACCGGCGACGACGTTGGGACCCTTCTCGCAATAGCCATGGCAGCCGGTCACCCGCAGGTCGAGCCTGGCTTCCAGACCGTGCCTGGCGATCTCGGCCTTGAAGGCGCCGGCCACGGCGGCGGAGTCGAGGCCGTCGCAGGCGGCGCCGGCGCAGACGGCGATGCTCGGGCGGGCCGGATCGCGGCGGGCGAGGATGTCGCTGCGAAGTTGGTCCAGGTCCGCGGCTGACTTAAGCAAGGGCATGACGGTTTCCTATTCGTAGCGCTTGAGAACGTCTTCAAGCTTGTCGGGGGTCATGCGTCCGTGGTGCTTGCCATCGACGATCACTTCCGGGCCGATGCTGCAGCTCCCCAGGCAAGACCCGCGCTCAAGGGTGAAGCGGGAGTCCGCATCGGTTTCACCGGGCTTGAGGCCGGTGAGTTCCCCCATCTTCGCCATCAGCCTGGCGGCGCCGCGCAGATGGCAGGTCATGCCGGTGCAGACATGCACCTCGTGCCGCCCCTTGGGCGTCAGGCTGAAGGTCTTGTAGAAGCTGGCGATCTGCATCACCTGGCTGAACGGCACCGCCAGCGCTTCCGCGACCCGTTCCATCACCGCGCGCGGCAGCCAATGGTTCTCGTGCTGGATCTCGGTCAGCGCGTGGATCACCGCGCCGGGCTGGCCCCGGTATTTCTCGATGATGCCGTCGATTTTTTCTGGTTTGCCCATGGTGTCGTCTCACTTTATTGGATTCAGCCGCCCGCCATGACGTGGACGTGATGGCCCTCGCGCTTGACCACGCCCCGCTGCACCAGCACATCGAGATGGCGGCTGACCTCCGGCGCGGGCAGATTCAGGCTGGCGGCGATCTCGGTTGCCGCCACCGGCTGCGCCCTGGCGCAGCCCACGATGCGGCTCATGGTCAGCTTGTCGAGGATCAACTCCTTGAACAAGCGATCGAACTCGGCGCTGCCGAACAGCTTGTGGTAATTCTCTTCCGTCCGCTCCTGCAGCCGGAACCGCTCGCGCTCGACCAGCTTGATGTAAGGCACCAGGTCGATGGCCGCCTGCAGCCCGGCCTGCAGTTCGGCGGTCGACTTGCCCTCGGCCGAACCGAGGGGGCCAAGGCGCTTGATCGTCGCTCCCACCTCGGTCTGGACCTCGGCGAAGCGGATGCCTTCGCCGGCGGAAACCCATTCCAGCCGCAGCCGGTCGGGATCGATGCCGATGCTGTCGAGGATGCGCTTGGCGATCAGGGTGTTGCCGATCGCATCGTGGTTGCCCTGCGGGTCGTAATGACAGTCCCCGATATGGCAGCCGCCGATGAACACCCCGTCGGCCTTTTTAAGGAAGGCGCGGAAAATGAACTCCAGGTCGACCCGGCCCGAGCACATCAGGCGGATGACCCGCAGATGCGACGGGTATTGGAACCGGGATACCCCCGCCAGATCGGCGCCGCCATAGCAGCACCAGTTGCACAGAAAGCCGACGACGGTGGGTTTGAAGTCGCGAGGGGGGGCCATGGTTCGATCACTCTGGCAATGGGTTGGCGGTATGGTCACTCATCCGGCGAGCGCCGCGTCGATCTGGCCGAAGACCTCGTCGTCGGTGTAATGGCTCAAGCTGATGGCCCCGGTCGGGCATTTGGCGTTGCAGAGGCCATCGCCCTTGCACAACACCGGATTGACCACCGCCTTCTTGCCCCGCGGCGTGTCGTGGAACTCGATGGCGTTGTAGGTGCAGCAGGTGATGCAGGCCCCGCAGGAGACACAGTCGACCTCATCGACCGCACACACCGCGCCCGAGGCGACGACGGTGTCCCGCGACAGCATGGTCAGCGCCCGCCCGGCGGCGCCGTAGGCCTGGCTGATGGTCTCCGCCAAATGCTTCGGATACTGCGCCGTGCCGCACAGATAGACGCCCTCGGCGGCGAAATCCACCGGCCGCAACTTGACGTGGGCCTCCTGGAAGAAGCCGTCGGGCGACAGCGGCACCTTGTAATAGCGGGCGATGTCCTGGGCACCCGCGGGGGGGATCACGGCGGCGGACAGGACGACGCTGTCCACATCCAGTTCCAGTTTCCGGCCCAGGACGAGATCGGTCGCCGTCACCCGGACGAAGCTGCGGCCACCCTCCTCCACCGCCTCGACCACGGGCTTGTCGCCCGGCTCGTAGCGGATGAACTTCACATCGTGACTGGAGGCCTCGCGGTAGAGATCTTCCTTGAAGCCGTAGGTGCGCATGTCGCGGAACAGCACGTAGATCTCGGCCTTCGGCTTGATCGCCTTGATCTTGAGGGCGTTCTTGACGGCGCCGCTGCAGCAGATGCGGGAGCAGTAGTTGCGATCCTCCTGGCGGCAGCCGACGCACTGGATCATGACCAGGCTGTCCACCCCGTTCAGGCTCGCGTCATTGGTCCCGATCTTCTCTTCCAGTTCGAGCTGGGTCATCACCCGCTCGTTGCGGCCGTACAGATACTCGGTCGGCTTCAGCTCCTGCGCCCCGACGGCGATGATGACCGCGCCGTGCTTGATGGTGCGCACCCGTCCCTTGGCTTTGACCTTGGTCTCGAAATTGCCGACATAGCCGTCCACCGTCATGATCGCCGCGTCGGTGATCACATGAATGTCGCGGTGCTGGTAGACCTTCTTCGTCAGGTCGGTCAGGAAGGGCTGTACCGCGACCCCCTCGGCGGTGTAGTGCATGCGCCGGGCGATGCCGCCCAGGTCGGATTCCTTCTCCAGCAGATAGGTCTCGTGGCCCTGGTTGGCCAGCGTCAGGGCGCTGGTCATGCCGGCGACGCCGCCGCCGACCACCAGGGCCACCTTGTTGATCGGCAGCAGGTATTCGCCGAGGGGTTCGAGCTTGGCGGCACGCGCCACCGACATGCGAACGATGTCCTTGGCCTTGGCCGAGGCGGTTTCCGGCTCCTTGGAATGCACCCAGGCGCAGTGCTCGCGGATGTTGGCCATGTCGAAGAAGTACTGATTGACCCCGGCCTCGCGCAGGGTGTCGCGGAACAGCGGCTCGTGCGAGCGCGGGGTGCAGGCGGCGACGACGACGCGGTTCAGCCCCTTGTCGCGGATGGTCTCGGAAATGGCCTGGGCGGTGTTGGTGGCGCAGGCGAACAGACTCTCCTCGACGTGAACCACGTTGTCCAGGCCCCTGGCGTATTCGACGACGTCCGGGACATCGACGACGCGGCCGATATTGGCGCCGCAACGGCAGACGAACACGCCGATCTTCGGCTCTTCCTGCGAGGTGTCGCGTTCCTGGGGAAAAACCCGTTCGGTCGACAGCAGGCCGCGCCGCGACTTCAGGAGTTCCGCCATCTGGGCTCCGGCGGCGCTGGCGGTGTACACCGATTCGGGAATATCCATCGGCCCCAGGAAGGCGCCGCTGACAAAAATGCCCGGCCGGCTGGTCTGGATCGGATTGAAGGGATCGGACTTGCAGAAGCCGTGGCCGTTCAACTCGATGCCGAAAATCCGGGCGAGTTGCTGCGCGTCCTTGGGCGGGTTGACCCCCACCGACAGCACCACCAGTTCGAATTCCTCTTCCTTGACCCCCTCGGGGGTCACGTAGCGGATGCTGACATCCTTGGTCACCGGATTCTCGGCGCCGATCGAGACGTAGCTGCGGATGAACTCGATGCCGGGCAAGCGTTCGGCGCGCTGGTAGAACCGCTCGAAGTCCTTGCCGTAGGAGCGGATGTCGTTGTGGAAGATCTTGGCTTCCAGCTCGGGCAGGTGATCCTTGGCCAGGATCACCTGCTTCTGGGTGTAGGAGCAGCAGACCGCCGAGCAATAGGTGTTGCCGCCCGGCACCACCTGGCGCGAGCCGACGCAATGGATCCAGGCCACCTTGTGCGGATGCTTCCGGTCGGACGGGCGCAGGATATGGCCCTCATGGGGGCCGGTGGCGCAGAGCAGGCGCTCGAAGTCGAGGCTGGTCACCACGTTCTCGATGGTGCCGTAGCCGTAGTCGCCGCGGATCTTCGGGTCGAAGATGTCGTAGCCGGGCGCCATGACGACGGCGCCGACCTTGATTTCCACCTTCTCCGGCCGCTGGGTGAAGTCGATGGCGCCTTTCTCGCAGACGCTCTGGCAGATCGTACAGGACTTGTTCTTGAGGTAGAGGCAATTGTCGTCGATATAGGTGACCAGGGGCACCGCCTGCGAGAAATGGATGTGCACCGCCTTGTTCAGCGACAGGTCGAGATTGAACGGATCGGGGATCTTGACCGGACAATATTCGGTGCAGACCGCGCAACCGGTGCACGAATCCTCGATGACATAGCGTGGCTTCTTGATCAGGGTGACGGTGAAGTCGCCGGCCGCGCCTTCGATGGCGCCGACCTCGGTATAGGTCATGATCTCGATGTTGGGGTGGCGGTCGCACTCGATGAACTTGGGCGATTCGATGCACATCGAGCAGTCGATGGTGGGGTAGGTCTTGTCGAGCTGCGACATCTTGCCGCCGATGGTCGGCGCCTTGTCGACCAGATAGACCTTGAACCCGGCGGTGGCCATGTCCAGCGCCGCCTGGATGCCGCTGATGCCGCCGCCGACCAGCAGGACGTCGCCCATGCCGTCGTCGCCCGGCCGCAGCGTGCGCTGCCTCAACATGTCTTGGATGGGGAGATGTTCCATGCTTGTCACGCCCTAGATTGCGTCGCGGATGATTTCGGTGATGTCTCTCACTTCGATGCTGTCGCCGCCGTCGGGCCGGTTCAGCCGGCTGTCCTCGAAATTGGTGATGCAATAGGGACAGCAGGTCGCCAGCACCTCAACCCCGAGCGCCACCGCCTGTTCCAGCCGCAGGTCGGAGAAGCGCTCGCCCTTGGGGGTTTCCATCCAGACCCGGCCGCCGCCGCCGCCGCAGCACAGACTGTTCATGCGGGACTCGGCCATCTCCTTCAGCCGCAGCTCCGGCACCCGCTTCAGCGCATCGCGCGGCGGCTCGAACACACGATTGTGCCGGCCGAGATAGCAGGGATCGTGATAGGCGACCGTCTTGGCGACCGGCTTGGAAAGCGTGAGCCGCCCCGCCTCGATCAGCTGGAAAACGAATTCGGACATGTGCACCACCTCGAAGTTCGCCTTGAACTCGGGGTATTCGGTCTTGAAGCTGTGATAGCAGTGCGGCGACGACACCAGGATCTTCTGGACGCCGTTGCCGATGAAGGCCCCGATGTTGCCGCGCGCCAGGGTCTTGAACAGAGCCTCGTCGCCGGTCTTGCGGATGCTCTCGCCGCAGCAGCTCTCCTCGGTGCCGAGGATGCCGAAGTCAACCCCGGCGGCCTGCAGGATCTGGACGGTCGCCCGGGCGATCTTCTTGCCGCGCGGAT
>Ga0316222_1002693_pt1 | contig 18562 bp, 21 predicted proteins | sample TBH18011metaG_FD_206008 | JGI IMG/M metagenome (GOLD analysis project Ga0316222, IMG submission 206008) | Freshwater microbial communities from Trout Bog Lake, Wisconsin, USA - TBH18011 | ecosystem: Environmental > Aquatic > Freshwater > Lake > Hypolimnion/Profundal zone | place: USA: Wisconsin...
GTTTGAGTTATTGCTATTTCGGTTAGGGCAAAGCCGCAATGCCGGTCAACGTGAGTTGTATGGCATTAATGTTTTCAAGGTGCGTGAAGTGCTGGTATTGCCGCACATCACAGAACTGGCCAATGCGCATGAGCATCTGATGGGTGTGGCGAATATTCGTGGTCAGATTATTCCGGTCATCGATCTGCCTGGCGTAGCTGGCTGCACGCCAACCAAGGGCCGCACCATCCTGATGGTGACGGAATATGGGCGCACAGTGCAGGCGTTTGCGGTGGAAGAAGTCAATGAAATCATCCGCCTTGACTGGAGTCAGGTGCTGCCTGCCGAAGGCAGCCATGCCGGTTCGCTGATTACCAGTATTGCCCGTCTTGATGGTGCCAAGGCCGATTCGCGTTTGGCGCAGGTGCTTGACGTGGAACAAATCCTGAAAAATGTGATTCCCAGTACGGCGCAGGACATCAACCGCGAAGCGGTGGGGGCGGAAGTAACTTTGCCGGAGGGCACCGTTATTTTGGTGGCCGACGATTCAGCGGTGGCGCGTTCCGTGATTGAACTCGGTCTGAAGGCGATTGGCACGGCATTCATCATGACCAAGTCGGGCAAGGAGGCTTGGGATAAGTTGCATGAAATTGCGCAGGAAGCAGCGAGTGCCGGTGTTTCGGTGAAAGATCGGGTGGCACTGGTGCTGACCGATTTGGAAATGCCGGAAATGGACGGATTTACCTTGACGCGCAATATCAAGAACGACCCGCGTTTTGCTGGTATTCCGGTGGTCATTCACAGTTCACTGACGGGATCCACCAATGAGAACCATGTGCGTGGTGTGGGCGCCGACGCGTATGTGGCCAAGTTTGCACCCCGGGAGTTCGCCGCCACTATTCGGCGTGTCATTGAAAAATCGGTTGCCAAGGCGCACTAACCGATCTGGCTGCACAGCTGTGCAGCCAGTGTTTGGGTGTGCAGAAACACCCGCTGGTTAGTTGTCCCAGTCGCTGCCACCACCCATGCTACTGGAGCCTCCGTCGTCCCATGACGAGGTGTCGTTGATGCCGAAGTCTTGCCCGCCCATGTCTGGGTTCGTATTGGCCGGTTCGTAGCGGTTGTCGTTGCCGTAGCCGTTGTCAAGGCGGCTGCCCGATTCACGTTCGCCCATCAGATTCCTTCCGATGGCTTCGGCCGCCATGACGCCAGCACCTACTGCCAGACCCGTCGCTACGCCGCCCATGATTCGTCCGCCCAGACCTGAACTCGGCGCGGCGCCGTAGGGCTGCGCATAGGGGTTTGCACCGTAGGGGCTGGGTCCGTACGTGGGTTGCACTGCGCCGCCGCCGCCAAAGTTTTGTGGACCGCTCAGGGCATTGGCACCGCCCATGGCGTATGCGTCGGTGCGGCGCTGGCGAAATACGAAATATACAACGGTGATCAGGCCGCCGGCCAGCACCAGGGGCAGTAGCCAGTTATTGCCACTGGTTGGGGGCGCTGGCGGGGCCTGGGTCGTCATGCGCATGGCGGGTGCTGGCGATGCTGAATTAGGGTAGAGCTGGTTGCGAAGGGCCTGCAAAGCCTGGGGCTTTGCGAAGGGCAGGCCGGGTTCGATCTTTTCAGCCGTGGACAGGGCTTCCCGTGCGCGACCCAGGTTGCCCTGGCGTGCGAACAGTTCGCTTTCTACGTAATGTGCTTTGGCGCTGTTGGGGTGCGCCACGAGCACCTGTTGAATCATGCTTTGGGCTTGACTGAGTCTGCCACTCTCTGCCGCAGCGTAGATGTCTTTGATGGTGGGCTCTGCCGATTGAGCCATGGCAAGGCTCGCACCCCACAGCAGGGCAACCAGGATCCAGCGTATCAATTTGTGAGTCATAGCGTGCATCTTCCTTTGCATAGGGTACGGATTATGGGGTCCGTTCCAGCTAGTTGCTTAGGTAGGGGCCTTTTGTGGGATTTCAAGGTGTCGCCAGAGTACAGTATTGGTTATGAGTCGACTGGGAAACACGCGTATGCGTATCTATAAGACGGTTGCTGTGCAACTGCACGGACAGGTGCCTTGTTGGGTATGCGGGAAGCACGTGGACGTGCAAGACGCCACGCTGGAGCATATCCAGCCACGCAGCGAGGGTGGTTCCAGCCATCTGGACAATCTGGCGATCAGCCATGCGCGCTGCAATCGGGAACGCCAGAGCGATGTGTCAACCTGAACAGGGCACCATTGGGTCCTAATTCAGATCAATGGTGTGCGTAGGAAAGACGCCACTGCGGCGGTCCTGGAAGAAATGCTGCAGTGTTTCGCGGGTGCTGCGAAAGGCCAGCTGTTCCCAGGGTATATCGTGCTCAGAAAACAGGCGCGCTTCTATGGTTTCGCTGCCAGGCGCGAATTGGTCACTGGTGAGCCGGGCGCGGTAAAACAGGTGGACTTGGCCCACGCGCGCCAGGTTGAGCAGCGCGTACAGTCCTTGCATTTCAAAGCTGGCGCCCGCTTCTTCCACGGTTTCGCGCGCCGCGCCTTCGGCGGTGGTTTCATTTAGTTCCATGAAGCCAGCGGGTAGAGTCCAAAGGCCCCGCCGTGGCTCGATGTTGCGTTTGCACAGCAGCACCAGGTCACCCCAGTACGGCACGGTGCCCACCACGTTAAGCGGATTTTCGTAGTGGATGGTGTGGCACTGTGGGCAGACTGCGCGTTCACGCAGGTCACCGTCGTCTGGTAAGCGGTAGGTGACTGCCGTGCCGCATTCGCGGCAGTGCTTGATGGTGGGACGCAGCATGGCGGAGCGGGGTTGCGTGGGTTTTAGCGGAAGTGGACTTCCAGATCGCGCAGGCCGCTGACGTGGCCGCGCACGGCGTCTCCCCGCACGATGGGGCCAACACCGGACGGGGTGCCGGTAAAGATCAAATCACCGGGTTGCAAGGTCCAGGCGATGGAGAGTTGTTCGATGGTTTCGGCGATGTTCCAGATCATTTTGTCGATGGTGCTGCTCTGGCGCGTGACACCGTTTAATTCGAGTGAAATGCTGGCTTGTGTGATGTCGCCTGCCTGGGCCTTCGGGGTGATCGTGCCCAGCGGCGCCGAGCGGTCAAATGCCTTGGCAATACTCCAGGGGCGGCCTTGCTTTTTCATGTTGTTTTGCAGGTCGCGCCGCGTCAGGTCGAGCCCGACGGCATAGCCAAAAATGTGGTGGGCGGCATCGATGGCCGCGATGTTGCTGCCCCCAATGCCAATGGCCACCACCAGTTCCACTTCGTGGTGCAGGTTGCTGGTCAGGCTGGGATAGGGCAGCTCCAGTGCATTTTCCGGTGCGCCATGGCAGGCCGCGTCGGCGGGCTTGAGGAAGAAAAAGGGAGATTCACGCCCGGTCTCGCCCATTTCCCGCGCGTGGTCTTCGTAATTGCGACCGACACAGTAGATGCGGTGCACCGGGAATGCAGCGGACTGGCCATCGACCGGAATGGTGGTGATGGCGGGGGCGGGAACGGCGTAGGGCATGGGGCTTGGCCTGCTTAGTTGGACTGTGCAACGAGCGAAAAATGTTCCACTTTGGGGGGCTCGGCGAAGAATGGACCAACGATGCCGCGCCAGGCCAGGAAGGCCTCCGAGCCGCGAAAGCCGACGGTGTGATCTTCCAGCGTGGCCCAGCGGATTTGCAGGACATACCGTTGCGGGTCTTCGATGCCCCGGTTGATGCTGAAGCCCAGGAAGCCCTGGGCTTTGGAGATGTGGTCACGCACGCCGCGCGCGATGGCTGCGTCGAATGCGTCGTTCTGGTCGGCGTGAATGCGCAGGTCTGCCAGTTCAAGAATCATGGAAGCGTCCGTTGGTAGGTTGCAAGACAGGTTGTTTGACTGATTGGCTTGGAAGGGATCATCGGGTCACCGATTATGCTTTGCCGATGCTCTGCCTTTTTGCATTGCGTTTATTACATTCACGTTCATTATGAATCTATCCGCTCCCTGCCTTGTTCCCAGTTGGCCGCTGCCGCCGGGCGTGTGCGCTGCGTTCAGTTGGCGCACTGGCGGTGTTTCACAGGCACCTTTTGACAGTTTGAATCTGGGCAGCCATGTTGGCGACGCGGCGGCAGCGGTGCAACATAACCGCGCACAGTGGGCCCGGCAGCTGGGGTGTCGTACGGTGTTTCTCGATCAGGTGCATGGGATTGCGCTTCAGTCTCTGGAGGCGGATACGCCGGATGGTTTGCGTGCTGACGCTGCGTGGACCGCACAGGCGGGTGTGGCTTGCAGCGTGTTGGTGGCCGATTGTCTGCCGGTATTGCTGTGCGATGCAGACGGTGCTGCGGTGTCTGCTGGCCATGCTGGCTGGCGCGGGCTGGCAGGCGTAGGTGGCACGGGCGTGCTGGAAGTGCAGTCTGGTGTGCATCGTGCTGGCGAGGTATTAGCGTGGCTGGGGCCCTGCATAGGACCCCGGGTTTTTGAGGTGGGAGAGGAGGTGCGTGAGGCGTTTACGGCGGTGGTTCCGGGCGCGACTGCGTGTTTTCAGCCAGGGCAGGCGCGAGGGAAATGGTTGGCCGATCTAGCGGGGTTGGCGCGCCAGCGTTTGCAGGCGCTGGGCATTGAGCGGGTGTTTGGCAACGACGGCAGTCCGCCGTGGTGTACCGTCAGTAACCCGTCACGCTTCTTTTCGTACCGGCGGGAGGGTGTCTGCGGGCGCATGGCCGCCAGTATCTGGCGTCTCGACTGAGGTTTCCTGCTGTTGCATTGTCGGTGCTCCTCGCGCGGCGCTGGTTGCCGTGGCCGCTTCGTGTGCTTCTTTTTCGCGCAGGGCGCGCTTGCGCGCCGGGGTGGCCATGATGTAGACCACCAGCGCCACGGGCAGAATTCCGTATAGGAAAAAAGTAATCAACGCGCCAAGTACCGTGCCATTGCTGTTGGTGGCTTCGGCGGCGCTCATCAGGATGGCGACATAGAGCCAGGCGATCGGAACGATGTACATAGGGTTTCCAATAGGTGCTTGTAAGGAAATTTAAGCGTTGTAGCTGACATACTAGCGACTCTGCAGAACATAGACCAAGGTGCACGCGTGACGAATAATTCTCCCGATTTTTGGAATGAAGCTTCGCAACAATTTCAGCATGCGATGCGTGAGGGATTGTCCAAGGCTGTCGAGTCGTTTCAGGGCTTGGACTTTGCTGCCGCCGGTGCGGGTCTGCCCGGCCTGCTGGAACAGGCTGTAGCGCAGGCGCCCATAGCGCCTCCCGATATTCATTTTGAGCCGGAAAAGCTGCAGGCATTGCAGCAGCAGTACACCAAGGATGCTTTGGCCCTGTTGGGCGATGGCTTCAAGCCACCGCTCAAGGGTGACCGCCGCTTTGCCGCACCGGCTTGGGGCGAAAATCCGGTGGCGGCCTATTCGGCGGCCGTGTATTTGCTCAATGCGCGGGTATTGATGGGTTTGGCTGATGCGGTGGAGGCTGACGCCAAGACGCGCAACCGGATCCGTTTTGCGGTCGAGCAGTGGGTGGCCGCCGCCGCGCCGAGCAACTACCTGGCGCTGAACGCAGAAGCGCAGCGCATGGCGCTCGACACCAATGGTGAGAGTATTGCGCGGGGTGTGAAAAATCTGGTGCACGACATTCGCCAGGGCCATGTGTCGATGACGGACGAAAGTCTGTTTCATGTTGGCACCAATGTCGCGACCACGGAGGGTGCCGTGGTGTTCGAGAACGAGTTTTTCCAACTGATCGAGTACAAGCCGCTGACGGAAAAAGTGTTTGAGAAGCCGTTTTTGCTGGTGCCACCGTGCATTAACAAGTTTTATATCCTGGACCTGCAGCCGGAAAACTCGTTGGTGCGCTATGCCGTGGCGCAAGGGCACCGCACGTTTGTGGTGAGCTGGCGCAATCCCGATGAGACGATGGCCCATAAAACCTGGGATGACTACATTGAGCAAGCGGTGATCAAGGCGATTGCGGTTACCGGTGAAATCACGGGCTCCGAGACCATCAATGCGCTGGGGTTCTGTGTTGGCGGCACCATGCTGACCACGGCGTTGGCGGTGCTGGCGGCGCGCGGTAAAAAGCCGGTGGCCAGCGTCACGTTGTTGACGACGTTGCTGGACTTCACTGACACCGGGATTCTGGATGTCTTCATTGACGAATCGTTCGTCAAATTCCGCGAGGCCGAGTTGGGCGCTGGCGGACTGATGAAGGGCGGCGACCTGGCCTCCACCTTTAGTTTCCTGCGCCCGAATGATCTGGTCTGGAATTATGTGGTGGGCAATTACCTCAAGGGTGAAACGCCGCCACCGTTTGATTTGTTGTACTGGAATTCCGACAGCACCAACTTGCCGGGTCCGTTTTACGCCTGGTATTTGCGCAATACTTACCTGGAAAACCGGTTGGTGAAGCCGGGACAGGCGACGGTGTGCGGTGAATCGATCGACTTGCAGAAGGTTGACATTCCGGCTTACATCTACGGCTCGCGTGAAGACCATATTGTGCCCATTGGTGGTGCGTATGCCTCGACCCAGGTGTTGCCGGGCAAGAAGCGGTTTGTCATGGGCGCTTCGGGGCATATTGCGGGCGTGATCAATCCACCGGCGAAGAAAAAGCGCAGCCACTGGATTGGCCCGGACGCTATTTTTCCCGAATCGGCGCAGGACTGGATTGCCGCCGCCACAGAGCATCCGGGCAGTTGGTGGACCGACTGGTCGGACTGGCTCAAGAGCCACGCTGGCAAACAGATCGCCGCACCAAAAACGTATGGCAAGGGTGCCAAGTACAAGGCACGCATGCCAGCCCCTGGCAGCTATGTTCAGACCCGTGCCTGATTCGTTTTACATCGCAAACCAGAAGGAGTAAGGGAATGGACGATATCGTTATCGTAGCGGCAGCTCGTACCGCTGTTGGTAAATTTGGCGGCACGCTGGCCAAGTCACCGGCGCCGGAACTGGGTGCGGCTGTGATTCGCAGCCTGCTCGAACGCACCAAGGTGGGTTCGGATCAAGTGGGTGAAGTGATTCTGGGTCAGGTGCTGGCTGCGGGTGCAGGCCAAAACCCGGCGCGGCAGACCTTGATAAAGAGTGGCATTGCCAAGGAAACCCCGGCATTGACGATCAATGCGGTGTGTGGCTCCGGCCTCAAGGCGGTGATGCTGGCAGCCCAATCGGTTGCTTTTGGCGACAGCGAGATTGTGATTGCCGGTGGACAGGAAAACATGAGTGCCTCGCCCCACGTGTTGCTCGGCAGCCGTGACGGTCAGCGCATGGGCGACTGGAAAATGCTGGACTCCATGATTGTTGACGGCCTGTGGGACGTCTACAACCAATACCACATGGGCATCACGGCGGAAAACGTGGCTAAGGCCTACGGTATTACGCGTGAGATGCAGGATGCGTTGGCGCTGGCCAGCCAGCAAAAGGCGGCCGCTGCGCAGGACGCCGGTCGTTTTGTGGACGAAATCGTGCCATTCAGCATTGCCCAGAAGAAGGGCGATCCGATCGTTTTTGCGGCCGATGAGTTCATCAACCGCAAGTCGAATGGCGATGCACTGGCGGGTTTGCGTGCGGCCTTTGACAAGGCCGGCAGCGTGACAGCGGGCAATGCATCTGGCATTAATGACGGCGCCGCTGCCGTGATGGTGATGACCGCCAGGAAGGCCGCGGCGCTGGGTTTGACGCCGATGGGACGGATTGCCAGTTTTGCTACCAGCGGCCTCGATCCGGCGCTGATGGGCATGGGGCCAGTGTCGGCGTCGCGCAAGGCGTTGGCACGTGCTGGCTGGACGGCGCAGGATCTGGACCTGCTGGAAATCAATGAAGCGTTTGCGGCCCAGGCCTGTGCGGTGAACAATGAAATGGGCTGGGATACCAGCAAGGTCAATGTGAATGGCGGTGCCATCGCGATTGGACATCCGATCGGAGCGTCCGGTTGCCGCATTCTGGTGACTTTGTTGCATGAAATGCAACGCCGCAATGCCAGGAAGGGCATCGCCAGCTTGTGTATTGGCGGTGGTATGGGGGTGGCCCTCACCATTGAGCGTTGATGCGTCGTGAGTCGTGGATGCACGCCCCAACGTGTGCGGCGCGTCGCTATAACGTTGCCATAACGTGTGGCTATAACGTGTGGCTATGGCGCGTGCATTCGGATGCGGCATTGAAGCGGTCTCTCACAGTTTTTAATTTTGCGGAACCATACTAAAAAGGAGTTAATCATGAGTCAAAAAGTAGCATACGTCACGGGTGGCATGGGTGGCATCGGAACCGCTATCTGCCAGCGTTTGCACAAGGAAGGTTTCAAAGTCATCGCGGGCTGCGGTCCGACGCGTGACCATGCCAAGTGGATCGCCGAACAGGCGGCACTGGGCTTCACTTTTTATGCATCGGTCGGCAATGTGGGCGATTGGGATTCCACCGTCGAGGCATTTTCCAAGACCAAGGCCGAGCACGGCACGATTGATCTGTTGGTGAACAACGCCGGCATTACCCGCGATCGCATGTTCGTGAAGATGACGCGCGAAGACTGGGATGCCGTGATTGAAACCAATCTGAACTCGATGTTCAACGTCACCAAGCAGGTGGTGGGTGACATGGTGGACAAGGGTTGGGGCCGGATCGTCAATATCTCGTCGGTGAATGGCGCCAAGGGCCAGGCGGGTCAAACCAACTACTCGGCTGCGAAGGCTGGCATGCACGGTTTCACCATGGCTTTGGCACAGGAACTGGCTACCAAGGGCGTGACGGTGAATACCGTCAGCCCAGGCTATATCGGCACCGACATGGTGAAGGCTATTCGTGAAGACGTGCTGGCCAAAATTGTGGCCACGGTGCCTGTCAAGCGCCTGGGCGAGCCAAGTGAGATTGCTTCCATCATTGCATGGCTGGCGTCTGACGAAGGCGGCTATTCCACGGGCGCCGATTTCTCGGTGAACGGCGGTTTGCACATGGGCTGATAGCTGCTTGGGCAGCAAAGATCCCGCTGGCGGTAAACGCGGCGGGATTTTTTTTGTGTGCACAAGCAGTGGAAACGCACCCTTGTCTGAAGCCGCCAACATGCCTGCTGGCGGCGCCAAGTTTAATCACAAAAAGGTGTCTGCGAATGCCACCGGACCCGCATCCTGAACCGGAGTTCAGGTGGGCGAGGTCAGCACAGACCTTGGGTTCATCTGACGCGAGATGATCACGCTGGTCAGGCAATGTTCCAAGCCCGGGCGCTATGCGCATTGGTTCAAGGAAATATAAAGCCCGGCGGGCACCGCAGACCTCGCCATTGTAGGCCCGCCAGGAGCTGCTGTTCAGAGTAATTGGCCGTCTTCGTGCAGCGCGTCGTCGAGTCGGGCCAGTAGTGCTGTGAGTTGGGGCTCGGGCGCGTTGCTGGCACTCAATGCCGGTGCCTTGGCTTGCGCTGCTGACGGCCGGTGAACGGGCGAATCAGTCGGGGGAAGGTTGGCTGGTTTGTCGGCCAAGTCGAAAGCCAGGTTGAGTGCGGCCAGCACGGCAATGCGGTCGCGCGCACGTACTTTGCCCGCGTCGCGGATTTTGCACATGGCGGCGTCCACACGCTGCACGGCATCTTGTAGGCGTGCTTCGCCCCCTTCGGGGCAACCGAGCAGATAACTCTGCCCCATGATTTGGACTTCGAGCTGCTTCATGGCAGGTCTTTCTGCGAGGTGGGGGGGGCCGGCAGGCGTTCAATAAGTGCGTCGACCCGCGCGCGTGCCGCTGCCAAGCGCGACTTCAACGAGTCGCGTTCCTGGGTGAGTGTTTCCACCTGGGCTGACAACAGCGTGTTGGTGCGCTGCACTTCGGCATAGCGCAGCAGGAGCCGTTCGACACGTTCTGAAATGTGGTCGATTTGGGATTGTTTCGACATAGAAACCGCATTGTAGGGTTTTGCCAAACACAAACCGCTAAAATCAGTGGGTTGGTGCTCGCGGCGTGGTTCTCATGCAGCAGTTCAACGGGAAGCAGGAGGCCCGCGCAGACATGTCTGTAGCGGGTTAACCTGCGCTGCCCCCGCAACGGTAAGTGGACGGATCGATCGATCCCGCTTCATCATGGCCACTGGATGCCGCTGTCGGCATCTGGGAAGGCGGTGAGGCAGGTACCACCAGCCCGGATACCGGCCAACACGGTGGCTGCACGTGTGTGTCAGTCTTGCGCCTGTGCACTGTCGGGGAAGACGGTGATGGCATCCGGCGACGGCCTGGTTATGTACCAGGGCCGATTTTTTCGCTGTTACTTGGGGCCGGTGCGGTCCACGTTTGATTCATGGTGTCTGCTGTGGTGTCTGTTGTGTCTGTTGCCGTGTCTGCGGTTGCCTCGCGTGATCTGATTCTGGGGGGGCAGAAAAGTGGCAAGTCGCGTCGCGCCGAGCAGCTTGCGTCGCAGTGGCTGTTGGCCAGCCCGACCCACCGCGCGGTGCTGATCGCCACGGCGCAGGCTGGCAACGATGCCGAGATGGCGCAACGCATTGCGCGCCACCGCTGCGACCGCGCGTTGCGCGTGCCCGCACTTCAGACCGTGGAGGAGCCGCTGGCGTTGGCAGCGGCCATTGAATGCCAGGCGCTGCCCGGTACCCTGGTGGTGGTGGATTGTCTGCCGCTGTGGTTGAGCAACTGCATGTTTCCCCGGTTGCCGCTGGAAACGCACGTGGCCTCTTCGGACTCGGTGGCGGTTGCCATTCAGCAGTTGTTGGCTGCGGTGGACGCGGTTTCGGGTCGTGGAGCGCGCCTGGTGCTGGTGAGCAATGAAATTGGCTTGGGTGTGATTCCGCTTGGCGTCGAGGTGCGCGCCTTTGTGGATGCGCTGGGTTTATTGCACCAGGAGTTGGCTGCGCGTTGTGAGCGTGTGACACTGATGGTGGCTGGCTTGCCGGTGGCTGTCAAGGGGCCGAGTCTGTGAAGAAAAGGATGGGTTAATGGCGATGTTGCGCAGGTTGTGGCGCGTGCCACCGTTCGTTCTGGGTTTGGTGCTGGTGTTCCTGTCACTGGCGCTGGTGTTGGTTGGCAGCGCGGTGGGGAGCCACGGCTGGGAGCCGGTGCTGGCGCTGTGGAACGAAACGGCGCACGCACTGGATTCGCCGGATGCGGCCATCGTCTGGCAGATCCGGTTGCCGCGCACGCTGGGTGCGTGGGCGGCCGGCGCTTTGCTGGGCTTGGGCGGCGCGATTGCGCAGGGTCTGTTTCGCAATCCACTGGCTGACCCCTACCTGATGGGCAGTGCCTCTGGCGCTTCGCTTGGCGTAGCGCTGGCGCTGGCTGCGTTCGGATTGTCGCCACTGGCGTTGGCCTGGCGCGCACAACTGGGCCTGACTGGCGCCGCATTTGTTGGCGCCGTGCTGGCGGTGGTGCTGACCGTGTTGCTCGCGCGCGGCGTGCACAACAGCATGCGCATGTTGCTGGCGGGCGTGATTGTGGGTGTGGTGCTGGGGGCGCTGAGTTCGCTGGTGCTGATCCGCCAGCCCGAGGTGGCGGCTTCCATGCAGGCGTTTTTGCTGGGCAGCACCAGCTTTGTGGGCTGGACTGCGTGCAGCATGATGGCGCTGACTTGGGTGCTGTGCATGACCCTGGGCGTGGTGGTCAGCCCGGTACTCGACGGTCTGGCGCTGGGCGAAGCGACGGCGCACAGCCTGGGGTTGCCACTGCTGCGGGTGCGTCTGGTGCTGGTGCTGGTGCTGGGCTTGGCCACTGGTGCGGCCGTGGCACACACTGGATTGATTGCTTTTGTGGGGCTGGCTGCACCGCATCTGGTGCGGGCTTTGGTGCGCACGCGCCAGGCCGCGTTGTTGCTGCTGGCCAGCCTGAGCGGTGGTTTGTTGCTCATGGCGGCGGATGTGCTGGCGCGCGGTTTGCTGGCGCCCCAGGAGTTGCCGGTGGGGGTGCTGACGGCGGTGTTGGGCGGTGGCTACTTGTTGTGGCTGATGCAACGCAATGCGGCGACGGGCTTCGCGTCTGGCGCTGCCACCGGGAGGCCTGCGGTATGAGTCGGCCGTTGTCGGGCGCCGCGCCGCGCTGGGCGTTCGAGGCCATGCAGGTCCGTGCCTGTTTGGGTGGTCAGACCGTGTTGCATGACGTGGTACTGCAGTTGCCCGAAGGGCGCTGGACCAGCATCGTAGGGCCCAATGGCGCGGGAAAGTCCAGCCTGTTGCGGGTGCTGGCCGATCTGTTGCCTTACCAGGGTCAGGTCCGTCTGCTTGGGAACGACTTGCGCACTTTGCCACGCCGAACGCGCGCCCAGACCGTTTCCTGGCTCGGGCAGAACGAGTCCGTGGCCGATGATTTGTGTGTGTCTGATGTGGTGATGTTGGGCCGTTTGCCGCACCAGGATTGGCTGGGTGCGGCCAGTGCCGAAGACGTGGCTGCCGTGGAGCAGGCCTTGCGCGCAACGCAGGCTTGGGAGTGGCGCACGCGTTCGCTGGGGCAACTGGCCGGCGGTGAGCGCCAGCGCGTGTTGTTGGCGCGGGCGTTGGCGGTGCAGGCGCAGGTGTTGCTGATGGATGAGCCCTTGAGCAATCTGGACCCGCCGCACCAGGCTGACTGGTTGGAGTTGGTGCGCACGCTGGTGGCGTCGGGAAAGACGGTGGTCAGTGTGCTGCATGAAATCACGCTGGCGCTGCAGGCGGATGCTTTGTTGATCATGGCGCAGGGCCGCGTGCGGCATTTTGGGCCCACCGATTCGGCGGCGACCCACCACGCGCTGCAGGATGTTTTTGACCAGCGCATTGCGATACATTCCCTTCACGGTCAGTGGCTGGCGTTGCCGGTGCTGTCTGCTCCCATTTCCCTCCTTGCTTCTCAACCGGATGGCGCGCATGCGCCCTGAACATGATGACTTTTACTGTGCCTGACCTGACCGATATTCATGATGCCGCCCTGGGCGCGCAATTGCAGCATATTCTTGATAACAAGACCAAGCCGCTTGGTTCACTCGGTCGTCTGGAGGCGCTGGCGCACCAGATTGGCTTGATTCTGGGTACGGAGTCGCCGGTGTTGTCGGCACCGCAGATGGTGGTTTTTGCGGCGGACCACGGCTTGGTAGCGCGCGGTGTGTCGGCCTATCCCAGCGATGTGACATGGCAGATGGTGGAAAATTTTCTGGCTGGCGGTGCTGCCGTGAGCGTGTTGTCGCGCTTGCATGGCATTGCGCTGACGGTGGTTGACTGTGGCGTGCGGCACGACTTTCTGGCGGGTTTGCCGACGGGTGCGCAGCGCCCTGGTCTGCAGGTGCGTAAGGTAGCTGGCGCCGAGCAAGGCAGTGCCGATGCATCGCAGCAACCGGCCATGACGACCGGGCAATGTGCCGCAGCACTGCAGCAAGGCCAGCAACTGGTGCAGCAGTTGCCGGGCAATGTGCTGTTGCTGGGCGAAATGGGCATTGGCAATACATCGGCTGCGTCGTTGTTGCTGGCGCGGCTGGCAGGTATCGACATTGCTGCCTGTACCGGTGCTGGCACCGGGCTGGACGCCGCTGCGGTGGTGCGCAAAACACAGGTGCTGCAGGAAGTGCTGGCGTACCATGCGAGCGTGGTGCAGCCGCTGGATGTGTTGGCAGCGCTGGGCGGTTTTGAAATTGCCACCATGGTGGGTGCGGTGCTGGAAGCGGCGCAGCAGCGCCGCGTGGTTGTGGTGGATGGCTTTATTGCCAGCAGCGCCGTGCTGGTGGCCCATGCCTTGCAGCCACGGGTGTTGCAGCGCTGTGTCTTTGCGCACCGCTCGGGTGAGCGCGGCCATGCACTGATGCTGGAACACCTCGGTGTGCAGCCGCTGCTCGATTTACAACTGCGCTTGGGCGAGGGTTCCGGTGCGGCGTTGGCGTTTCCGTTGCTGCAGTCGGCCTGCAGTATTTTGCGTGACATGGCCAGTTTTGCCTCGGCTGGTGTGTCGGAAAAGGCGTAGTTGGGCGGCGCGGCGCGCGGCTTTATGGGGCACTTCCTGATGCGTTATTTGCCACGCGCTGTGCTGCACGCGGTGCGCGCTGTGCAGCGCTTTCTATTGGACGCAGTGCGCCACTATCTGTTGGCACTGCAGTTTTTCACGCGCATTCCGGTCACGGGTGCAGTGGCCCGCTGGGTCGGCTTCAGTGCGGTCATGTTGCGTGCCAGTGCTGCGCACTTTCCGGGGGTTGGCTGGCTGCTGGGCGGTGTATTGGCGGCGTTCGCCGCAGTGCTGTTGGCAGCGTTGCCGGCCGGGCCGCTGGCGGCCCTGGTGGTGGCGTGTCTGACCGGTGCGCTGAGTTTGATGCTGACCGGCGCGCTGCATGAAGACGGACTGGCCGACGTTGCCGATGGCCTGGGCAGCGGGCAGGAGCGCGGGCGTGCGTTGGCGATCATGAAGGATTCGCGCGTTGGGGCGTTTGGCGCCATTGCGGTGGCCACGGCGCTGTTGGTGCGCGTGGCGTTGGTGGCGCAATTGGCAGCGTTGGGTGTACCGGCGCTGGTGTTCGGACTTTTTATGGCGCAGGTGAGTTCGCGCGTCTGGCCGTTGTTCATTATTCGTTTGTTGCCGCACGTCGGTGAAGCCGATGGCTCCAAGTCCAAGCCGCTGGCGGACCAGATCACGTGCGCCAGTCTGGCGGTGGCGCTGGTGTGGTGCCTGCTGGCGGTGGCGTTGCCGGTGCTGCTGGAACACACCGGTCTGGCGCCGTGGGTTGCGCCGCATTGGGGGTCGTTGCTGGTGGGCGGCACGGGGGCCAGTGCGGTGGTTTGGCTCTGGCTCTGGCGTTGGTTCGCACGGCGCCTGCAGGGCTTTACGGGCGACTGCCTTGGCACCGTGCAGATGCTGTGCGAACTGGCGTTTTATCTGGGCTGTGCGCTGGCTTGGGGTGCGGCATGAGTCTGTGGCTGGCCCGGCATGCGCCGGTGTTGCTGGAGACCGGTCGGTGTTACGGGGCCATGGACGTGGCGGCCGATACCGCCGCCACGCTGGAGGCGGCCGGTCGCCTGGCCGGTTTGCTTCCCGTGGGGCTGCGGGTGCGTTGTTCACCCTTGCGGCGGTGTGTGCAACTGGCGCAGCAATTGCAGGTGCTGCGGGCCGATTTGGTGTGGCAATGCGATGCGCGTCTGGTTGAAATGAATTTTGGTACGTGGGAAGGCGTGCCGTGGCGGGACATTCCGCGCCCGGCGTTTGATGCCTGGATGCAGGACTTCCCGTGGCATCGGTTTGGCGGCGTGGAATCGGTCAACGAGATGCTGCAGCGCGTGGCCTCGGTTTGGGATACGCGTTACCGGGGTAGCGACGGTGCTGGCGAAGTGTGGGTAACACACGCCGGGGTGGTGCGTTGCGTGGCCCTGTTGGCGCAAGGGCGTCGCCGGGTGGCGCAGGCCAGTGACTGGCCGCAGGATGGTTTGGATCTGGGGGGCTGTTGCCGGGTGAGCGATGCGGGGTTGCAAGGGTCTGAGGTCGCTACCGCCCGTGGGTGAAATGGCACGCGTTAACGGTGGTCAGGCAACGCCGACCAGACACAGGTTCGCGGCCTATCCCTGCAGCAGCGTGGTGTCGACAAAGGCGTCGGCATCGGGCAGGTGCACGCTCATCCAGAGCAGATTCAGACCCAGTTTGTGCACCACGCCGGGTGGCAATTCGGCCAGCGTTTCGGTGGTGACCTTGGGGTATTCGGCCAGCAGCGCGGCCAAATGCAGGACCCCGGCCAGGGCGGGGTAGGTGTCGTCCATGGGCGCTTGCGTGCAGACGTCGAGTGCACGGGCCATACTGGGCGGAAAGTCCCAGCGCCGTGCCACTTCGGCCATGATCTGGCCTTCATCGAAGCCGACCAGGGCGTGTTCGCGTTTCCATCGTTCACCGGGTACGCACGGCTGCGCTTCCAGGGTTTTGATGTGTTGATGGTTGCTCTGGATGACCAGAATGCGGCCCAGCGGCAGCATGATGCCTGTCAGCCAAGCCTGGTTTTCATCCAGTCCTTGTGACAGCGCCAGCCAGCGTGCGTATCCGGCGCATTTCATGCACTCCTGCCAGAACGCGATGCGGTTCACTCCGGCGGGCATGGCGAAGGTATTGGACATGCACACCGACAGCGCACGTGCGCGAATCTGCGCTATGCCTAGCACGCTGACCGCCGCTTCCAGCGTGGTGATGCTGCGCGACAGACCGAACGTGGCACTGTTGGCCATGCGCAGCAGCGTGGTGGTGAGTGCTGGGTCGGTGGCGATGATGTCGCGCACCGTGATGATGTCGGCGTTCTCATCATTCAAGGTGCGGATCAGGGCCTGTGCTGCTTCCGGCATGACCGGCAATTTCATGGACTGAACAAAGGTAGATAAGGCTGGCATCGCAGTATTGTCCTTGGTTTTTTTCTGGTGTGCTAACGCGCTGCACCTGATTTTTGATCAAATTCGCAGACCTTGGCCACACCGCATTGCCAGCAGCGGGGTTGGCGCGCCTGACAAACGTAGCGGCCGAGCAGTATCAGCCAATGATGCGCATCAACCCGATATGCGTCCGGTACCCGCTTGAGTAGCGCCTGTTCTACTGCCAGTGGAGTGGAGCCCGGCGCCAGGCCGGTGCGGTTGGCGACCCGGAAAATATGCGTGTCGACGGCCATGGTGGGCTCGCCGAAGGCGACGTTCAGAATCACGTTGGCGGTTTTGCGCCCGACGCCGGGCAGGCTTTGCAGCGCTTCGGTGCTGCGTGGGACCTGGCCCCCGAACTGGTCCAGCAGGATCTGGCAGGTTTGTAGCAGGTGGCGCGCCTTGCTGTGGTAGAGGCCGATGGTGCGAATGTGCTCCTCCAGCCCGTCGAGTCCGAGTGCGAGTATGCGTGCGGGCGTGTTGGCCACTACGAACAGGCGGCGCGTGGCCTTGTTGACGCTGACGTCAGTGGCCTGCGCGGACAGCACCACCGCCACCAGCAACTCAAACACAGAGGCGAATGCCAGTTCGGTTTGCGGCTGCGGGTTGGCCGCCTTCAGTATGGAAAAGAAACGTTCGGTCTGGTCCGCGTTCAATTCAGCTCACATCGTTAAATTGTGCCGGGTTGGGCAGGCGTTCGCGCATCCATTGCGCGTCCAGCGTGAGTACGTCCAGCACATCCTGGGGGAGCGTGCGAATGGTGTCCGGGTTGACTTCGGGCGACTCCGCCAGCAAACCGGCCAAGTGCAACACGGCACCAAGCCGTGAGAAGGCCTGTTCGGCAATGGGATCGGCAGAGCGCTGCAGGGCCTGCACCATTTGCATAGGGAAGTTCCAGCGGCGTGCCAGTTCGGCGGTGATCTGGCCTTCGGTGAAGCCGATCAGGCGCTTCTCGCGCTGCCAGCGCACGCCGGGAATCATCGGCAGCTTTTCAATTTCCTGCAAAATTTCCGGTTCGGCCTGGGCGATCAGCAGTTCACCGAGCCGCAGCATCATGCCGGTGAGCCAGGCCACCTGGGCGTTGATGCCGAGTTGGTCGGCGATCCACTGGGCGTAGCCGGCACAGGCCATGCTGCTTTTCCAGAATTCGCTTTGGTTGATGCCTGGCATGGAGGTAAAGGCCGTGCTCAGGCAGGCGCCCAGGGCCAGCGTGCGCACCTTGTTGAGACCCACCATGGCAATGGCGTCGTCCACCGTGCCGACGCCGCGAGGCAACCCGAACTGGGCGCTGTTGGCGAGGCGCAGCAACTTGGCGGAGAGTGCCGGGTCGCGTGCAATCAGGTCGCGTACCACGCGTACCGGCGTGTTTTCGTCGTGCAGTGTCTGAATCAGCGCTTGTGCGACTTGATTGATGCTGGGCAGTTGTACGGACTCAAAAAAGGCATCGATAGTAGGCAATTTGGCTCCTATTTTTGTTCGGTTCGCAATCGGCGACAATTTAGCGTAAATCCAATACGTACTCTGTACTATATGCCATGCAATTTGCCGATCGTCTGAATCAAGTTGAAACTTCTGCTATTCGTGAGTTATTCAAGTTGCTGGGTAAGCCCGGCATCATCAGCTTCGCCGGAGGCTTTCCGGACAGCGCCTTGTTTGACGTGTCCGGTATCCGGGCCGCCGCCAACCAGGTTCTAACGGACACCCCCGGTGCCGCGTTGCAATACGGTGCCACCGAGGGCTACGGACCGTTGCGTGAACAATTGGCCGGGCTCATGCGCGCACGCGGCACGGCTGAACTGGCTGCCGGGCAACTGATCGTTACCACTGGCAGCCAGCAGGCGCTGGATTTGATCGGTAAGACCATGATCAATCCCGGCGACTGCGTGATTGTGGAAGGCCCTACTTTTTTGGCCACTATCCAATGTTTCCGTTTGTATGGCGCCGAGTTGGTCAGTGCGCCGATTGACGCCAACGGGGTGGACACCGACCAGCTCGAAGCCCTGATGGCGAAGCACCGTCCCAAGCTGGTGTACCTGATTCCCAGCTTTGGCAACCCAAGTGGCGCCACGTTGTCGCTGGAGCGCCGCCGACGGGTGCTGGAGCTGGCGGTGAAGTACCAGACGCTGGTGGTGGAAGACGATCCGTATGGCGAGGTGTATTTCGATGCGCCGCCGCCGCTGAGCTTGCTGGCTTTGAGCGCCAGTGTGCCGGGCAGTCGTGATTTGCTGGCGCATTGTGGCAGTTTGAGCAAGGTGCTGAGTCCGGGTTTGCGCATTGGCTGGCTGGTGGCTCCAGCGGAGCTGCTGGCGCACGCCACC
>Ga0316222_1002695_pt1 | contig 18551 bp, 16 predicted proteins | sample TBH18011metaG_FD_206008 | JGI IMG/M metagenome (GOLD analysis project Ga0316222, IMG submission 206008) | Freshwater microbial communities from Trout Bog Lake, Wisconsin, USA - TBH18011 | ecosystem: Environmental > Aquatic > Freshwater > Lake > Hypolimnion/Profundal zone | place: USA: Wisconsin...
ATGGAAGCCGTCACCGGCCTGGTGGCGTTGCAGCACGTACAGACCACTGAGGCCACGCTGGGCGAGGTGGCCGGTGCCTTGCGCGTCACCGCCGCCGAAGTACCGGCACGCGTGGCAGCGCTGGCGCAGCAGTTGCGCGATCTGGAGAAAGAATTGGCGGCAGCCAAGGGCAAACTGGCGTCAGCGCAGGGTGACGACCTGCTCACGGCGGCGCTGGATGTGAAGGGCGTCAAGGTGCTGGCGGCACGCCTGGAAGGTGCCGATGCCAAGACCCTGCGTGACACCATGGACAAGCTCAAGGACAAACTCAAGTCGGCGGTGATTGTGCTGGCCAGCGTGGACGGCGAGAAAGTGCAGATCGCAGCGGGCGTAACGCCCGATTGCGTCGGTCGCGTCAAGGCCGGTGAACTGGCCAACCACGTGGCCAGTCAGGTCGGCGGCAAGGGCGGCGGCAAGCCGGACATGGCGATGGCGGGTGGCACGGAGCCGACCAAGCTCGGTGCGGCGCTGGACAGTGTGGCCAGTTGGGTCACGGCACGGTTGTAATAGCGACGGGCGACGGGCGACGGGCGACGGGCGTGTTGCACCCCGTGCGCCATCGGGCTGCGCTGATGTGTGGGCGTCGGGCTGGTTATGGCTTCGTTGCCAAGGTTTCGCGCTGCTGCTGCCACGTGGTCAGTCGGTCAGCCAGCGCCTGGATCTGTGCATTTGCGCCAGCCGCGACACGGGTGGGATCGTCTGGCTCCTGTTCTTGCGCCTGAATCAGCCGACGCAGGGTTTCGATGTGGGGCGTCAGGCTGCCAAAAAAACGCACCCGTCCATTGCGCATGAGCAGCAGGGTCGGGAAGTTGTCGACCTCGACCGGGTCAACGAGGTCGGCCTGGTCTTCAATGTCGATCCAGTCGAATGTCAGCGTGGGGAACTCGTGCCGCAAGGACTCGAAGCGCGCCGTATAGTCGCCGCAGGTGCCGCACCACTGAGCGCACAGGCAAACCACCCACAGCGGATTGGGCGCGTGGGAAGCGGTGGAAGCTGGGTTGGACATGTCACAAAAGTATCAATATTACGAAATCAGGCCAGGGGTTGCCTTATTTTCAGTCATTCGGGTTTTACACTACTCGGTTTGCTGCGGCGCCACTTCGTGCGCACCACGTTATTACGAAAGAACGCCATGAGTGCATTTCTGGAAGAAACGGTTACAAGCGTACACCATTGGACCGATCGGTTATTCAGTTTCAAGACCACGCGTGATCCGGCGCTGCGGTTTTCCAACGGCCACTTCACCATGATTGGGCTGCGCCAGGAAGGCGGCAAGCCTTTGCTGCGCGCCTACAGCATTGTCAGTGCCAATTACGAAGACCATCTGGAGTTTCTGAGCATCAAGGTGCAGGACGGCCCGCTCACGTCCAAACTGCAGCACATCAAGGTCGGCGACAAAATTGTGGTCGGCCGCAAGCCCACCGGCACCCTGCTGATCGACTACCTGTTGCCCGGCAAGAACCTGTATTTGCTGGGTAGCGGCACCGGACTGGCGCCGTTCCTGAGCGTGGCACGCGATCCGCAAACCTATGAGCGCTTCGAGAAAGTGATCGTGGTGCACGGCGTGCGCGAAGTGAAGGAGCTGGCCTATTACGACTACCTGCGCGACGAATTGCCGGAGCACGAGTTCCTGGGCGAGATGATCAGCCAGCAAATGCTGTATTACCCGACTGTTACGCGCGAACCGTTTGCGAACCAGGGCCGCATCACCACTTTGCTGGAGTCCGGCAAGCTGCAGACCGACCTGGGACTGCCCCCGTTCAGCCCGGACCACGACCGCGTCATGATCTGTGGCTCACCGGGCTTGCTCAAAGACCTGAAGGTTATTCTGGAAGGGCGAGGCTTTGTCGAAGGCAGCACCACCACGCCGGGTGATTACGTGATTGAACGCGCGTTTGTCGAGCAGTAAGTCGTCAAAATTCAGAGGCGGCACCCCGGTTGCCGTCCCGCCGTCGTTGGCAATCAGCAACCAGTAACCAGCAACCCATTTTTTCCACGTACCAGATTAGCCCCATTTATGTCCCACTACGATGTTTACGCCGTTGGCAATGCCCTGGTTGACTCCGAATACGAGGTCAGCGACGAACTGCTGCAGACGTTGGGTGTGGAAAAGCGGCACATGACGCTGATAGACGCGCAGCGTCGCAGCGACTTGCTGGCCGGTCTGCAGGGCCTGCACGCACGGCGTACCGGTGGTGGTTCGGCTGGCAACACCGTGGTGGCGCTGGCGCAGCTGGGCGGAAGGGCGTTTTATTCCTGCCGGGTGGCGGACGACGAGTTGGGTGCGTTTTACCGGGCCGACCTCGATGCCAATGGCGTTCACAGCAATCTGTCGGGCAGTGCGGCGGCGGCCGGTCAAACCGGCGTTTGTCTGGTGCTGGTCACGCCGGATGCCGAGCGCAGCATGAGCACCTTCCTGGGGGCCACGGCAGATCTCGACGCCAGTGCGCTCCACGCCGGGGCGATTGCCACAGCCCGCGTGTATTACATGGAAGGCTACCTGGCCGCGTCCCCCACCGGGCTCGATGCAGCCCTCACGGGACGCGCACTGGCACGTGCAGCGGGCGTTCAATTGGCGGCGACGCTGAGCGACACCAGCATGATTAATTTTTGCCGGCCCGGTCTGCAGGCACTGATCGGTGACGGGCTCGACTACCTGTTCTGCAACGAAGAAGAAGCGCACGTCTGGTGCGGCTCCACCGACCTGGATACCGTGGTGGCGCAACTAGCGACGCTGGCCCGTGTGGTGTGTCTGACACGGGGCGCCAAAGGCTGCCTGGTGATTGAAGGTGCGGCGGTGGCGGCGGTGCCCGCCGTTAGCGTGCAGGCGCTCGACACCAACGGCGCGGGCGACATGTTCGCCGGCGCCTTCCTGTATGCCGTGACGCACGGTTTTTCGCACCATGCGGCAGCTGCGCTGGCTAACCAGGCGGCGAGTCGCGTGGTGGCGCAATACGGAAACCGCTTGTCGACCGATGTGTTGTTGGCGCTGCGCGAACAGTTCCTGGCGTCAACGCCCGCGCGCGCCATCTGACCAAACGATGGCGGCCGCACTGACGGCCGCACCAACGTAGGCGCCTTGGGCGTAGTTGCAGCCTAGCGCGGCCAGACTGGTGGCCTGTTCCTCGGTGTCGACGCCATCGGCAATCACGCCGGGCGTTGCAGCAGTCGGTACGGCGGCAGGCCGCTCAGCAGGCGGCGTCCGTAGGCCTGCAATTGCAGGCGTTTGTCATAGCAGATGACGTGCGCCTCGTCATCTTCGCTGCGGATAGCGCGTCCGGTCCATTGCAGCAGCTTGATCGAGGTGGCGGGCACCACCAGTTCGGTGAAGGGGTCGCGTCCCAGGCGACGCAGCCATTCGGCGCGTGCTTCGTCGACCGGCGCACTGGGCGGGGCAAATGGCAGTTTGGCAATGAAGACGGTTTCACACAGCGCACCGGGCAGGTCCAGTCCTTCGCCAAACGATTGCAGTCCAAACAGAATGGAGGGCAGTCCGGCTTCTACGCGGGCCGTGTGTGCAGCCAGCAACTGTGTGCGTGCCAGGCTGCCCTGCACCAGCACCAGGGGGCGCAGCGTGCTGTCGAGTGCTTCGGTTGCGGTGCGCATTTGCGCACGCGACGTGAACAGCGCCAGCGCACCGTGTTGGACGGTGCGCAGATCGGCCAGCAAGGCCTGCACCATTTGTTCTGTGTACAGCGTGACGTTTTTGGGATCGGCCGCAGTGTGCACGACCGTGAGCGTGCCCTGGCGCGCGTAATCGAACGGGCTGCTGACTTCGAGCGTGCTGACGTGGGTAAGGTGGTTCAGACCGGACTCGCGCAAAAAGTAATCAAAATTGCCGCAGCTGGTAAGCGAGGCTGAGGTGATCAGCGCAGCGCGAACCTGGCTCCAGAGAAACTGGCGCAGTAGATCGGCGGCGATGATGGGGCAGGCGTGGGCGGTCAGTTGCAGGTAGCCCCCCTGATGGGTGTCACTTTGCACCGTGAGCCATTTGGCCAGCGGCTGTTCGCCGTGTTCAAGCAACAGTGTGGCGGTGGTGGCCAGTGCATTCAGGCGCGGGGCAAACACGCCCAGGCTGGCGTACCACTGGGCGCATTGGGTGGCGAGTGACGGGTCGTCACGCGCCACTTGCTTGACGGCGGCGCCCAGCGTATCCAATGCTTTGGCGAGCCCGGTGGCCTGCACCTGGATTTGCGTCATGGGCTCGACCAGGGCTTCGGCTAGCACGCCGTGCGCGAAGCGCAGACTGCCTTCCACGCTGCCGTTGTGCGCCTGGACCAGATCGCGCACCAGGGCGGCGCAGTCGGTCAGCGCCAGGCGCAGTTGCGCGCACAGCGTGGAGAGTGCGCCATCGGAGCCGAGCAGTAACTTGCCACGCACGTCCTGCATGGCCTTGGGCAGGCGTTCCAGCCAGCGCAGGTAGGTCAGGTCCATGCTGCTGGAAAACTGGTCCAGTGCGACGGCGGGCAAATGGTGTCCTTCGTCGAACACCAGCAGGCAGTTGTCGAGGTCGGGTAGCGTTTTCATGCCGAGCGAGGCCAGCACGAGGTCGTGGTTGGCCACAATCACCTGCGCCTGGGTCAGCCGTGTACGGGCCTGGTAGTAGCTGCAACTGCGGTAGCGCGGGCAGTGGCGGGCTGTGCAGGTGTGGCGTTCGGCCGCCACGGCAGCCCAGTCGGCGCCGTCCACGGCTTGTGCCAGGGCATCGCGATCGCCGTCCCAGGCCTGGGTCTCCCATTGGGCTTGCATACGCGAAAAAAGTGGTAGGCGGCGTGCGGCTTCTTCCTGGTGCTGCAGGCTGCGCTCGGGCGTGTAGCTGGCACTGTCTGGGCTGGAGAGGGTGGCGTCGTCTGTCGTTGAGGCCCCATTGCCGTCGAGGTCGAACAGGTCGTCGGCTGAGCCGCCGTTGGCAATTTGGCGCTCCAGTTTGACAGCGCAGACGTAACGACCGCGCCCTTTGGCCAAGGCAAAGGTGAATGGTTGCGCCAGGCTGCGCGCCAGCGTCGGCAGGTCTTTCTCCATGAGTTGCTCTTGCAGTGCAACGGTGGCGGTTGACAGCACCACGCGCGTTTTTCGCTCCAGCGCCATGGCGACGACGGTGCTGAGATAGGCGGCACTTTTGCCGACGCCGGTGCCGGCCTGAATCACGGCAATGCTTTTTTGCGGCGCCGCACAGTCGCCGAGATCGGCGTTGGACAGCGCGTGCGCAATGGCTTGCGCCATCTGGTGTTGACCAGGACGGCTGCGAAAGCCGGGTGTGGACGTCACCAGTTGTTCGAATGCAGCCATGGCGTTGGCTTCGCGCTCGCTGGCGGTAGGTACGGGAGGCAGTGTCACGGGTTTCGGGTCAGGTCAGGTCGGAGAGGTCGTCTGCATCGGCCGGGCGGGTAACGGCACCGGCAGCAGGCGGTAGTGTGCCTTACTGCGCGTTGCCGCTGGGCGGCGTGTCGGTGCTGGCCCAGGTTGATGCATTGAGCCGGTAGCCAAAGCCATAGACTGCTTGCAATTGTGCGTGCGGGGCGTGCGGCGACAGGTTGAGTTTTCTGCGCAGTGAACAGATGTGGACATCCAGACTGCGCGTGTGTGCGTTGCGCGTGTCTCCCCACAATGTGGTGATCAGGCGTTTGCGGGCAAGGGCGGTGCCGACATGTTCGAATAACAGCAGTGCGAGGCGAAATTCCTTGTCGGACAGTTGCTGGCGCGTGCCGTGGAAATGCACGCTCAGGTCACGGGGTTCAAAGCGGTAACCGATATGCAGCAGCGCGCCTGGGTACGGTTGTGGGCGCGTTGACTTGTTCAGCAAGGCGTCAACCCGGGTCAGGAGCAGGGTTGTGCGTATGGGATGGCTGCAGTAGTCGTCGGCACCAGCGTCGAGCGCGCAGGCAACGTCGCGCTCATTGCCGCTGGGTGTCAGGAACAGCACCGGCGACTGTGACCGGTCATGGTGGCGCAGGTGGTGAAGTACCTGCAGCCCGGTGCGCCCCGGTGCCCACCAGTCCAGCACATACAGATCCGGCGGTGCACGCGTGAGTGTGTCGAGCAGGCGCGCGCCATTGCTGTAGGTTTGGACCGTGTGACCGGCGTGTTGCAGGATCTCACACAGACGCGCAGCAACGATGGGATCAGCCTGCAACAATGCAATGTACATAAGCGGGTACGCCCGACCGCACAACAAAGGTGGGCACAACACAAGCGAGCATTCGGTTCCGTTTCATGGTGCAAAAAAACGGCGATGCTAGGCTACCAAAGTGCTTGCGTGCTCTCGAATTGTCTGATTTGGGCAGTTAGCGGGTCCGTGAAGGACAGTGACTTGGCGAGCAGCTGCAGCGGTCGCGTGTAGTCCAGGCTGTCTTCCGGCAGCAGGGTCGGATAGATGCCGTCGCCCTGCAGCGGCAGCCCGAGTGCGGCCATGTGCACGCGCAACTGGTGCCGCTGGCCCGTTACCGGCTGCAGCTCATACAGTGCCTGTTCGCCGCGCACCGCCAAGGGTCGGATGGTGGTGCGTGCATTGGGCGCTCCCCCGACTTCTTTTTGTTGCATGAAATGGTCGCCCGCAGCAATGCGCGACACGCGCTCGACCGGCCACGCCAGCGCGGGATTCCAGGCCGCCACGGCGTGATAGATCTTGTGCACCTGGCGCTCCCGAAACAGCGCCTGGTAGGCATTGCGGCTGCTCGGCTGGACCGAAAACAGCACCAGGCCCGCCGTGTCCCGGTCGATACGGTGAATTGGCGACAGGGTGTCCAGCCCCAGACTGTGTCGCAGCCGCACCAGCAGTGTTTCGCGCACATATTTGCCACTTGGAATGACGGGCAGAAAGTGGGGCTTATCGACCACCAACAGGTGATCATCCCGCCACACGATGCGCTCCTGAAAAGGAATCGGTGTTTCGCCGGCCACGTAGCGGTAATAGTAGAGTCGCTGCCCGGCCGTGAGCGGCGTTTCGGGCCGTATCTGCTGGCCTTGCGTGTCCACCACATCGCCGGCCAGCAGCCGTTCGCACCATGCAGTCGGACTGATGAATGGAAATCGCTGATGAAAAAAAGCCTGCGCCAGTACCGCAGGACCGTGGGGAACCACCACGCAGCTGGCACTGAGGCCGTCGCGCGATGGCGGTGCGTTGGGGCGGTAGCGGCTCATGCAGCGACGTGGCGGGTGACGAGGGTGGGTGGGTCGATGGCGACGTGGGGCAGACCGGGTCGGGTCAGGGTGTGTTGCGCTCGAACACCAGGTCCCACACGCCATGGCCGAGCCGGATGCCCCGGTTTTCAAACTTGGTCAGTGGCCGATAGACAGGCTTGGGCGCGTAGCCGAGCAGTTCGGGGTGGTGCCGCAGTCCCCGGTTGTGCAACAGTGGCTCAGCGCTCAGTACCTCCAGGATCTGTTCAGCATAGGGACGCCAGTCGGTAGCGCAGTGCAGATACCCGCCCGGCTTCAGGCGAGCCGCCAGTTTGGCCACCAGTGGTGACTGGATCAGGCGGCGCTTGTTGTGTTTGGTTTTGTGCCAGGGGTCGGGGAAAAAAATGTGCACGCCATCCAGACTTTGCAGCGGCAGCATGTGGTCAATGACTTCCACCGCATCGTGGGCGCAGATGCGGATATTGGTCAGGTTGCGCTCGCCAATGCGCTTGAGCAGGGCTCCGACACCGGGTTCGTGCACTTCGCAGCACAAAAAGTGGGTGTCAGGCTGGGTGGCGGCGATATGTGCGGTGGCTTCGCCCATCCCGAAGCCGATTTCCAGCACCACCGGAGACGGCGCCACCGCCGTTGTGCTGCTGTTGCTGCCCGCGATCGGTGCGAAGACCTGCGCCCAGTTGACACACTGCGCTTGGTAGGGCAGCAGGAATTGTGGACCGAGTTCCGTAACGGCTTTGGTTTGTCCGGCCGTGGTGCGCCCGGCGCGTTTAACGAAGCTGCGGATGGTGCGCATGAATACCGGAGTGGCCGGAGTGGCCGGTGCGTTCGGCGCGTCAGTTTCGGACTTTGTATCGGCGTCGGATTCGGAGGTGACGGGGTCAATGTGCATGGTGGTATCGGTGGTTGTGCTGTTCTGCCGTTTTGCGACTTTATTCGTGGGCGAAGGCACAGCGGTCACGCCATTCGGCGACCCAGCGCGCCAGCGCGCAGGCGCTATTGTCGTCGTCAGCGCATGGCTGTAGCCCCAGTCGGGCGGCTGCGCGCTGCAATTCTTGCAGCGCCCGGTCCGGTGAATCGGTGTTGAGCGCCTGCGCGCCGTTTTGTTTGCTCAGTTTTTCGCCGTCTTCGGCCTTTACCAGCGGTGTGTGCAGGTAGCGTGGTGTCGGCGCCTGCAAGGCGCGTTGCAGCAGGATCTGGCGCGCCGTGTTGTCGCACAGATCGGCGCCGCGCACCACGTCGCTGATGCCCTGCGCTGCATCATCCACCACCACCGCCAATTGGTAGGCATAGCAGCCGTCGGCGCGCAGGACGACAAAGTCGCCCACGTCGATAGCCACGTTTTGTTGTTGCGCACCCAAACGCCGGTCGTGCCACACGACGACGCTGTCGTCAGGGATGCGCAACCGCCAGGCGCGTGCACGCTGTCCGTGCAAGCCGCTGCGGCAGGTTCCGGGATACACCAGCTCACCGTGGCGGGTTCGCCCGATTCCAGCCGCTTGTTGGGCGGCGGCAATGTTTTTGCGCGAACAGGCGCACGGGTAAACCCAATGGGTTGCTTCCAGTGTCGCCAGGGCTTGTGCGTAGCGCGCATGGCGCTGGCTTTGCCACACGGGCGGCTCATCGGCGTGCAGGCCGCAGGCGGCCAATTGCTGCAGGATGCGCTGATCGGCACCGGCAATGCAGCGTGTGGTGTCGACATCTTCGATGCGCACGAGCCACTGGCCCTGGTGGGCCCGGGCATCGAGCCAACTGGCCAGCGCCGCCACCAATGAGCCCGCGTGCAGCGGCCCGGTGGGCGACGGGGCAAAGCGGCCCCGGTAGCCGGGTGCCGCTGTCACACGGGCGCTCACACCATCGACAGTGCCAGTTCCAGTCCTGACACAAAGGCATTTTCGACCCGGTGCCCCAGGCACCAGTCGCCGCAGACTCCGACCGACAGCTTGCCGTCCCACAAGTGGGATTCACCGAGCGGCTCCATGGTCTGGGCAGCGTTCCAGCGGTGTGCCTGGACGTAGGCCGGCTCGGCCCGGATGCCGGTGATTTCGGCAAAGGCCTTGAGCAATTTGGCGCTGACGCGGGAGGCATCGTCGCCAGCGTGTTCGGCCGACCAGGCGGCGCTGGCCTGGATCGTCCAGCGCTCCACGGCGACGCGTCCGGGTTTGCTCGACTCGCGCGCCAGCCAGGCAATTCGGTGGTGCGTGCTGCGTGCCGCATTCCATTGCGGACCGAGCGTGGTCAAGCCCGGTTGCACCGCCTGTGGGAAGGCCAGCAGCAGGGTCCAGCACGGTGCCACGCTGACGCTGGCCATGCGCGTGGCCAGTGCCGTCGTGTTTTTGTGGCTTTGCAGCAAGGCCAGGGCCTGGGGTGCTGGAATCGCCAGCACCACGTCGTCAAAGCCACTGAATACCCGGCTGGAATCCGCGGTGCCGGTGGTGCGCAATTGCCATTGGCTGGCGTTGAGCGCATCGCGCTCGATCGCCACCACGTGCGTAAGCAATTCCAGCGCGCTGGCCTTTGTTACGCGGTGGTCCAGCGGTTGTGCCCACAGCTCCAGCAGCGAGGCCATGCTCGGTGTCGGTACCCAGTGCGGTTCGCGGGTTGGCAAGCCGGCCGCCACCACGCGCCCGAGTGCATCGAGCACTTGAACGGTAATGGCACTCCAGGGCTTGCACACCTGTGGCGTGGTTTGAAGTGCTTGCGCAAATCGCGCGTCGCGCACCGTGAAATACTGGGCGCCGTGGTCAAAATTGCCGAAGGGACTGCCGGTGGAGGACATGCGTCCACCGACGCAGGATTCCTGTTCAAATACCGTGACGCGCAGACCGGCCTGTAGCAGCGTGCGTGCACAGGTGATTCCGGCCATGCCCGCGCCAATGATTGCGACGTGTCTGGTTGGTGTCATAACCCGTATCTCCGCTGGTTGTGGTTGGTTTGTGGTTTATACACGCATGCCGCGCCAAAACGATAAAAATCGATCTTGAATTGCTTGCGCATGAGCAGCTTCGTTTTACTTTTGCCGCACTGCGCGCGCCGTTCATGCGCTGCCATGGCGTTCCAGTAGCGCGCTGCGTGTGGTTGGACTCTCCAACTGCTGCAGCCACCACTGCATGGCGCGCCCCTCGATCGACGGTTTGGTGGTGCGCCATGCGTAATGGATCGATACGCTGCGTTTGGCACGCTCTGTTTTTTTGACCACCAGACGCCCGGTTTCAATGTAGCGACTGGCCATGCAGTTGGGCAAATTGCCGCCGCCCAAGCCACGCAACTGGGCCTCCAGTTTGGCTTGCATACTGGCCACCGTGAACACGTCCTGGCCGCTGAAAATGCCAAAGCTGAGGCCGTCGCCGCGCTGAACCGAATCGGCCACGGCCACGGCGCGGTGTTGCTGGATCAGCTCGTCGCTGAGCGGCTCGGGTGCGTTGGCCAAGGGGTGGTGCGGTGCCACGGCATAGACAAACTGGACATTGCCCAAGGGTTTGCTGTGCACACCGGCAATGGTGGCGGAATCGGTGCCCACGCCAATCGCCAGGTCGGCTTGGCCCGAGGTCAGCGCGGCCAGCGTGCCGGACAGTGTCTCGTCGCGCAATTTAATGTGCGTGGGCGGCGCCAGACTGTAAAAACTCTCGCACAGCTCCATGATGGTGGTGCGTGAAATCACGGTGTCCACCGCGATGGTGAACTGCGACTCCCAGCCCGTGGCAATGCGTTTGACACGGTTGGCGACCGCGTCAATTTCGGTCAGCAGGCGGGCGCCTTCGCGCAACAATTCGGTGCCAGCGGGGGTCAGGCGGGCCTGGCGCGAACTGCGGTCAAACAGCAGCACGTCGAGCGCGTCCTCAATCTGACGCACCCGATAGGTCAGTGCGCTGGGCACCATGCCCATGTCGCGTGCAGCGGCGGCGAAGCTGCCGGCTTTGGCAATGGTCTGCAACATGGCCAGGGCATCGGGCGTAAGTACATCGCGTGCTGCTTGCATGTTGTCCCCGTATTCATTGAAATTCTTTGAATGATGCCATCAATCGGGGTGGACCCTGCCGGAGTCTTGCAACTCTACAGTTCACTCCATGATCTACGCACGCAAATCCTCCGACCGCGGCTACGCCGACCATGGCTGGCTCCAATCGTTTCACAGCTTTTCGTTCGCTGGGTATTACGACCAGCGCTATATGGGCTGGGGTAATTTGCGCGTTATTAACGAAGACCGGATTGCGCCGCGCAAGGGTTTTGGCAGGCACGGACACCGTGACATGGAAATCATCAGTGTGGTGCTAGCGGGCAACCTGGCGCACCAGGACAGCATGGGTAATGTGGAAGGTATTCCAGCTGGCTCCGTACAGCGCATGAGTGCGGGCAGCGGCGTGCAGCACAGCGAGTTCAACCACGCACCCGACCAGATCACCCATTTCTTTCAGATATGGATCGAGCCCGATGCCATGGGCATTGCGCCGCAATACGAGCAAAAGACGTTTTCTGACGCCGATGGTGACGGCGCGCTGTTCCTGCTGGCCGCCCCGGTGGGGCAGTCGGGCGCGCTGGCGCTGCACGCCGATGCCCGCTTGTACCGGGGGCGTTTTGACGGCACCCAGTCGGCTCAACTGGCACTGGCGGCGCAGCGCAAAGCCTATGTGCACGTGATGCAGGGCGCCATCGAAGTTAACGGCGTGGCGCTGGCTACAGGAGACGCGCTGCTGCTCGACAATGAGCCCCTGATTCATTTGGACAAGGGGCAGGCAGCGGACGTGCTGGTGTTCGATCTGAGCCCCTGATGCGTCGTTTGTGGCCGCCCATGATGGTGGCTGTCATGACCGCTGTGGCATGCTTGGCTTCGGTGGTTTTTGGGTCGTCCTGGCCTTTTGGGTCTCTCGCTGGTCTTGCACTGCTCTCTCACTGCTATCTCTCTCTCTCAATTAATGGCTTCAAGGAGTTTCGCTATGGCAAAAACAGTGGTGGTCTTTCATTCGGGTTATGGTCACGCCCTGCGCATGGCGCAGGCAGTGGCCCACGGTGCGGGTGGCGAATTGCTGGCTATTGATGCCGACGGCAACCTGCCTGCCGGTGGCTGGGAATTGCTGGCCGCCGCCGACGCCATCGTGTTCGGCTCGCCCACCTACATGGGCTCGGTCAGCTGGCAGTTCAAGAAGTTTGCCGATGCCTCGTCCAAGCCCTGGTACAGCCAGGTCTGGAAAGACAAAATTTTTGGTGGTTTCACCGTGAGTGCCAACCTCAATGGCGACAAGTTGTCCACGCTGCACTATTTTGTGACGCTGGCCATGCAGCACGGTGGCGTGTGGGCGGGTACCGGCATTCTCTACAACAACACCAAAGCCGCACAACGTGCCGACCTGAATCACCTGGGCTCCAGTGTGGGCCCCATGGCCCAGACGCCGGGCGACGCCAGCGCCGAAGAAATGAACCCCGGTGACCTGGAAACGGCCCGTCTGTATGGTGCGCGCATCGCTGCCGTGGCGGCGCGCTTTGCGCCCGCTTGATGTCGTAACCCGGTTCGCTTGCAAAGCCACGGACGAACCCGTGGCAAATGCGGTGCGAAGCCGGTGGTGGGGCGCCCGAGTACCTACAATCTGGGCATGTTTGTTCATTTGCGCCTCCACACCGAGTTTTCCGTCGTTGATTCGACCTGCCGTATCGACGAGGTGGTGGCCGCAGCGGCCCGCTATGGCCAGCCCGCGCTGGCTATCACCGACCTCAACAACCTGTTTGGCGCCCTCAAGCTGTACCGCGAGGCCCGTGCCAAGGGCGTTAAACCCATTCTGGGTGCCGAAATCGTGCTCGAAGGCCTGGGTGCCGACACGAGCGCCATTTCGCGCATCATCGTGCTGGTGCAAAACCGCCAGGGCTACCTCAACCTGTCGGAGCTGATTGCGCGCGCCTACACCGGCAATGTCCAGACCATTGCGGGCAAGCAGTTGGCAGTGGTCAAGCTGGACTGGCTGAGCGAACTGCAAGCCGGTTTGATCGCCCTGTCCGGTGCCCAGGCAGGCCCGGTCGGGCAGGCGCTGCTGCAAGGTGACCAGGCACGGGCGCACGCTGTTGCGCTGCAGTTGGCAGGCATTTTCCCGCACCGTTTTTATCTGGAGTTGCAGCGCGCCGGGCGCGTGGACGACGAAGCGCACGTGACGGCGGCGGTGCAATTGGCCGCGCGCGTCGGTTTGCCGGTGGTGGCGACGCAGCCGATCCAGTTCGCCCAGGCCGACGACTTTGAAGCGCACGAAGCGCGGGTCTGCATTGCCGATGGCGAAATTCTGGGCAACGCCCGGCGCGTACGGCGCTTCACGCGGGAGCAATATTTCAAGTCCACTGAAGCCATGCAGGCGTTGTTTGCCGACGTGCCCTCAGCCTTGGCCAACACCGTGGAAATTGCCCAGCGCTGCAACCTGTCGCTGGTGCTGGGCAAGCCGCAGCTGCCCGACTTTCCGACACCGCTGGTGAATGGCGAGCGCATGACGCCCGAGGCCTATTTCCGCTACGCCTCGCACGCCGGCTTGCAGGAGCGGTTGCTGCACCTGTACCCGAACGAAGCGCAGCGGCTGGAGGAAACGCCGCGTTACCTGGAACGCCTGGAATTCGAAATTGGCACCATTTTGAAAATGGGTTTCCCCGGTTATTTTCTGATCGTGGGCGACTTCATCAACTGGGCCAAAAACAACCGGTGCCCGGTGGGACCGGGACGCGGCTCCGGCGCCGGTTCGCTGGTGGCCTACGCGCTCAAGATCACCGACCTCGATCCCATCAAATACAAGCTGCTGTTCGAACGCTTCCTGAACCCGGAACGCGTCTCCATGCCCGACTTCGACATCGATTTCTGTCAGGGTAACCGCGACCGCGTAATCGACTACGTGAAAAGCAAGTACGGCAAAGACGCCGTCAGCCAGATTGCCACCTTCGGCACCATGGCCGCGCGCGGCGTGGTGCGCGACGTCGGGCGCGTGCTCGACATGAGCTACACCTTCTGCGACGGCATCAGCAAACTGATTCCCAACAAACCCGGCACCAACGTCACGCTGCAATTGCCGCCCACCGACGGCAAGAAGAGCGACAAGCTGGTCTACGCCAGCGAAGCCGAGCCCATTCTGGCCGAACGCGAAGCGCGCGAAGAAGACGTGCGTACGCTGCTGGAACTGGCGCGCAAACTCGAAGGTATGACGCGCAACATCGGCATGCACGCAGGGGGTGTGCTGATTGCGCCGGGCAAACTGACCGACTTCTGTCCGCTCTACCAGCAACCCGGCAGCGACTCGGCAGTGAGCCAGTACGACAAGGACGACGTGGAAGCCATCGGCCTGGTCAAGTTCGACTTTTTGGGCCTGGCCACGCTCACCATTCTGGAAATTGCGCGTGAATTCATTGCCGCGCGCCATCCCGGACAGGAACACTTCGCTTACGAAAACCTGCCGCTTGATGACGCCCGCGTTTACCGCCTGTTTTCCGAGGGCCGCACCGAAGCCGTGTTCCAGTTTGAAAGCCGTGGCATGCAGGGCATGCTGCGCGACGCCAAGCCGACCCGGCTGGAAGACCTGATTGCGCTCAACGCCCTGTACCGACCGGGTCCGATGGACCTGATTCCCAGCTTCGTCGCCCGCAAACACGGGCGTGAGGAAATTTTGTACCCGCACCCGCTGGTGGCCGAGATGCTGTCCGAAACCTACGGCATCATGGTCTACCAGGAACAGGTGATGCAGACCGCGCAGATTCTGGGCGGCTATTCGCTCGGTGGCGCCGACATGCTGCGCCGCGCCATGGGCAAGAAAAAGGCCGAGGAAATGGCCGAGCACCGCGCCATTTTCCGCGCTGGTGCCGCCAAGAACGACATCAGCGAAAAAAAGGCCGATGAAATCTTCGACTTGATGGAAAAGTTCGCCGGCTACGGCTTCAACAAGTCGCACGCCGCCGCCTACTCGCTCCTGGCCTACCACACGGCCTGGATCAAGGTGCACTACACCGCCGAGTTTTTCTGCGCCAACATGACGGTGGAAATGGACGACACCGACAAGCTCAAGGTGCTGTATGAAGACGCCGTCAAATTCGACATCAGCTTCGAAGCCCCCGATGTCAACCGGGGACGCTTCCGCTTTGAGCCTATTTCCAATCGACAAATCCGCTACGGCCTGGGCGCCGTCAAGGGAACCGGCGAGCAGGCCATTGACGCCATCGTGGCCGCCCGCGAAGGGCGTGGCCCGACGGCGGAGACCGGCCCGTTCACCAGCCTGTTCGACTTCGCGCGCCGGGTTGAGCGTGCGCGCATCAACAAGCGCTGCGTGGAAGCCCTGATCAAGGCAGGGGCTTTTGACAACCTGCACCTGAACCGGGCCGAACTGGTGGCCTCCATCGACCGCGCCTTTGAATTTGCCGCCGCTGCCGCTGCCAATGCCAACCAGGCTGGCTTGTTCGACCTGGGCGACGACTCGCACGGCTCCAGCACCCAGGAGCCCGAACTGGTGCCCACGCTGCCGTGGGGAGTCAAAGAGCGCCTGACGCAAGAAAAAACGGCCATCGGCTTTTACCTGTCCGGCCATCTGTTTGACGAAGTGGTGAGTGAGGTGCGGCGCTTCGCCAAACGCGCCATAGACAACTTGCTCGACACGCGCGAGCCGCAATTGCTGGCCGGCATCGTGACCGACCTGCGCGTTATCAATGGCCAGCGCGGCAAGCTGGGCCTGTTCAAACTGGACGACAAGTCGGGCACCATCGAAGCGCGCGCCGACGAAGCACTGCTTAACGCCCACAAAAACCTGCTGAAAGACGACGAACTGGTGATCGCCATGGGCAAGGCCCAGTACGACCGCTTTTCCGGCGGCATGCAATTTACGATCCAGCAGCTCTGGAGCCTGGAGCAAGCCCGTTGCCGGTTTGGCAAATACCTGCGCGTCCAAGTCACCGGCAAGATGCCCGATGTGGCCGCCCTACTGCGCGAATTTCCGGCCCAGCGTGAGGCGTCCGAGCAGGGTGAACTGGTGCGTGGGTTGTCGGTGCGCATGCAGGTCCGGCGGCAGGTGACACCGCCGGTCGATGGCTGCAACGGAGCCGAGGCGGAACTGGTGCTGGGCGATGCCGCGCGGTTTTATCCCAGTGACGCCGCGTTGGCCAGTTGGCGTGCACAGGCCGGGCAGGGCCTGGCAGACATTGCTTACGAGGCCTGACCGTCTTCATGCCGTAGCGTCTGCGCGCTGTCGGTAACGGTAACGGTAACGGGGTCGGGGTCGGGGTCGGTGCCCGTGTCAAAAGATCAAACTGAACTATTAGGCGTGCAGTCTCCGAATCTAAATGCGATAAATTTTCATTTAGATTAAGGAGCGTTCCATGTTGCTATCTGAATTGCCGATCGGGGTTATGGCCCGGGTCTTGTTGGTGGATGGTGCGGTAGCCAAACAGGCGGGGTCGTCGGTCATTGGCGTCGCCGCAGTACACACCTTGGTGTACCGCCTGGCAACGCTGGGTTTCATCCCAGGCGAGCCGGTCCAACTGGTGCGGCGCGGCCCGGGCGGACGCGAGCCGTTGGCGGTGCAAGTGGGCGACAGCATGTTTGCATTGCGCCAGATCGAGGCCCAGTGCGTGGCGGTGCTGCCCGAGCCTGGGAGCCTTCCATGAGTACCGGCTTGCACGGTATTGCGCTGGTCGGCAATCCCAACTGCGGTAAGACCGCGCTGTTCAATCTGCTGACGGGCGCGCGCCAGCACGTCGCCAACTACGCTGGCGTCACGGTCGAGCGCAAGGTCGGCCACGTGCGACTGGCCAGCGGCCACACGCTGACCGTGGTGGACCTGCCGGGCGCCTACAGTCTCACCCCGGCCACGCTGGACGAGCAGGTGATGCTGGACGTGGTTCGCGGCGAACGCGCCGACGAAGCCGCCCCCGATCTGTTGGTGGCCGTGGTGGATGCCACCAATCTGCGCCTGAATCTGCGCCTGGTGCTGGAGCTGCGTGCACTCGGAAAGCCCATGATCGTGGCACTCAATATGGCGGACGTGGCACGTGCCAATGGCCTGGAAATCGACGTCCCAGGCCTGTCTGCGGCGTTGGGCTGCCCGGTGGTGGAGACCGTGGCGGTACGCCACCAAGGCCATGCGGCGCTGCTGCAGCAACTTGAAACCATGGTCGGTTTGCCGTTGTCTGCACCTGCACCCATACTGGCTGCGTCGCCGCCGGAGGCCTCGCTGACGTCTTCGGACACCGCCGCCGACCTGCAACTCGAAGTGCGCCGCATTTTGGCGCAGGTGGCGCCGCAACGTGCGGTGCGCGACCGCTACCAGCACCCGATCGACGCCATGGTGATGCATCCGGTGGCCGGTCTGGTCTTGCTGGCGTTGGTGCTGTTCCTGATTTTTCAGGCCGTGTTTGCGTGGGCCAGCGTGCCAATGGATTGGATCGAGGCGGCAGTGGACGGGCTGGGCGACTGGACTACGGCGCACCTGGACGAAGGGCCGTTGCAGAGCCTGCTGGTTGACGGTGTGCTGGCGGGCGTCGGTGGCGTGCTGGTGTTTTTGCCCCAGATCCTGATCCTGTTTTTTTTCATCCTGTTGCTGGAAGATTCCGGCTACCTGCCGCGCGCTGCCTTTCTGCTGGACCGCCTGATGGGATCGGTCGGCTTGTCCGGGCGTGCTTTCATCCCGCTGCTATCGAGCTTCGCCTGCGCCATTCCCGGCATCATGGCCACGCGCACCATCGTCAACTGGAAGGACCGACTGGCCACCATCATGGTGGCGCCGCTCATGACCTGTTCGGCCCGCCTGCCGGTATACGCCCTGCTGATTGGTGTTTTTGTGCCAGCGCGCGACGTCGGCTGGTTTGATCTGCGTGGCTTGACGCTGTTTGGCCTGTACTGCGTCGGTGTGGTTGGCGCCATGGCGGTGGCCTGGGCCATGAAACGCCGGTGGGCGAAAACTAGCTACCAACCGTTGATGCTGGAGTTGCCGCCCTACCGCATGCCCAGTCTGCGCAACCTGGCGCTGGGGTTGTGGGAGCGTGCGCGCATTTTTCTGCATCGCGTTGGCGGCATCATCTTTTCCCTGATGGTCATTTTGTGGTTCCTCGCCAAATTTCCCGAACCTCCCGCAGACTGGACCAGCGCCCAGGGACCAGCCATCCAGTACAGCGTGGCGGGCGTGCTGGGCCGGGCGCTTGAAGTGGTGTTTGCGCCCATCGGCTTCAACTGGCAGATTTGCATCGCGCTGGTGCCGGGTCTCGCGGCCCGTGAGGTGGCCATTGCTGCCTTGGCCACGGTGTATTCCTTGTCTGCCGCAGACGATCAGGCGGCCGAGAGTCTGGCAGGCGTCATCACCCATGGATGGTCGCTGGCGACGGCATTTTCCTTGTTGGCCTGGTATGTGTTCGCCCCGCAGTGCCTGTCCACCCTGGCGGTG
>Ga0316222_1002697_pt1 | contig 18544 bp, 13 predicted proteins | sample TBH18011metaG_FD_206008 | JGI IMG/M metagenome (GOLD analysis project Ga0316222, IMG submission 206008) | Freshwater microbial communities from Trout Bog Lake, Wisconsin, USA - TBH18011 | ecosystem: Environmental > Aquatic > Freshwater > Lake > Hypolimnion/Profundal zone | place: USA: Wisconsin...
GGCCAATGTCAACGTGAATTGCTACAGTTCAGAGCGAGATGAACTCGTGCGTGATTTCCCGGCCGACCACCTGCAGGATGGCCACGCTGCGTTCCGCGCCGAGTTTGGGCTTGCCCGCATAGCCGGGATTGAAGAAGAGCACGCCGTCCAGCACCTGCGCAAATGGCCGGTGCGTGTGCCCAAAGATGACGGCGTCCGGCTTTTGCTTGGCTAGTTGGTGCGCGACGGTCTCGGCCAGCGCCCACGGGTTGACAATGTGGTGGATGAGAAATTTCTTCTGCGCGAGCGTGACGATTTCCGTGAGCTTGAACGGCAGGCCGGCATCCACGTTGCCCTGCACGACGGTGACGGGCGCGATGAACTTCAATTCCAGTTCAATCATCGCGTCGCCGATGTCGCCCGCGTGGAGGATGTGATCCACGCCGGCAAAAATCTTCTCCACGCGCGGGTCGAGAAACCCGTGCGTGTCGGAAAGGACACCAATCTTGAGAGGCGCGCGGCGGGTGACGGGCATCACATGACCGGGGGCGGCCGTCGGATACGATTTGAGATTGCTAATCACTTGTTGTTGTTTGTCACAGGCCACTCAGCACTCAAAACTTTTTATGCTTTTGCTTCCTCCGGTTCGGCTTCGGTTTCGTCCTTGGTTTCGGGGGCGCGCGCGCCGGCGGTCTTGTCGGCGGGGGATTCGGCGGTGAGCTTGGCGGCGGCGGCGAACAGCGCGGTGAAGAGGCCGCCGCTCAGGAGGGTGTTGCGGAACATTTCCCAGGTGGTCGGATGCCAGTCCGGTCGGCCGAGGGTCAGCGCCTGGATCCAGCCGGCGATGGTCTTGGCGTAGGCGCTGTCCTGCAGCCACGAGAGGGTATTGGTGACGAGGTAAAAGACCACGGCACCGGCCAGCCCGCCGAGGACGAGCCGGAAGAAGGAGGCTTTGCGACCGACCAGTTTGCCCAGCCCGATGAGCAGCGCATAGACCGCGTAGTTCAACACGAGATATAAGGCGAACGGCGGTTCGTGATAATAAAAGACGTTCAGCGCCACATCGGTCAACAGCATGACGCCGAGCGGCAATAGCCACGCCAGCGCGCCCGGGAAATAAACGCCGGCGCAAAAGGCGAAGGCATACGCCACGCTGAAGTTGGGCGGCAGCAGGCCGGGAATCCGCGACAACGCGAACGTCACCACGAACACCGCCGGCAGGAGCAGCTTGCCTTTCATCGCGGAGATTTTAACGCAACGCGGACGCCGTTTCAAATTCGGAAATGAAATTTCACCGTTCCCGGTGGTCGGAATCGAAGTCGGGGCTATTTGGTGCCGGCGGGCGCATCGCCCTCATACTGGATGTCGTCAAGATAGAAGGTAAGCGGGGCGCCTTGGCCGCCCAGCGTCCAGGAGAAACCGGACTTGATGCATTGCAGGTCCACGTCGCTGAGGTCAATGGTGTATTGCTTCCAGTCGGTGGTCAGCCGGAGATCGCCGGTGTCCTTTTTGCCGGAGTCGTGAAACTGTTTCTCGATGCCGATGATGCCCATGCCGAACTTAACCTTCTCACCGCCTTTGGCGCCGCGTGCCCAGAAAGTGAGCCGGTTGGCGGCGCTGATGTCGTAGCCGCCGGGCTTAAGTCCCCAGTCGTTTGGCGGGCTCTGCCAGATCACGCCGGCCCAGCCTTTGTCTTGGTTAAAATCCACCTTCAGGCAGGTCTTGCCGCTGTGCGGATTATTGGTGCATTCCGCATCCATGCTGACGGCCTTGGTGTCGCCCATCCAGCCGGTCGCGATGTAGGGCGCGTTCTGCATCCCGTCGGCATAGACCACAAAGGGAACTTCAACAGCGGGCGCTCGGAAAGCGACCTTGGAGCCTTTGACTTTCACGGGCAGGCTGCCCACGGCGGCACCGCCGGTGGTGTTGTGGACGTAGCAATAAATCCGGTAAACGCCGCCTGCCTTGGGGATCTTGATGGTCACCTCGTTTTCGCCGTTCTTCTCGATGGCCTCGGGATAGGAGGCAGTCGCGGCGGCACCAGTGCCTTGCACGCCGTAATTGCCTTGTTCGCGGAAAAGCTGCCAGTCAATTTTGGCGTCGTTGGCGTCGGCGAGTTCCACCACGGCCTTGACGGTGTCGCCGGCGTTCACCTGGTCGGGCGTGGTGAGGGACAATTTGGTCATGGCCGGGCAGGGATGGGCCGGGGCCTTGCCGCTCCAGAGTTCCTGCATGGTGTCCACGGCGGCCAACCGGCTGCCGTCGGGCAGAAACATCCCATACCAAGTGGAGGTGGCCTCAATCTTGAATCCCCAGGTGAAGGCATAGGAGCCTAGGCAAAGGCCCGGCGCGCCGAGGACGGACTTTTCGTAAGTGTTGCGGTAAGCCTGCGCCTTAGCCGTGCTGGTCTGTTCAATCGGCGCGCCGAAGGCATTCGCGTGAATTTCCCAGGTGCCCGCCGGGCCGAATTCCGTGATGACAATCGGCTTGGTGCCGCCCGCCGCGCGGTAGCGTTCGGCGACCGAAGGGCCACCGCCGTAAGAATTGATGCCCACCACGTCGAGGGACGGGCAATACTTGTGGATGTTCGCGACCTTGTTCCCGCCAATCTCGGCGACGACCGACATGGTCGGATGGTTCGGGTCCACCTCGTGCACCATTTTGGCGAGGTCTTCGATGTGGTTCCAGACGGCGGGCACGTCGTTGCCGTTTTCCATTTCGTTGCCCAGCGCCCACATCAGCAGGGCCGGATGGTTTTTGTAACGTTCCACCGCGCGCCGCGCGTCGGCGAGCTGTTTCTGGAGGGCGTCGGCGTTGTCGTAGTCAAAGCCATTGTCCTTGTGCCCCAGCCAAATTCCCAGCGTGACCGTCACGCCGAGCATCTGGGCCTTGTCGAGCAGTTCCTCGGTGTTATTGCCGACACCCCAAGTGCGGATTGAGTTGCCGCCGCAGTTTACGAGCACCTGTAGCGGGCCGTCGCCGCCGCCGCCCTTGATGAAATAGGGCTGGCCATCGCGCAACAGCTGCCAACCGTCTGCCGTCTTCTTAAGCTCGGTCTTGACCGGACCGTCACCGGCCACGGCGCGAGCGCCGTGACATAACATCACCAAGGTCAGGCAGAAAGCGCCCAACCGGCCGATAGACATTGGCCACCGGGAAAAAGTTATGGATGAAGCATTGTTTGTGGCGGTCGCGATGCGGCGACAGCGGGACGGCAGATTATTTCCAGTCATGATGATGACAATGTATTGCTTAAATGAATTACAATGTCAATAGATATGTAGCATAAAACACTACACAACTGGCGACAGTTGTGGGCAGGGGAGATTTCAGCCGTGGCGTAAATTTCAGGGGATCTGATGCTGCCCGCCGTGATTTTTTGAGTGCAGCTTACACGAGCCATCCAATTCAAAAACACAGCACAGTCAGCTTCTTCGGCCCGTGCGCGCCCAAAACCAAAATGCGTTCGATGTCGCCGGTGCGGCTAGGTCCGGTGATGAAGGAAATCATGCTCGGATAATCCGGCGCGTATTTTTTTTGCAGCAGTTCAAACGTCGCCGGCAAATCCGCCACTAGTTGCTCGCGCCGCGCGATGACGACGTGGTGCGGCGGCAGCACGGACAAGGCGCGCCCGCCCGCGCTGCGGTTCGTCACCGCCACGCCGCCGGTCTGCGCGATGAGCGCGTCGCATTCGGTGATGCCGGCGTCGCACGTCTCCATCTCCTGAACATCATAGCCGCAGTCGGTCAGCGTCACCGGCAGGCCGAGGGACTTGCACGCAAAGTCAGTTAGCTCGCCGCCGTGGCTGGCGACGCGCGACCATTTTCCCGCCGTGGAAATTTTAAGCAATGCGGCTTTCAGTTCGTCACGGCTGGCCAGCAGTTGGAAATCCGCCTTCAAGTCGGCGGCGTTTTTTGCGAACAAGGCAAATTGTTCTTCCGCGCTCGCACCGACGGACGGCAGCCATTCGCGGGCATGGCTGGCAGGCGGTTCGGCTGGTGCGTGAACCGATGGGTCACCATGCGAGCCGGGCAGGGGAGCCGATACTTTCAACGCCTCGCGGATGCGGCCAAGGATGTTTTCGCGTTCGCTCAAAATTGTTTTTGCTTTCTTCATTCTGCCTTCATCCTTTTGCTCCACCAGTCCTTGAAAGATTCGCGTGGCTGCGGCGGCAGGTCGCGCGTTTTCGTCCACGCCTTCGCGGGGTCGAGCGCAGTGCCTTTGACCAATGATTGCAACGGTTGCGTGAGCCAGCCGATTTTTTTTGCCAGCGACCAGAACGCCGGCTCATTCGCCACGATGCCGAAGATTTTATACGCCAGCTTCTCGAAGAAGGCCGGCTGGCCGGCCGAAGCGTTCCGCCGGTTTTGCAAGAGATGGTGATGCAAATCAATTTTCACCGGACAAGCTTCCGTGCAAGCGCCGCAGAGCGACGACGCGTTGGAAAGATGTTTCCATTCCTGTAGGCCGCGCAGGTGCGGCGTGATGACCGCGCCGACCGGCCCGCTGTAAGTGGTGCCGTAAGTGTGGCCGCCGACGTTGCGGAAAATCGGACAGACATTCAGGCACGCACCACAGCGGATGCAATGAAGCGCGTCGCGCTGCTCGGCGTCGGCGAGGAGTTCGGTGCGGCGATTGTCGAGAAGGACGACGTGCCATTCCTCCGGGCCGTCGCATTCGCCGGGCTGGCGCGGGCCGGAATACATCGTGTTGTAGCACGTCATCGGCTGGCCGGCGCCGGCGGTCGCGAGCATCGGCAAAAACAATGCGAGGTCGCTGAAGCGCGGCAAAACTTTTTCGATGCCCATCAGCGTAATCATCGTCTTCGGCAGCGCGGCGGTGAGGCGCGCGTTGCCCTCGTTTTCCGTGATGGAAATCATGCCGGTCTCGGCGATGGCAAAATTGCCGCCGGTGAAACCGACATCGGCGGTGATGTATTTCTGCCGCATCACGCGGCGGGCGACCATCGTCAACTCTTCCGGCGAATCCGACGGCGCATCGCCGAGTTCTTTCTGGAACAAATCCTTGATCTCGCCACGCGTCAGGTGCATCGAGGGAAAAACGATGTGATACGGCGGCTCGTGCCGGAGCTGGACGATAAATTCGCCCAGGTCGCTTTCGACGACGGAGAAACCTTCCTTTTCCAGCGCGTGATTCAAATGAATTTCTTCGCTGGTCATCGCCTTGGACTTGATGATGGAGCGCGCTTTTTTGTCGCGAAGAATCTGTGCGATGATCTCGCGTGCCTGTGCTCCGTTGCTCGCCCAATGAACTTTTGTCCCGCGCGCTTCGAGCTTGCTGGTCAGCGCAACGAGATGTTCGTCCAAATGATTGATGGCTTCCCATTTCGTTTCGGCGGCGGCCTGGCGGGCGGATTCCCAGCTTTGAAACGCCGCCTTGCGCTTGTCGCGGACAACTTCGTAGCTGCGGAGCGCCGTGCGGATGACCGAGCGATGCCGCAGATCCCCGGCCTTCTCGGCTGCGCGAGATTTGAATTGGGAGGCGGAGCTCATCGTGTGTTCAAAACCTCGGCGAGGCTGATGGTTTTGGCCGGCTTGCCCTGCCGCGACAGCAAACCCTGGATGTGCATCAGGCAGCTCGAATCGCTGGAGACGATGTATTCCGCGCCGGTCTCGGCGGCGGCGGCGCATTTCACTTCGCCCATCGCGGTGGAAATCATTGGAAATTTTGCGGCGAACGTCCCGCCGAAGCCGCAGCACGAAACCTCGGTCATCTCGACCAATTCCAAACCGCAGACGTTCGTCAGCAGCGCGCGCGGCTGCTGGTGGATGCCGAGTTCGCGCAGACCGTGGCAGCCGTCGTGAAACGTGACCTTGTGCGGAAACTTCGCGCCGAGGTCGGTCACGCCAAGTTTGCTGACCAGAAAATCGGAAAACTCCCAGGTGCGCGCCGTGACTTGTTTCGCCAGTTCGGCGTGCGGCGTGTCTTTGAAAAGTTCGGGGTAAAACTTTTTCACCATCGCGCCGCAGGAGCCGGAGCCGATGACGACGGCTTCCGCATTTTTCAATTTTTCCAGCACCGGTGCGGCGATCGTGCGCGCCTCTTCCCAGTAGCCGGAGTTGAACGGCGGCTGGCCGCAGCAGGCGATTTCTTCCGGGCAAACGACCTTGTGGCCAAGCCGCTCCAGAATTTCCACCATGCTGATGCCCGCGCGCGGATACAGCGCGTCCATGAAGCACGGGATGAACAATGTGACGGTCATGCGAAAACGGTGCGGACATTTTCCCCGACAAACCCGGCCGCGCCAACAAATTTCAGGAAGATTTTTCGAGGCTCTTCAAATCCTCGGCGAGAAATTGCGCCACGTCTTTGAATCGCGCCACGTTTTCGGGATTCATCGCCATCAGCGTCTCGTGCGCCTCCAGGCTCGTCCGCGCGATCTGCTCGTGCGACGGGTTGATGGTTTCCGGCGTGCAGGATTTCACGTCGGCCGGCAGTTGCATTGGCCCGCTGGTCAGCTTGAAGAGCTGCACCGCGCCGAGATTTTCCAGCAGCTCGCTGACGCGGAGCGTGGCGTTGTGCAGCTCTATGCCACGCTCGGCCGGCGCGCCATTCGGGTTCAGCTTCATGCCGAATCCCGCCAGCACGCCGAGAAACGTGCTGTCCATTAAAACGCACTCGCCTAGGTCAATGATGAAATGGGCGAAGCCTTTTTGCGCCAGTTCGCTCAATAAGGTCTTGAAATCCGGGCTGGAAGCGAAGTTCGCGCGCCCGACAATCTTGATGCAGGCAAAGTTTTTGCCGACCAGCACTGACAAATTTGCAGAAGCCATTTTTGTTTCTTGATAAATTATTTAAGCCGCCGCGCCCGCCGCCACAATTTGCACCAGCGCCTGCTGTAACACAAGCGCCTCGTCCAGCCCGCTGGACACCAGCCGCTGGTTGCAGCGCAGCAGCACGTCCATCGCGCGGACGAGTTCCGCCGCCGAATATTTTTTGACCTGCGGCAGCGCCTTGTAAAGCACATACGGGCTTAAGGCCAGTGGGTTGAATTTTCTCTCCACCGGCATCTGGTCGGCCGGCACGCGCTCCAGTTGCGACTTGAAATGATTGTAATCGTTCGTTTCCTTCACCCAGCCCTCACGCAGCATTTCCTTGAGCAACAGCATCGCGCGCACCTTGCCGATGAGGCCGTAAAGCAAACCGATTTCCGATTTGTCCTTGTCGAACTTCGTCTCCCAAAGCTCCTCGTCCAGCCGCTTGAGCAAGCGCGGCAGATCGCGGTCGCCCAGCGCGTCGCCGAGTGCGAACGCCTTCGCCGTCTTGTTGTGCGCGCAGATGGTCGTCACGTCCGCCAGCTCGATTTTTTTGCGCTCGCCGGTGAAGACGCACAGCTTTTCAATTTCATTTTCCAGTTGTCGCGCGTTGAGTCCGGCACGGATGACGAGTTCGCCGAGCGCCGCAGCGGAAATTTCTTTTTCGCGCTTGCGCACCGCGTCGCGCGCCGCGATTTGTGCGCGGTCGGCCCAATCCTTGTCATCCTGCGACCACGCAGAGAAAACTTCCGTCGTGCCGATTTTGTCGAGCGTCTTGTAAAAAACCTTCCGCTTGTCCACCTTGCCCGCGCTGATGAGCAGCCGGACATTCTGCCAGGAAAAATCCTTCAACTCCTCCGCCAGTTCCGCCAGCGTCTCGGTCACGGCTGCGGACGACGCGGTGCGGTCTTCGCCAAGAAAATTGCAGTCGCGCAGCCAGACGACCTTGCCGCCGCCGAAAAAAGGTAGTGTTTGCAGCGCTTCGCGGAGCTTGCCGATGACATTCAGCGCGTCGCCGCCGTTGCCGACGGTGGCCTCGATAGTCTCGTGATCCATGCCGCCGAGTTCCGCGGACCATTCCTGGAAGATTTGTTTCGCGCGCTGTTTGACGGCGAAATCATCGTCGCCACAGACCAAAAAAAGCGATGAGTTATGAGTGATGGGTGGTGAGCTGGCCATTTTGGGGGACGTGTTTTAACTTGTCACTCGTCACTCATCACTGCTTTCGCTGCCGGACTCGTTCATCTTGTCGAGGACTTCGCTCATGTCCTCGACCTGCGCGAACAGCGTCGCGGAAACGAAGATGGGCTTTTTTTGCGCCGCCGCCAGCGCCAGGCAGTCGCTGGGGCGCGCGTCCAGTTCGACAATTTTGCGGGCGACCTCGTTCTGCTGCTGCAAAATCAGCCGCGCGAAGTAGGTGGAATTTTTCAAGTCGGTGATGACGACGCGTTCCACGGTGATGCCGAAGCCTTGAAAAACGCGGTTGATGAGGTCGTGCGTGAGCGGCCGTTCCTTCGGCGTGTCGCGCAAAAACATCCCGATGACCGCGCCCATCTGCGGTTCGACGTTGATGACAAAAACTTTCTCGTCGTTGCCGACGAACAGCGCGCACCCGCTGTTGGCGGGAAGAATTCCCCGAATCTGAACCGGCACGACTTCGTTCTTCATGCTGGGAATTTACGTCAGGTGGCGCGAAAAACAAGCCCCGTCCATCGTCACGGATTGTAGTTGAGCCATGGACCGAGCCATTTTTCGGCTTCCGCAACTGTAAAATTTTTCCGCCCGGCATAATCTTCAATCTGGTCTTTGCCGAGTTTGCCGACGGCAAAGTATTTTGATTTGGGATGCGCGAAATATAGTCCGCTCACCGAACTGCCCGGCCACATTGCAAAACTTTCCGTGAGCTTGATGCCCGTGTGTTTTTCCACGTCCAGCAAGTCCCACAAAATTTCTTTTTCCGTGTGGTCTGGTGACGCGGGATAACCTGCCGCCGGTCGGATGCCGCGATATTTTTCCTCGATCAAATCGGCGGCGGTCAACTTTTCCAATTTGCCAAAACCCCATTCGTCGCGGACGCGCTTGTGCAAAAATTCCGCGAAAGCTTCCGCCAAACGATCAGCGATGGCTTCGGCGAGAATGGCGTTGTAGTCGTCATGCTCCGCCTTGAATTTCTCAACGATTTCTTTCAGTCCATGCCCGCTGGTGACGGCAAAAGCGCCAATATAATCATTCGGTGCCGGCTGTTGGCTGTTGGCTGTTGGCTGTTTCGGCGAAATAAAATCGGCCAGACAATAATTCGGCGTGCCGTCGCCTTTTTCAATTTGCTGGCGCAAGAAATGGAATTTCGTCCGCAGATTTTTGCGCGAACCGTTCGTATAAACTTCCACATCGTCGCCGACGGAGTTCGCGGGAAACAATCCATACACCGCCTGTAGTTTCAGCGATTTGTTTGCGACAAAATCCGCGAGCATCCTTTGCGCGTCGGCAAAAAGTTTTGTCGCTTCCTCGCCGTGTTGGGCGTGCTGAAGAATTTTCGGATACACGCCGCGCAATTCCCAGGTGTGGAAGAACGGCGTCCAGTCAATGAACGGCACGACTTCTTCGAGCGAAACGCTGAACGCCCCGGCGTGTCCGTGCGACGAGCCGCAGTCACATTTGCCCGTGTTGAACTCGCCGGACGAAAGCGTGCGCACGCCGGTGAATTCCGGCTTGGGCAAATCGTCATATTTCAGCTTTGGTGCATTGGCGCGGGCGGCTTCGGACGAAAGCAGTTTCACCTGCTGGTTGCCGTGATGCAGGCGGAGTTTTTCATAATCTTCACGGAGCTGTTTCACGAATGGCCCCTTGCCATCTTTGCTCAACAAACTGCTGACCACCGGCACGGCGCGCGAGGCGTCGAGAACGTGGACGACGGGCTCGCTGTAATGCTGCGCCACTTTGACCGCCGTGTGCGCGCGACTGGTGGTCGCGCCGCCGATGAGCAGCGGCACTTTGTAGCCGGTGCGCTCCATCTCGCGGGCGACGTGAACCATTTCGTCCAATGACGGGGTGATGAGGCCGCTCAAGCCGATGATGTCGGCGTTCTCCTGCTTGGCGCGCTCCAGAATTTTTTCGCACGGCACCATGACGCCCATGTCAATGACCTCATAGTTATTGCAGGCCAGCACGACGCCGACGATGTTTTTGCCGATGTCATGAACATCGCCTTTCACGGTGGCGAGCACGATTTTGCCCTGCGCTTTAACGACTTCGCCGCGTGCGACCATCGCGGCTTTTTCGGCTTCCATGAACGGCGTGAGATAGGCGACGGATTTTTTCATCACACGCGCCGATTTCACGACTTGCGGCAGAAACATTTTGCCCGCTCCGAACAAATCGCCAACGACGCTCATGCCCGCCATCAACGGCCCTTCGATGACGGTGAGTGGCTTGCCGTATTTCGCAAGCGCTTCCTTGGTGTCGGCATCAACGTAAAGATCAATTCCTTTGACGAGTGAGTGCGAGAGCCGTTCCTCGACCGTGCCTTTGCGCCATTCTTCCTCGACTTTTTTATCGCTGGCAGTTGTGCCGGCGCTGGCGGCTTTCAGTTTTTCACCAAAATTGACGAGGCGTTCCGTCGCGTCGGGTCGGCGATTGAGCAAAACGTCTTCGACGAGTTCCTTCAACTCCGGCTCAATCTCTTCATAAACTTCCAACATGCCGGCGTTCACGATGGCCATGTCCATGCCGGCGCGAATCGCGTGAAATAGAAACGCGCTGTGCATCGCCTCGCGCACCGGATTGTTGCCGCGAAAACCGAAGGACACGTTCGACACCCCGCCGCTGACTTTCGCGTGCGGCAAATTATTTTTGATCCAGCGCGTGGCTTCGATGAAATCCACGGCGTAGTTGTTGTGCTCCTCGATGCCCGTGCCGACGGTGAGGATGTTCGGATCAAAAATAATGTCTTCCGGCGGAAAACCGACTTCATCCACCAAAATGCGATAGGCGCGTTCGCAAATGCGAATTTTGTCCGCGAGCGTCGCGGCCTGGCCTTGTTCGTCGAACGCCATCACCACGACCGCCGCGCCGTATTTCAAAACCTTTCGCGCGTGTTCGCGGAATTTCGCTTCGCCTTCCTTCATCGAAATGGAATTCACGATGCCCTTGCCTTGAACGCACTTCAAGCCGGCTTCGATGACTTCCCATTTGGACGAGTCCACCATGAACGGCACTTTGGCGACTTCCGGTTCGCTGCCGAGCAATTGCAGAAAACGCGTCATCGCCGCGACACCGTCAATCATCCCTTCGTCCATGCAAATATCTATGATGTTCGCGCCGTTCTCGACCTGCTGGCGCGCGATGGCGACGGCTTCCTCGTATTTGTTTTCCTTGATGAGCTTGGCGAATTTCGGCGAACCGGCGACGTTCGTGCGCTCACCAATCATGATGAACGATCCAATCTGCTGCGTGAACGGCTGTGAACCGCTCAAGCGCAGCGGAATCGCCGCGCCGGTCGAATACTTCGTCTCGGTCTGCGCCTGGCGTGGCGGTTTGTTTTCCAGCGCCTTCGCAATGGCCGCAATGTGCTCGGGCGTGTTGCCGCAGCAACCACCGGCAATGTTGATCAAACCGCTGTTTGCAAATTCGCCGAGGAAATTGCCCATGTCCTCCGGCTTCAAATCAAAGCCGGTCGGCGAGAGCGGATTCGGCAAACCCGCATTGGGATAACAAGAAATTGCCGTGTCGGATTTTTCCGCCAGCTCCGCAAGAAACGGCCTCATCAAATCCGGCCCAAGCGAGCAATTCAAACCAATGGCAATCGGCTTGACGTGTTTCATCGCGTTCCAATATGCCTCGATGGTTTGCGCGGAAATCATCGTTTCACCGCCGCGGCCGACGGCGGCGGAAATCATGATTGGCAGATTTATTTTGTCCTGCTCAAATACTTCCTGAATCGCCACGAGCGCGGCCTTGGCGTTGAGCGAATCGAAAATGGTTTCGACGAGCAGAATGTCCGAGCCACCCGCGATGAGTCCGCGAATCTGGTGCGTGTAAGCCATCTTCACCTGGTCAAACGTGCAGACGCGAAAGCCCGCGTCATCGGCATCCGGCGAATTGGAAAGTGAGACGGTCAGCGGTCCGACCGCGCCGGCGACGAAGCGCGGACGCCCGGTCTTGTTGGCGATCCGGTCGGCCCATTGGCGGCATTGCTTTGCGGACTGCTCGTTGATTTCCCACGCGAGGTCGTTGAGAAATTTGTTTTCGATGACGCTTTGGTAAAACGCTGGGTCTTTGCGGCCGCCGTGCTCGCGCGGGTCGTCCACAAAAAATTCGCTCTGGCCGATGCTCGTGGCGGAAAAGGTGTTGGTCTCGATGATGTCCGCGCCGGCTTCCAGAAAGCGGCGATGGATGTCGCCAATCGTCGCCGGCTGCGTGAGTGAATAAAGATCACCGTTGTTTTTCAAATCCTTTTTGGAATCCTTGAAGCGTTCGCCGCGAATCTCCGCTTCGCCCAGCCCGTAGGTGCGGATGGTCGTGCCCATCGCGCCGTCAATGATGACGATGCGTTCGCGGAGCGCTTTTTTGAGGAGTTCGGCGTGGTTCGACATTTCCGTGAGCATAACCGCAATCGCGGCTGTTTCAAATTAAAAATCAACGCATCCAGATTTGATGATATGTAAATATTTCAAAGCCTTCCTCTGTCCTTTCTTGCCATTCGCGCAACCCAGGTTGTTTTTCGCCGCTAGATTCATTGACTCCGCCGGTCGGTTTGTTATTTTCAGCGCTCGTTTCAACGAACAATTATTCATCAATTAATTTATGGCCAAAGCTAAATCCACCAAATACGTCTATACCTGGGGCAACAAAAAAGCCGACGGCGACGGCTCGATGAAGCCGCTGCTCGGCGGCAAAGGCGCGAACCTCGCGGAAATGACCCGCATCGGTTTGCCCGTGCCTCCCGGTTTCACCATCACCACGGAAGTCTGCACTTATTTTTACGCGCACAAGAAAACTTACCCGAAGGAACTCCAGGGCCAGATGGAAGCCGGCGTCGCCAACATGGAAAAAATTATGGGCACGAAGTTTGGTGCCACCACCGGCATGCCGTTGCTTGTCGCGGTGCGCTCCGGTGCGCGTGATTCGATGCCGGGCATGATGGACACGATTTTGAATCTCGGCCTCAACGACCAGTCGGTCATCGCACTCGCGAACGCCACCAAGAATCCGCGCTTCGCGTGGGATTGCTACCGCCGCTTCATCCAGATGTATGGCGACGTCGTCATCGGTGTGCAGAAGCGCGCGGGCGAAGATCATGAGCCGTTTGAAACGGTCATCCACGAATTCAAGCACGAGAAATATCACAAGGACATCGTGGACTCCGAGTTGACCGCCGAAGACCAGGCCGAACTCGTCAAGCGCTTCAAGGCGCTCGTCAAGGAACGCACCGGCAAAGATTTCCCGACGAATCCGTGGGATCAGCTGCGCGGTGCCGCCGGCGCCGTGTTTGGTTCCTGGATGAACGACCGCGCGATTGTCTATCGCCGCAAATATAATATTCCCGCTGAATGGGGCACGGCCGTCAACGTGCAGGCCATGGTGTTCGGCAACACCGGCAATGATTCCGGTTCCGGCGTGGCGTTCACGCGCAATCCCGCGAACGGCACGAACGAATTCTACGGCGAATTCCTCATCAACGCCCAGGGCGAAGACGTGGTCGCTGGCGTCCGCACGCCCGAGCCCGTGCTCAAGCTCAAGGACGAGATGCCCAAGAGCTACGCGGAACTCATGGCCGTGCGCAAGACCTTGGAAAAACATTTTAAGGACGTGCAGGACATCGAATTCACCGTTCAGAGCGGCAAGTTGTTCATGCTCCAGACGCGCAACGGCAAGCGCACCGCGGCTGCCGCGCTGAAGTTCGCCGCCGACATGGTGAAGGAAAAATTGATTGATGCCGAAACCGCCGTGATGCGCAATCCGGCTGACCAGCTCGACCAATTGCTCGCGCCGATCTTTGATTTGGCCGAGGTCAAGAAAGCCACCATCATCGCCACCGGTTTGCCCGCCGGCCCCGGTGCCGCTTCCGGCAAAATTTATCTCAACGCCGAGCGCGCCGTTGAGGCCGAGAAGAAGGGCGAGAAGGTTCTCCTCGTCCGCGTCGAAACTTCCCCGGAAGATTTGCGCGGCATGATTGCGGCGGAAGGCATTCTCACCGCACGCGGTGGTGTTTCCTCGCACGCGGCGCTCGTCGCCCGCCAGATGGGCAAAGTTTGCGTGTGCGGCGCGGCGGCCGTCCATGTGGATTACGACAAGCAGATCGTCAACATCGGTAGCCAGTCGTTCAAGGAAGGTGATTACCTCTCCATTGACGGAACCGCCGGCACGGTCTATGCAGGCGAAGTGAAGACCGCTCCGTCCGAAATCATCGCCGGTCTCATCCACGGCGACAAGGCCGCGCAGGCCACCGAGAAGTTCAAGAACTACACGCAGCTCATGAAATGGTGCTCGCAGTTCACGCGCCTCTCCGTCCGCACGAACGCCGACACGCCGGAGCAGACCAGCAACGCCGTCGCCTTCGGCGCGGTGGGCATCGGTTTGACCCGCACGGAACACATGTTCTTCGAGGGCGATCGCATTGACGCGATGCGCGAAATGATTCTCGCCGACTCGCTCGAAGCCCGCGAAGCGGCGCTCGCCAAGCTGTTGCCGTATCAACGCGACGACTTCTTCGGCATCTTCAAGGCGCTGAAAGGTTATCCCGCGACGATCCGTTTCCTCGATCCGCCGCTGCACGAATTCCTCCCGAACACGAAGGAATCGCAGATGGACCTCGCACGGAAGCTCAACATCCCCGTCGAGAAGATCATCAACCGCGTGCACGAACTGCATGAGTTCAATCCGATGCTCGGCTTCCGTGGCTGCCGGCTCGGCATCAAGTTCCCGGAAATCACCCGCATGCAGGCCCGCGCCGTGTTTGAAGCGGCGGCCGATGCGCAGAAGGCCGGCTTCAAGCCCAAGCCCGAAGTCATGATCCCCCTCGTCGGCTTCAAGCGCGAACTCGACTTGCAGGTCGCCATCGTCCACGAAGTCGCCGCGCTGGTGCAGAAGGAGAAGAAGGTGAAGTTCACCTACGCCGTCGGCACGATGATTGAAGTGCCGCGCGGTGCGCTCACGGCGGATGAAATCGCCCAGACCGCCGAGTTCTTCAGCTTCGGCACGAACGACCTCACGCAGACCTGCCTTGGCATGTCGCGCGACGACTCCGGTTCCTTCCTCGGTGCCTACACCGAGAACGAGATCATCAAGAAGAATCCGTTCGCCTCGATTGACCAGACCGGCGTCGGCCAGCTCATCGAGATTGCCGCGAAGAAGGGCAATGCCACGCGTCCCGGCATCAAGCTCGGCATCTGCGGCGAACACGGCGGCGATCCCGATTCCGTCAAGTTCTGCCATCGCGCCGGCCTCACCTACGTGAGCTGCTCGCCGTTCCGCGTGCCGGTGGCCCGCCTCGCGGCGGCCCAGGCTGCCATCGAAGAGAAGCGCAAGGCCAAGATCGCCAAGAAAAAGTGATTCAACTGGTAGGCCTGACCTGCTGGTCAGCCGTTTAATTTGGGGCGGCGCAGTAACGCCGCCCTACCAGACAATTCAAAGCCGCTTCGGGCAACCGGGGCGGCTTTTTTTCTTGTAAATTTTTCCGCGCGCGGGCGGCGGAAAATTTCCCGGGAAGATTTTTTGTTGGCAATGGCGCGGCAGCGGCGGTAAGGTTGAAAAGCTATGAAAAAACTCCTCCTCATCCTGGCTCTTGGCGTTCTGGCCTTCGTTCCGGGCTGCGACAATAACGGCGGCGGAACGGCCGCTAAAAGCGGTGGCGGGCCAAAAAAGCTGCGCCTGGCCTTTGTGACCAACACGAAGAACGATTTCTGGGAGACCTTCCAGCACGGCTGCAACAGCGCGGTGCAAAATTTGACCAATGTGGATTTGGATTTCCGCTATTTTACCGGTTCCACGGTGGCGGAGCAGCAGCAGATTGTGAGCGATCTCGTGACCGGCGGCGTGGACGGCATCGCCATCAGCCCGATTGACGCCGATGCGCAGGCGGCCTTCCTCGCTCAGGTCGCCGCCAAGACGCTGTTGGTCTGCGTGGACAGCGACGTGCCCGGCAGCCAGCGGGTCTGTTTCATCGGCACGGACAATGTGACGGCCGGCAAACAGGCGGCGGACCTGCTCAAGGCCGCGTTGCCCCAAGGCGGTAAAATCGTTCTGTGCGTGGGCTATCCGAACGCGCAAAACGCGAAGGACCGGATCCAAGGGCTCGAAGGCGAACTGGCCGGGTCGAACCTGCAGATCATTGACACGCTGGCGGACGCCACCGATCCGGCGGTGGCCATGGCCAATGCGCAAAAGGCCATGGCGGCGCATGCGGACCTGGCGGGCATCGTCGGCCTTTACAGTTACAACGGGCCGGCCATCCTGGCCGCCGTCCGTGGCGCGAACAAGGCGGGCAAGGTGAAGATTGTCTGCTTTGACGATGACAGCAACACGCTGGCCGGGGTGGCTGCCGGCGACATCTATGGCACGGTGGTGCAGACGGCCAACCGGATCGGCTATGAAACCATCGCCCGCATGGATCAATATCTAAGCGGTGACAAGTCCCGGCTGGCTCAGGGAAACATCATGTTCAAGTCGCTGCCGGTGAACCAAAGCTTGGTGGAGTCGGTGCAGGCCTGGCATGACGACAATCTCCAGCCCTGACGAAGTCGCTGGCAGGAATGACGTGAAACTGCGGACGGAAACTGGGAGCTGACCCCGCCACCGCCAGCACATCGAGATGGCTGCCAAGCAGGGCAACGCCACGCGTCCCGGCATTAAGTTTGATTGAAAACTTTAGGAACTGACTCCTTTACGAAGCCGGAGAACGGCGGCCGCTTTTTATTTTGAAATGCGGCTTGGTAAAGCCGGCGGATGGGTGTAAAACAGCTTCCACCATGAGCAAACAACCAACCACCCGGCTCCAAGTCTGGAGGTCCGGTCGCACCGCCTGGTTGGTTTTCGCGTTGGTGGCTTCCTTGCTGGCCGGCTGTTCCAAGGGCAATAGCGTAAAAATTATTTCAGCAGTTTATGGATCGGGCGGAAATTTCGCGGACGTTTCCGATCGCGTTGGCGAAATGGTCCGGCAGCCATCAGGTTTCCAGACGCAGCCCAGCTGGTTGAATACCGACCCTACGCCCGGCTGGAACAAGACGCTGGTAATAGTTTATGAGGTCAACGGTCACCGCCATATTTTTACGGCCCACGAGGGCGCCTGGGTGAACGCCAAGCTTTTGCTGGAGGCTGCCCGATGATGATGCCCATGCCATGAATCCGGATGCGGTCAATCGCGGTCGGGCGTTCACCTTGGTCGAATTACTGGTGGTCATCGCCATCATCGGCATTCTGGCCGCGCTGCTGATGCCGGTGTTGAGCCGGACCAAAAGTTCCGCCGGCAAGGCAACCGACCTTAACAACCTCAAACAGATCATGGTGGCAATCCACCTCTACGCCTCGGATAATGGCGATGGGTTGCCCGCGCCGAACTGGGATAACGGCGGCTTTGACGGCAACGGCACTGTCGCTGGCTGGCTTTACAAACCCGTTCCCTCGCTCAGCGTCACCAACCGCTATAACCTGGCCGGCGGGTTGTTGTGGCCGGTCTTGCAGACGCCAAAAGTTTATGTCTGTCCCAACGACAATCTGCAGATGTGGCACTGGTCGAACCATGACAATGCGACAGAACAGCGCAAGCAGCAGCTTTCCAGCTATGCGATGAACGGTGCCGTGGTCGGCTTCTTCGCGGCCATTTATCCGGCCGTGAAACTGGGGCAGATGCTGCCCGGTGACTGCGCCTTTTGGGAAACCGACGAGACCGAGCCGTTCTTTTTCAATGATGGCGCGAATTATCCGCAGGAAGGCGTGAGCGCCCGGCACCAGCAAGGCGGCGTCCAGGCCTTGTTTGATGGCTCGGTGAATTATGTCAAGCTGGACAACTGGTATGACGATGTGATGGCCACCAACCGCAACCGTCTTTGGTGTTATCCCAAAACTTCCAACGGGAGGTGAAGTGAAACCCAAACTTGTCCCCGGCCTCGAGTTCGTTATGATCGTCGGCTTGGCTGGCTGGCGGGGATTGTTGAAGTAATTGGTCAAGAATCGCTGGACGCGCCTAATTTATTGTCCTAATATCGCGGTGTGATTGGCGGCAAAATATTTATTTTGGTTAGTCTGCTTTCTTTATTTGCTTGCAAAGTGGAAGCTCAAGGGACATTGGAGGCGTTGGTTCCGGCAACTCTAATTGGTCCTGTTTATTCGCAGTATCCAGTTGGTTATGTCAATGATGGCATCGGATGGATATTTACTCCGACACAAGACTTGATTGTAACGGCCATCTCTTCAACCGCACCCCAAGTAAGTATTTGGCAGGGCACCAGCCAAGTTCTGGGAAGCTATCAATATCTTGGATCGGATTTCAGCTTTCAGTCGATTTCTCCGTTATTATTAACAGCGGGTCAAAGCTACGCAATATCAACAGAAAATAGCAATCCGAGTGGGGTGGGTTTTAGCGTCGGCTCACCGTCTGGAGCCAGTGGCGTTGGCATCATTTCCATTTCCTCATATCTGACAGGTTATGCAAGTTTTGAAATATCCACTAGGGCGTGTTAACACTAATTGACATTTGGGATAAATTGGCGACCATGGGCCGATGGAACTCACCGAAAGTCAGTATCAACGGATCGCCGACTGTCTGCCGCGCCAGCGGGGCAATGTCAGCATGA
>Ga0316222_1002699_pt1 | contig 18532 bp, 11 predicted proteins | sample TBH18011metaG_FD_206008 | JGI IMG/M metagenome (GOLD analysis project Ga0316222, IMG submission 206008) | Freshwater microbial communities from Trout Bog Lake, Wisconsin, USA - TBH18011 | ecosystem: Environmental > Aquatic > Freshwater > Lake > Hypolimnion/Profundal zone | place: USA: Wisconsin...
GTGCGATCTCGGCCATGGCCGCCCCCTATCTCGTGGCGACCACACATGAATCACACTTTCCGCCAAATCGGAATCCCGTTCAGATTAGAATGGTTCGAGCGAAAGCCCTGCGCCGTGACGGCTTGACACAAGCTTTTTATGCAAAATTGGAATAAATTGTTCGCTATCTTTGGTCATATGGCGACTATCTTTGGTCAGGCTGGCTCACGCCGGAGGCTTACTCCTCCGCCGCCTTTTCCCCGTCGGCTTCCATCTCCTCAACCACTTCCTCAGGCAGCATCAACACGCCGGAATTGTAGTCGTAGTCGAAGATCTCGGCATAACGGCCCCAGGTGATGGTGGTCTCCAGCACCCTTTCGGCCTCGTCGTCGGTGAGGAAGTCCTCCAACTCCTGGAGGAAGCGGTTTTCCGGGGCGCGGTGATCCTTGCGCTCGTCCAGCACCCGCCGGATATGGGCGGCCAGCGGGATGTTCTTGATCAGCGCCTCGGCGAACATGTCCTTGCGCTGAGCATCCTCGGCCTCGACGAAGAACTGCCCCGCCTGGGTCAGGAAGATATCGCCGGCGGCGATGCGCGCCAGCCCCAGCACCCGCAATCCTTCGAACAGGTGGAACAGGGTATCGTCGTCCAGCTCGGTCTCTTCCGCCAGTTGCGGCAGGTCGGCGCGGCCGTTGAAAGGCGGCTCGGCGATGGTCTCCAACAGGCCCGCCAGTTTGCCCGGGGTGGTGGCGGGCAGACGATAACCCAGGGTCAGCTGTTCCTGGGCACCGCCGGCGCCGCCGCGCACATGGGCGGTCATCAGGGTATAGACCTCGTCGACGATCTGGCGGAACGCCGCCGATTCGGTATCGCGCGGCCGGCTCAACCCCACCCGGATCTCGGCCCGCACCCGGCCGGGATCGCTGGAGAACACCAGCACCCGGTCGGCCATGGACACCGCTTCCTCGATATTGTGCGACACCAGCAGGATGCCCTTGGTGGGAATCTTGCGCTCGTCCCACAGATCCAGCAGATCCTCGCGCAGGGTCTCGGAGGTCAGCACGTCCAGCGCCGAGAACGGCTCGTCCAGCAACAGCACATCCGGGCGCATCACCAGGGCGCGGGCGAAGCCGACCCGCTGGCGCATGCCGCCCGACAATTCCTTGGGATAGGCGCTTTCATAACCGCCGAGACCGATCAGTTCGATGGCCTCGGCTGCACGCGCCTCGCGCTCGGCAAGGCCGATCCCCGCCGCCTCCAGCCCCAGTTCCACGTTCTCCTGCACCGTCAGCCAGGGGAACAGGGCGAAGGACTGGAACACCATGGAGATGCCGCGCGCCGGGCCGGTCATGGCCTTGCCCCGGTACAGCACATCGCCGCCATTGGCCGGGATCAGCCCGGCCATGATGCGCAGCAGGGTCGATTTGCCCGACCCCGATTTGCCCAGCAGGGCGACGATCTCGCCTTCCTCCAGGCGGAAATCCACCCCCTCCAGCACCGTGCGCTCGTGACGCTCGGGGGTTCGGAAGGTCTTGCGCACTCCTTTGAGGTCAAGCAGGGCGGTGGTCACGGCGGCGTGGTTCATCACACGGTCTCCTCAGTCGAGGCGCAAACGGTCGGCGGCCAGCATGTAGAGCCGGCGCCACAGGAAGCGATTGAAGGCCATCACGAACAGGCACATGACGGCGATGCCCAGGGCGATGCGGGGAAAATCGCCATCGGTGGTCGCCCGGGCGATATAGGCGCCGAGGCCATGGGCCTCCAGCTTGGTGTCGCCCCAGCTGACCATTTCCGCCACGATGGAGGCGTTCCACGACCCGCCCGACGCGGTGATGGCGCCGGTGACATAGGACGGGAAGATGGCCGGCATGTAGAACCGCTTCCACTTCAGCCAGCCCGACAGCTTCATGTTGCTGGCGGCGTCCTTCATGTCCTGGGGAATGGCCGAGGCCCCGGCGATGACGTTGAACAGGATGTACCACTGGGTCCCCAGGATCATCAGCGGGCTGGTCCAGATATCGACGTTGAGGTCGAAGCGCACGATCAGCAGCACCGCCACCGGAAACATCAGATTGGCGGGGAAGGCGGCGAGGAACTGGGCGATCCACTGGACGTTCTGCGCCACCAGCGGCCGCTGGCCGATCCACACCCCGACCGGCACCCAGACCAGCGAGGCCAGGACGATCAGCACCGACACCCGGACGGTGGTGGCCAGACCGTAGAGCAGCACCATGCCCACCTCGTGCGGCTCGACCTCGCCGTTGATGAACAGCCCCACCTGGACCAGGGCGGCGACGGCGGCGGCGATCAGCGCCATGTCCCACAGCCGTTCGGCCCAGGCGGGAAAATTGATGCGCGGTCCGGGAGCCCGGTGGAACAGGGTGTCGTCGTCCTTGCGCCGCCGCAGGCCGGTGAAGATATCCCACAGCATGGTCGGCAACTGGGTCATGAAGCGGAAGAAGCGGGCGCGCTGCATCAGGGTCAGCAGCCAGGAATCCGGCACCTGTTCGCCCGGCATGTAATCGACCTTGAACTTGTCGGCCCAGGCCACCAGCGGCCGAAAGATCAACTGGTCGTAAATGATGATGCCGCCCAGCACCGCCAGCACCGCCCAGCCGATGGCGCCGAGATTCTTGTCGGCGATGGCCAGGGCGATATAGGAGCCGATCCCGGGCAGGCTGATATTCTGGCCGGAGACGGTGATGGCCTCGGACGCCACCACGAAGAACCAGCCGCCCGAGACCGACATCATCATGTTCCACACCAGGCCCGGCACGCCCCAGGGCAGTTCCAGGCGCCAGAAGCGCTGCCACGGCGACAGGTGGAAGATGTTGGAGGCCTCGATCAGGTCGTTGGGCACCGTCTTCAGCGAAGAATACAGGCTGAACGCCATGTTCCAGGCCTGCGAGGTGAAGATGGCGAAGATGGCGGCGCATTCCACCCCCAGCAGATTGCCGGGAAACAGGGCGATGAAGCCGGTCACCGTGATGGACAGAAAGCCCAGGATCGGAATCGACTGCAGGATATCGAGGATGGGGATCAGCACCTTTTCCAGCGCCGGCACCTTGGCCGCCAGGGTGGCGTAGGTCAGGGTGAAGAACAGCGAGCAGGCCAGCGCCGCCCCCATGCGCAAGGCGCTGCGCAGCAGGTAATAGGGCAGGTTGCCGGGGTCCAGCGACATGGGCAGGGGTTCGCCCACATCGTAGGGAATGGTCATCTGGGCGCCGCCATAGGCCAGCAGCGCCAACAGCGCGAAGATCACCGGCACCAGCGCCAAGTCCCAATAATTGGGCTTCAGACCGGGCGCCACCGCGACTGTAGGAAGGCTCCACCGCATGCCGTCACCTTGTATAGGGAGGGTGCGCTGTCTTACTCCCCCTGGCCGATGCTGTCGAGCCGGGAAGACCATGACCTTTTAATGACGGTCAGCGCCGTTCCAGGGTGACGAAATCGAAGCCGGGATCGCCGTCATTGGATTCGCGGCCGACCTCCCGCCACGGAGCGCGATCGAAAGCGGGAAAATAGGCATCGCCGTCATAGGCGCGCCGGATCTCGGTGAGATAGAGCCGGCCACAGCGGGGCAGCGCCTCGGCGAACAGGGCGCTGCCGCCGATCACCATCACCTCGGCCGCGTCGGGGGCCAGATCCTCGGCCAGGGCCAGCCCCTCGTCGAGGCCGTGGACGACATGGGCGCCGGGGGCGGACCAGCCGGTCTGGCGGGTCACCACGATATTGGGCCGCCCCGGCAGCGGCCGTCCGATGGAGTCCCAGGTCTTGCGCCCCATGATCACCGGCTTGCCCAGGGTGTTGCGCTTGAACCACTTCAAATCCTCGGGGATATGCCAGGGCAGGGCATTGTCCCGGCCGATCACCCGGTTGGCGGCGATGGCGGCGATCAGGGCGAGCGGACGGGTCACACCGCCACCGGCGCGGCGATATGGGGATGGGACTGATAATCCTCCACGGTGATGTCGTCCATGGTGAAGGCGAACAGGTCGGTGACCGCGGGGTTGAGCCGCAGGCGGGGCAAGGGCAGCGGCGGCCGCGACGATTGCAGCGCCGCCTGCTCCATGTGGTTGGCGTAGAGATGGGCGTCGCCGAAGGTGTGGACGAAATCACCCGGCTGCAATCCGGTCACCTGGGCGATCATCCGGGTCAGCAGGGCATAGGAGGCGATATTGAACGGCACCCCCAGGAAGACATCGGCTGAACGCTGGTAAAGCTGGCAGGACAGCCTGCCCTCGGCGACATAGAACTGGAACAGGCAATGGCAGGGCGGCAGCGCCATGCGGTCCACATCGGCCGGGTTCCACGCCGAGACCACCAGCCGCCGCGAATCGGGATTGGTCTTGATCATCTCCACCACCTGGGTGATCTGATCGATGGTGCGGCCGTCGGGGCAGGCCCACGAGCGCCACTGCTTGCCGTAGACCGGCCCCAGTTCGCCGTTGCCATCGGCCCATTCGTCCCAGATGGAGACCTTGTTGTCCTTGAGATAGGCGATATTGGTCTCGCCGCGCAGGAACCACAGCAGCTCGACGAAGATGGAGCGGGTGTGTAGCTTCTTGGTGGTCACCAGCGGGAAGCCCCGCGACAGGTCGAAACGCATCTGGTGGCCGAACACGCTGGTGGTGCCGGTGCCGGTGCGGTCGGCCTTGAAGACGCCGTCACGGCGAATGCGGTCGAGCAATTCGAGATACTGGATCACAGGCGGCCAAGCTCCGGGTTGAACGGGGGCACTTTACCCCAGCCGGCGCCGGAGGCGCATTAAAAAGGATCCGAATACAGACCCCCTAGCGCTCCGCCGTGGGGCGCTCTATATTGAAGGGGTCGGGCAACCGACTATGACGCTAAACGCCATGCGGAATAGACGTTACGGACCCGGGGGCGGTACCCGGCGCCTCCACCAGATTTCTCCCGGCCATGGCGGCCGGGATCACTGGGGGCGAAATAGGATCGACGTGCGCAGTAAAGGTATGGTTTGCGTTCGGCATGATACCACCGTTATCGGGTCAATCCTAACAAGTGCCAACGACAACGTTGCTCTTGCCGCTGCGGCTTAACTGCCCGTAAGCGCGGTTCGGGGGGCACCGGGCAACAGAAGCCCCCCACTTACGTTTTCGACGGACGATGCTTCGTCCCCAGTGCTGAATCATTGCGAAGGGATGCCGGAACCGATGCCGGTCAAGGAATTGCGCTACGACAAGATGGTGGAAGACGCGCTCCGCAGTGTGGTGCGCGACTCGCTGAGCTTTGCCGCCGAACATGGGCTTCCCGGGGATCATCATTTCTACGTCACCTTCCACACCCATCATCCCGGCGTGGCGCTGCCCCAGCATGTCCTGGCCCGCCATCCCGAGGAGATGACCATCGTTCTCCAGCACCAGTTCTGGGATCTGGAGGTCGCCCACGAACAGTTCGCGGTCACCCTGTCCTTCTCGGGCAAGTCGGAACGGCTGGTGATTCCGTTCTCGGCGGTCTCGGGCTTCGCCGATCCCTCGGCCAAGTTCGGCCTCCAGTTCCAGGCCATCCCCGGCGACGACGACGACGAGGTCGACGACATGGAGGTGGAGGATCTCGGCGAAGCCGCCGCCCCCTCGGATTCCGCCGCCGCCAAACCCGAAGACGGCGAGGACGGCAAGGTGGTGACGCTGGATCGGTTCCGCAAGAAGTAGGCCGCGGGGCGTCCGAAGCGCTTGACCTTCCCGCCGAAAAGGTGTTTTGACCAGGAATCGTCGCTTCCTTGCGCAAAGGTCTCCTGTCATGCCCGGTTTCGCCTTCCACGAAATCTTCCCGCTGTCCCACGACGACACCCCCTACCGCAAGATCACCAGCGACGGCGTGGGCACCGCCAGCTTCAACGGCCAGACGGTGGTGACGGTGACGCAAGCGGCCATTACCCGGCTGACCAAGGAGGCCATCCGCGATACCTCGCATCTGCTGCGGCCCGGCCATCTCGCCCAATTGCGCCAGATCCTTGACGACGGCGATGCCTCGCCCAACGACCGCTTCGTCGCCTATGACCTGCTGAAGAACGCCTGTATCGCCGCCGGTGGGGTCCTGCCCATGTGCCAGGACACCGGCACCGCCATCGTCATGGGCAAGAAGGGCCAGCAGATCTGGACCGGCGGCAATGACGAGGCCGCCATCTCCCAAGGGGTGCAGGAGGCCTATACCGAGCTGAACCTGCGCTATTCCCAGACCGCGCCCCTGGACATGTACGACGAGGTCAATACCGGCACCAATCTGCCGGCCCAGATCGACCTCTACGCCACCCCCGGCGATGCCTACAAATTCATGTTCATGGCCAAGGGCGGCGGCTCGGCCAACAAGACCTTCCTCTACCAGCAGACCAAGGCGCTGCTGAACCCCGCCTCGCTGCTGAAATTCCTCGACGCCCAGATCCGGACGCTGGGAACCTCGGCCTGTCCGCCCTATCATCTGGCCATCGTCATCGGCGGCCTGTCGGCGGAGATGTGCCTGAAGACGGTGAAGCTGGCCAGCGCCCACTATCTCGATTCGCTGCCCAGCGCCGGCAATGTCTATGGCCAGGCCTTCCGCGACCGCGAACTGGAGCAGGTGGTGCTGGAAATGACCCGGAACATGGGCATCGGCGCCCAGTTCGGCGGCAAGTATTTCTGTCACGACGTCCGCGTCGTCCGCCTGCCCCGCCACGGCGCCTCCTGCCCGGTGGCCATCGGCGTGTCATGCTCGGCCGACCGCCAGATCCTGGGCAAGATCACCAAGGACGGCGTCTATGTGGAAGCCATGGAGCGGGACCCGGCCAGCTATCTGCCGGATATCGACACCTCCAAACTGGCCGGCGAGGTGGTCAAGATCGATCTCAACCGCCCCATGGCCGAGATCCGCAAGACCCTCAGCCAGTATCCCATCAAGACCCGGGTGTCGCTGTCCGGCCCGATGATCGTCGCCCGTGACATCGCCCATGCCAAGCTGAAGGAACGCCTGGACCGGGGCGAAGGCCTGCCCGACTACTTCAAGCAGATGGGGGTCTACTACGCCGGCCCGGCCAAGACCCCCTCCAACCACGCCTCGGGTTCGTTCGGTCCGACCACGGCGGGACGCATGGACTCCTATGTGGAGCAGTTCCAGGCCGCCGGCGGCTCCATGGTGATGATTGCCAAGGGCAACCGCTCCAAGGCGGTGACCGATGCCTGCAAGAAGCATGGCGGTTTTTATCTCGGCTCCATCGGCGGTGCCGCCGCCCGCCTCGCCCAGGACTGCATCAAGAAGGTCGAGGTCATCGAATACCCCGAACTGGGCATGGAGGCGATCTGGCGCATCGAGGTCGTGGACTTCCCGGCCTTCATCGTGGTCGACGACAAGGGCAACGACTTCTTCGCCGAATTCAGCCACTAGGTTCTGTCTTCATAAATGCCATGACCTTCCGCCGCAGCCGGTCGAGCGCCCTGATTCTGCTGGGAATGATCGCCTGCGTCCTGGTCCATGTGCTGCTGCCGTGGGAGGGCCTCAACTGGGGGGCGCGGCTGCTGCTGATCGGCTATGTGGCGGTGGAATGGCCCCGCATCGCCATCAACGCCCGGGTCATGGTGGGCCTCGCCCTGGCCATGACCGCCTGGGCGGCGATGGCCGGCGTCGGCGACACCACCAGGGTGGTGACCGCGTCGCTGGATACCGGCGCCTTCTTCGCCACCTTCTTCGCCAACCAGTTCTTCCTGCGCGAGGCCGCCCGCACCTCCAAGCTGGTCAGCCGCTGTTCCGCCTTCTTCGTCAACCAAAGACCGGGGCGGCGCTATGCCCTGCTGACCCTGGGCGGCTATCTGTTCGGCGTCATCCTCAATATCGGCGTCCTCAGCCTGCTGGGCATCATGATCAAGCAGCGCAACTCGCTGGCCAGTGCCGGCGGCAATGCCGAAATCCGCGACATCCGCGAACGCCGCATGGTGCTGGCCCTGCTGCGCGGCTTTTCCGTCACGCCGCTGGCGTCTCCCTTATCCATCTCGCTGGCGGTGCTGCTGACCGCCCTGCCCGAATTGCACTGGACCTCCGTGCTGCCGCTGGGCATGGCCGCCGCCCTCATCGTCCTCGGCCTGGGCTGGCTCCAGGACAGACTGAACGCGCCGCTCCACCTCGTCCATCTGGTGCCGCCGCACCAGCCGACCCGCGACGTGGCGGCGCTGCTGGGGGTAACCGGGCTGGTGCTGCTGGTGTTCTTCACCGCCCTGGCCATCGAGATCCTGCTGGGCATCCCGCTCAGCCGGGCCATGCTGGTCTCGACCCCGCTGGTGGGGCTGGGCTGGCTGGGCCGCCAGTATGTGGACTGGGGGGCCAGGAAAGGCTCGCGGCTGGTGGCGCGCCGGGTGGTGCGCAAGGCGGCCGAAACCTTCCCCAACTACCGCACCGAAATCGCCATCCTGTCCAGCGCCGGCTTCATCGGCACCCTGTTCTCCGCCCTGGTGCCGCCGGAGGTGCTGGGCAGCGTCATCGCCACCCCCTTCCTGCCGCCGATGGTCTTGCCGGCCCTGGCCATGCTGGCGGTGGTGGTCCCGGCCCTGGCCGGCATCAACCCCATCGTCAGCGCCACCATCCTGGCCTCGGCGCTGCACAGCGCCCCCCATCTTCCCATTCCCATGGAAACCCTGGCGCTGGGACTGATCGCCGGTTGGTCCATGTCCATCAACTCCTCGACCCTGACCGCCTCGGCCATGCTGCTGGGCGAGATGGTGGGCAAGCCGGCCCGGACCATCGTGCTGGGCTGGAACGGCCGCTTCACCCTGGTCTGCTTCGTGGTGCTGGGCGGCTGGCTGGCGGCCTTGACGGTGGTGATGGGATGAGGATGGCCATAGAGCGGGATGCCCTTGACCGGGTTCGACCCCGCCGTTAGGGTTGCGGCAGTTTTGTTGCGGCCCCCTTCACAACGGCGGATTCCCATGGGCATAAGCGGCGCCACCAAGCCCAGCTTCCAAAGCCTGATTCTCACCCTGCAAGCCTTCTGGGCCGAACAGGGCTGCCTGATTCTCCAGCCCTATGACATGGAAGTCGGGGCCGGCACCTTCCACCCCGCCACCACGCTGCGGGCGCTGGGGCCGGAGCGGTGGAACTGCGCCTATGTCCAGCCGTCGCGCCGCCCCAAGGACGGCCGCTATGGCGAGAATCCCAACCGCCTGCAGCATTACTACCAGTTCCAGGCGCTGCTGAAGCCCAGCCCGCAGAACGCCCAGGAGCTGTATCTGGACTCCCTGCGCCGCCTCGGCATCGACCCGCTGGCCCATGACATCCGCTTCGTCGAGGACGACTGGGAAAGCCCGACCCTGGGCGCCTGGGGCCTGGGCTGGGAAGTGTGGTGCGACGGCATGGAGGTGACCCAGTTCACCTATTTCCAGCAGGTCGGCGGCATCGAATGCGATCCGGTGGCGGTGGAGCTGACCTATGGTCTGGAGCGCCTCGCCATGTATATCCAGGGGGTGGAGAACGTCTACGACCTGGATTTCAACGGTACCGGCGTCAGCTATGGCGAGGTTTTCCTCCAGGCCGAGAAGGAATACTCCGCCCATAATTTCGAATACGCCAATACCGAAATGCTGCTGCGGCATTTCCTCGACGCCGAGCAGGAATGCCAGAGCCTCCTGGCGGCCAAGCTGGCCCTGCCCGCCTATGACCAATGCATCAAGGCCAGCCACCGTTTCAACCTGCTGGATGCGCGCGGCGTGATCTCGGTCACCGAGCGCCAGGCCTATATCGGCCGGGTCCGCGCCCTGGCCAAGGCCTGCTGCGAAGGCTGGCTCGCCTCCCGTCCTTCGAAGGAGGCTTGAGACATGGCCGAGTTGCTGCTGGAAATCCTGTCCGAGGAAATCCCCGCCCGCATGCAGGCGCGCGCCGCCGAGGACCTCCACCGGCTGGTGGCCGACGGTCTGGCCCGGAACGGCATCGCCTTCGAGGCCGCCCGCTCCTATGTCACCCCGCGCCGGCTGGTGCTGGTGATCGAGGGACTGCCGCTGGCCGGTCCCGACGTGGCGGAGGAGAAGCGCGGCCCCCGGGTCGGCTCGCCCGCCCAGGCCATGGACGGATTCCTCAAATCCACCGGCATGGCGGTGGAGCAGCTGGAGCAGCGCGACACCGGCAAGGGGGTGTTCTTTTTCGCGGTCATCAACAAGAAGGGCCGTCCGACCCCCGAGGTGCTGACGGACGTCATCGCCGAGACCATGGCCGGTTTCCCCTGGCCCAAATCCATGCGCTGGGGCGCCAACAGCGTGCGCTGGGTCCGCCCGGTCCAGTCGATCCTCTGCCTACTGGACGGTGCGGTGGTGCCGGTGAGCTTCGGCCCCGTCACCGCCGGCGACCTGACCCGCGGCCACCGTTTCCTCGCCCCCGAGAGTTTCCGGGTCACCGGCTTCGCCGACTATCTCGCCAAACTGCGCCGCGCCAGGGTCATGCTCGACCCGGTGGAGCGCCGCCACGCCATCCTGGCGGGGGCCGAGGCGCTGGCCGGGGCCGAGGGCCTGACCCTCAAACCCGACGACGGTCTGCTGGCCGAGGTCACCGGCCTGGTGGAATGGCCGGTGCCGCTGATCGGCTCCATCGACGACGGCTTCATGGCGGTGCCGGCCGAGGTGCTGATCACCTCCATGCGCTCGCACCAGAAGTATTTTTCGCTGTTGAAACCCGATGGCAGCCTGGCGCCGCGCTTCGTGGTGGTCTCCAACATGGAAGCCTCCGACGGCGGCGCGGCGGTGGTGGCCGGCAATCAGCGGGTGCTGCGGGCGCGGCTGTCCGACGCCAAGTTCTTCTGGGACACCGACCGCAGGCATTCCCTGCAAAGCCGCCTGCCCCGGCTGGAGGAGCGGCTGTTCTACGCCAGGCTCGGCACCCTGGCCGACAAGGTGATCCGCATCCAGAATCTGGTCTCGGCGCTGCCGTTCCTGTCGCTGGAGCAAAAGGGGGCGGCCCTGGCCGCCGCCACCCTGTGCAAGGCCGATCTGTCGGCGGAGATGGTGGGCGAATTCCCCGAACTCCAGGGCATCATGGGCCGCTATTACGCCCTCAACGACGGCTTGCCGGCCGAGGTCGCCGATGCCATCGCCGAACATTACGCCCCGCTGGGGCCGGGCGATGCCTGCCCGACCGCCCCGATCTCGGTGGCGGTATCGCTGGCCGACAAGATCGACAGCCTGGTCGGCTTCTTCGCCATCAACGAAAAACCCACCGGGTCCAAGGACCCCTTCGCCCTGCGCCGCGCCGCCCTGGGGGTGATCCGGCTGGTGGTGGAGAACCGGCTGCGGCTGTCGCTGCGGGACCTGTTCACCGCCAGCCGCAAGAGCTATGGCGCCCTGGAGCGGGACGCGGCCGATGTCGGCGCCGACCTGCTCGACTTCTTCGCCGACCGCCTCAAGGTGGCGCTGAAGGAAAAGGGCGTCCGCCACGACCTGATCGACGCCATCTTCAGCCTCCCCGGCGCAGCCGGGAATCAAAATAGGTCTGCCGGCTCTAAAGCCGGCGGGGGTGGCGAGGACGATCTGGTGCGGCTGCTGGCCCGGGTCGAGGCCCTGGGGGCTTTCCTGGACTCCGATGACGGCGCCAATCTGCTGGTGGCCTATCGCCGCGCCGCCAATATCGTCCGCATCGAGGAGAAGAAGGACGGCATCCTCTATGAAGGCGCCGACGAGGCGCAGTTGGAGCAGGATGAGGAGCGGGCGCTGTTCGTCGCCTTAAATGAAGTCGAGGACAGGACACGGTCGGCGTTGGCGGCGGAGAATTTCGCCGGCGCCATGTCGGCGCTGGCAAAGCTGCGCCGGCCGGTCGACGCCTTCTTCGACAAGGTAACGGTCAATTGCGACAAGCCGGAGTTGCGCGCCAATCGGCTGAAGCTACTGGCCGACATCGGTGTCGCCATGGGGTTACTGGCGGATTTTTCGAAGGTCGAGGGCTGACCACACGTTCCCCGGCCCCGTCCTCGGGCATGGCAAGAAGAAGGTGAACCACAGAGGCACAGAGATACTGTGCCGGTGGAAATGACGTTCGCCCCGTTCGGCATGAGGATTCATTATTTGGTGGTTGCCTTCCCGGGTAACACGATACCGTAACCGCCCGAAAGGCATCTCTGTGCCTCTGTGTCTCTGTGGTTTTCTCACCTTTGCCGCCCCGTCGGCGCGATGTGACCAGAGGCGAGGTTGACGAAACTCCCGCCCTAGGCATTCCGCCGGGGACGGAGCATTATACGAACGTTTTGTTTTGGCCACTTTGGGGACGAGGACTGACCATGGAGAAATGGGTCTACAGCTTCGGCGGCGGCAAGGCCGAAGGCCGGGCGGAAATGAAGAACCTGCTGGGCGGCAAGGGTGCCAATCTGGCGGAAATGAGCAATCTTGGCGTTCCCGTGCCTCCCGGCTTCACCATCAGTACCGATGTCTGTACCTATTACTACGCCAATGGCGAGATCTATCCCGCCTCGCTGAAAAGCGAGGTCATGGCCGCGCTGGGCAAGGTCGAGGAGATCATCGGCCTCAAATTCGGCAGCGTCAGCGATCCGCTGCTGGTCTCGGTGCGCTCGGGCGCACGGGCCTCCATGCCGGGCATGATGGATACCATCCTTAATCTCGGCCTCAACGACCAGTCGGTGGAGGGGTTGGCCAAACGCTCCGGCGATCCCCGCTTCGCCTATGACAGCTATCGCCGCTTCATCCAGATGTATTCCAACGTGGTGCTGGGCATCGACCACCACAACTTCGAGGACGTGCTGGAGGAGGTGAAGGAGGACGGCAACCACCACCTGGACACCGACCTGACCGCCGACGACTGGAAGAAGGTGGTCGCCAAGTACAAGGACAAGGTCAAGGATCAGCTGGGTCAGCCCTTCCCGCAGGACGTTCACGAACAGCTTTGGGGCGCCGTCGGCGCCGTGTTCGGCTCGTGGATGAATCAGCGCGCCATCACCTATCGCCGGCTGCACGACATCCCGGAAGCCTGGGGCACCGCCGTCAACATCCAGTCCATGGTGTTCGGCAATATGGGCGAGGATTGCTCCACCGGGGTGTGTTTCACCCGCAATCCCAGCACCGGCGACAACGATTTCTATGGTGAATTCCTGGTCAACGCCCAGGGCGAGGACGTGGTCGCCGGCATCCGCACGCCGCAGCAGCTCACCATCGCCGGCCGGAACGCCCAGAGCTCCGATCTGCCGTCCATGGAAGAGTGCATGCCCGAGGTGTTCAAGGAGCTGAACGCGGTCCGCCACAAGCTGGAGGCCCACTACAAGGACATGCAGGACATGGAGTTCACGGTTCAGCAGAACCGCCTGTGGATGCTCCAGACCCGCACCGGCAAGCGCACCACCAAGGCGGCGCTGAAGATCGCCGTCGATATGGCGCGCGAGGGCCTGATCTCCCGCAAGGACGCCATCCGCCGCATCGATCCCACCTCGCTGGACCAGTTGCTGCACCCGACCCTCGACCCCAAGGCGGCCCGCAAGATCCTGGGCCGCGGCCTGCCGGCCTCCCCCGGCGCCGCCTCGGGCAAGGTGGTGTTCTCCGCCGAGGAGGCCGAGGATTGGGTGGTCAACCGCAAGGAAAAGGTCATCCTGGTCCGCATCGAGACCTCGCCCGAGGATATCGGCGGCATGCATGTGGCGGAAGGCATCCTGACCACCCGTGGCGGCATGACCAGCCACGCGGCGGTGGTGGCGCGCGGCATGGGCACCCCTTGCGTCGCCGGAGCCGGCGAGATCCGGGTCGACTACGCCGCCAAGAGCCTGAAGGTCGGCGGCCAGACGGTGAAGGAGGGTGACATCATCACCCTCGACGGCTCCACCGGCGAGGTGTTCGTCGGCGCGGTTCCCACCATCCAGCCGGAAATGACCGGCGATTTCGGCACCCTGATGGAGTGGGTGGACACCATCCGCACCCTCAAGGTCCGCGCCAATGCCGAAACCCCCCTGGACGCCGCCACCGCGCGCAAGTTCGGGGCCGAGGGCATCGGCCTGTGCCGGACCGAGCACATGTTCTTCGATCCCAAGCGCATCATCGCCATGCGCGAGATGATCCTGGCCGAGAAGGAAGCCGGCCGCCGCACCGCCCTGGCCAAGCTGCTGCCGTTCCAGCGTCAGGACTTCATCGACCTGTTCGAGATCATGCAGGGGCTGCCGGTGACCATCCGCCTGCTCGACCCTCCCCTGCATGAATTCCTTCCCCAGAGCGAGGAAGACATCGCCGAAGTGGCCAAGGCCGCCGGGGTCGACCCCTCGGTGGTCAAGGCCCGCAACGCCGCCCTGCACGAGAGCAATCCCATGCTGGGCCATCGCGGCTGCCGCCTCGGCATCACCTATCCCGAGATCTACGAGATGCAGGCCCGCGCCATCTTCGAGGCGGCGGTGCATGTCTCGCGCGAGACCGGCCGCACCGTGGTGCCCGAGATCATGATCCCGCTGGTGGGCGCCAAGAAGGAACTGGACCTGATGAAGGCCGCCATCGACAAGGAAGCCGTGGCGGTGTTCGCCGAACAGAAGGCCTCGGTGGCCTATATGGTCGGCACCATGATCGAACTGCCGCGCGCCGCCTTGCTGGCCGGCGAGATCGCCCAGACCGGCGAGTTCTTCTCGTTCGGCACCAACGATCTGACCCAGACCACCTTCGGCATGAGCCGCGACGATTCGGGGCCGTTCATCGAGGTCTATCGCGCCAAGGGCATCTACGAGCACGACCCCTTCGCCAGCCTGGATCAGGCCGGGGTCGGCGAACTGATCAGGATCGCCGCCGAACGCGGCCGCGCCACCCGTCCCAGCCTTAAGCTGGGCATCTGCGGCGAGCATGGCGGCGATCCCGCCTCCATCGCCTTCTGCCAGAAGGCCGGTCTCGACTATGTCTCGTGCTCGCCCTACCGCGTGCCCATCGCCCGGCTGGCGGCGGCACAGGCGGCCCTGGGATCGGAAGGGTCGTCGGGAACCGCTTGATCATCTTTCCTCATGCGGCCGGGCCGTCTCCCGGTCCGGCCGCATTCGATCGGAACCCCTGATCAGCGCCAGACCAGTTGGTAGATGGTCAGCAGGCATTCCAGCACGATCAGGGCGACGATATACCACTCCACCTTCATGCTGCTGCGGGTCTGGATGAGGTCCAGCAGGGTTTCGGCGGTGTCGGAGATCACCTCCAACTTGCGGTCGAGCGCCCGGTTGCGGGCGGTCAGGTCGTATTCACGCTCCAGACGGACGAACAGCCGCTCCAGCTCGGGCTTGATCCACAGCACTTCCGGGCTTTCCAGCAATTCGACCCGCCCCACCATGCGATGCTCGGCCAGCAGCACCTCGCCGATCTGGATCAGCAGGTCCTTGGTCTTGAGCTTGCGCAGGCTGCCCCGGCTGAGCGAGGCGGCCAGCGGCTCGATGGAATCGAACACCTTGGCGATGCGGGTCTCGTAATGCTCCAGCACCAGTTCGCGGGCCAGGACCTCGGCGACCAGTTGCAGGCGTTCGGGACAGGCATCGGTCAGGAAGACCCGGCCGCCGGTATCGATGCGATCCTCGCCCGCGGCATCGATCACCACCGTGACCGATTCCCGTCCCTGGACCGGCAGGGGATCGGCCACCAGCTTGCCGAGCGAGGCCAGGAAGACGGCCTCCTCCATGGGATCGAGGCCGAACAGCACCACCACCCCGTAGCGGAACAGCACCGCGAAACCGGCACGGCCGGCCTGAATGATCAGCGGTGCCGTCGCCAGCACCACCCCCTCTTCCAGGCGACGGGTATCGAGACGCTCGCCCAGCAGCAGGACCTGGACGCCGATGGGCGCGGCGGTTTCGATAGGGGCGGATGGGGATGGAGCCACGGCGGTCACGGGATCAGTTGTCGATTCGCGGATCATACCCGATCCCGGGCGAAAAAATCCCCCTCTCCCGCCATGGGAGAGAGGGAAACCGCTTCAGCCGATGATCCCCTAATAGGAGACCTTCTCGATATCGTGGAAGGTGATGGTATGGGCGGTGCCGCTGGTGTCGGTCATGGTCACCGTACCGCTGACATTATGTTCATTGAGGCCCCCATTCTGGGTGCTGGCGGTAAAGTCGACCGTACCGTGGGTGCCCACCGTCTCGGTCCAGCTGTGGCCCGCCTGATCGGCGATGGTGACAACCGTCCCCGCCGCCACATGGGTGAGATCCAGGGTATCGGTCCAGCCGGAGCCGGTGCCGCCGGTCACGGTGTTGTGACCGCTGCCGAAGTCGAACATCAGGTCGGCCGATCCACTGCTCGACGTACTATTCACCGTAAGGTTCACATCGGTGCTGTAGCCGAAGTGCTCCACCGTCAGGGTTCCTCCCCCGGCATTGATGGTGTCCGTGCCGCCGCTGGTGACGATGGTATCGTGGCCGCTGCCGACGGTGACGGTATCCGTGCCCGAACCGAGGGTGATGAAATTATTGCCGGTGCCGACGGTGACGACGTCGTGGCCGGTCCCCAGCGAAATGGTGTCGTTGCCGTTGCCGAAGCTGAGGGTATCGTTGCCGTTGCCGACGGTGACGGTGTCATTGCCGCTGCCGGCGGTGATGGTGTCGTTGCCGTTGCCGACGGTGATGACATTGGCGCCGGAACCGGCACTGATCGTGTCCACCCCGGAGCCGAGGGTGATGAAGTTGTTGCCGTTGCCGACGGTGATGTTGTCGGTGCCGCTGCCGGCGACGATGGTATTATTGGCGTCGTGCACCACCACGCTGAGATTGCCATCCGAGCCCAGCACCGTGTCGGCACCGCTGCCGCCGTGGAAGGTGTCGGTTCCGGTTCCGGCGATGAACTCGGTGGTGCCATTGGGACCCCAGACGATGTCGTTGCCGGTGCCGGCGGTGATGGTGACGTTCTGCACGCCGTAATCGATGGCGCAGGTGAAGTCGAGAATCTCGGTGGCGCCGTTGCCCAACTGGAAGTGGCCGAAACCGGCCAGCATCTGTTGGCCGGAACCATTGACCAAGCCGATATAATCGTCGCCCGACGTCCCGATCAGGGTGTCGTTGTAATTGCCGACGATCTCGGTGGTGTTCTGATTGAAGCCGGTGATGGTGTAGGTGTCGCCGCTGCCCGCGACACCGGGGTCGCCGCAATCCAAGGCGTACCAGCCGCTGGCCCACTGGCCGCTGACATGGCTGGAGAAATCGACCGAGGCCCCGGCGACATAGGGGGAGGTGCCGATGGAAAGGGTGGAGGGCACGCTGGAAACGACGCTGCCGTTGGCTTCCGTCAGGTTGGCGGTGACCTGGAGGTTGAAGCCCCCGGCGGCGATGTTGTTGGGTGCGGTCAGATAGACTCCGGCGCTGATCTGGGCGTCGGTGAGGCTGGCGGCGTTGAGGGCGTTGCCGTTGACATCCACCAGACTGGCACCGCTGGGCAGGCCGCTGACGCTATAGGACATATTGGCGGAGTTGGTCTCATCAGGCGAGCTGGCGGCGATATGCAGTTGCTGCACGAAGTTGCCGAAGGTGCCGCCGCCGCTGAAACTCGTCCCGGCGGCGTTGGGGGCGGTTTCCACCGCCACACCGACCGCTCCCACCGCACCCTGGGTGCTGGTGACGGTGAAGTTGTGGCTCTCCGCCCCGCCGAACACCATGCCGTCGTACTGGGATTGGGAAATGGTGACTTGGCCCGAGGCATTGGCGGTCCAACTGTTGCCGGAGGCGTCGGTCAGAACATCCCCCGCGTGGAAGCCGCTCAACTGCAGCCCCCCCACTTCGGTGGTGTTGTTGATCAGATCCACATGGACGGTCTGGGTGGTGGTGGTGGTCTCGCCCGTCAAACCGATGGAGTCGGACTTGTTGCCATCCAGGCTCACGCTGCCGCTGCCGAGCGTATGGCCGTCGAGCTGGATGTTGTTGAAGTCGGCCTGTCCGCTCGGGGTGGTGAAGGTGATCGTATCGTTGCCGGAGAGGGCGACATTCACCGAGTGGCTGTTTCCATCGTCGTCGGAGGCACTGTAGACGGTGGCGCCATTAACCGACACGGTCGCACCGTGGAAGCTATTGCCCGATTCCTCCGCGGTGACGAAAGACAGGGTGTGCCCCCCACTGACGCCGTCAAAGCTGACCTGGGTGGTCGCCGGTCCAACCACCGCGGTGGCGAGGGTCTCGGTGACGGCACCGGCGCTGAGTGTCCCGAACACCGGCGCGTGTTCCGTTTCACCGGTGATGGTGACGCCCACCGTGGTCGGGGCGCTGGTCTTGCCCTCGTGGTCGGTCGCCACCACGTTGAAGCTGTCGGTCTCGGTGGTGTTGATCGCCAGACTGCCGTTCGCCGGGGTGAAGGTGTAGCCGCCGGTGGCGGTGTTGAGGGCCACCGTGCCAAAGGTGGTGGCCATGGTCTCGATGCCGTTGGCCGAGGATACCGTCTCGCTGCCGGTCGGCGACAGGTGATAGCCGGTGACGCTGTCGCCGCTGTCGCTGACATGGCCGGTGGCTTGGCCGGTCGCCACGGTATCATTGGAAGCGACGGAGGTCGCGGTCACGGTCACGCCATCGGTAGCGGAACCGGTGATGGTGACGCCCACCGTCGCCGGGGCGCTGGTCAGGCCCTCGTGGTCGGTGCTGACCACCTGGAAGCTGTCC
>Ga0316222_1002701_pt1 | contig 18524 bp, 9 predicted proteins | sample TBH18011metaG_FD_206008 | JGI IMG/M metagenome (GOLD analysis project Ga0316222, IMG submission 206008) | Freshwater microbial communities from Trout Bog Lake, Wisconsin, USA - TBH18011 | ecosystem: Environmental > Aquatic > Freshwater > Lake > Hypolimnion/Profundal zone | place: USA: Wisconsin...
TGGTGCCATTTCCGGTCTGGCTACTGTTGCCGATTGCCACCGTATTGGTGCCGGTGGTATTACCCAGTGTAATCGTGTAATTGCCGTCGTCCGTTCCACCCAAAGTACTCGCGACTGTGTTCGATCCGATTCCCGCCAGGCTAATCGTATAGAGGGACTTGCTTCCGGTTAGACTATTAATTTCTATTGTATTATTACCATTTCCATTCGAGGTAATGGTACCGCCGCCACCGGCAGTGGTGATGAGGTTGTTACTATTGCCCCCTACTGTAATTGTAGTAGTACCTGCCCCCACCGAAATATTGTGTTCGCCGCTTCCTACGGTGATGTTACTAGTGCCCGATCCGACTGTGATTGTTGTATCAAAAATACCCGCATTATTTTGTGATTGGGTATCATTTGATAACCCATTGCCTAAATTAAGTGTATTGGTACCCGTTGTATTGCCTAAGGTAATTGTGTAATTTCCGTCATCAAAACTACCCGAGCTATGCGATATAGTATTCGTACCTGTTCCCGCTAGGCTGATGCTATAAACGGCAGTACTACCGCTCGTTCCATTAATATTAACTGTATTGTTGCCTGTGCCATTTGAGACTATTGTCCCTCCACCACCGGCTGTGGTAATCACGTTATTGCTGTTACCACCTATGATAATTGTGGTTGCACCTAGACCTACGGTAATGTTGTGTTCGCCGCTCCCCACGGCAATATTGCTTGTTCCTGAACCTGTAGTGATGTTGGTATCGAAAACTGCCGTACCATTCTGCACTGATGTGCTATTACCCAAGGATACTGTGTTGGTTCCAGTGGTATTACCCATGGTAATCGCGTAATTACCATCATCGCTGCCCCCTAGTCCGTTTGTGATTGTGTTGGTTCCAGAACCAGCCAAACTAATGGTGTAGAGTGCCTTGCTACCCAATGGACTATTGATATCAACCGTATTGTTGCCATTACCGTTGGAGGTAATGGTACCGCCGCCTCCGGTAGTGGCGATCAGATTGTTGCTGTTACCACCAATAGAGATCGTAGTTGTTCCGGCACCTACAGAAATCTTATGTTCACCGCTCCCAGCTGTAATATTGCTGGTGCCTGTTCCTGTCGTAATGATGGTATCGTAAGTATTACCTGTACCCAAAGACGTACTGTTACCGATATTGACAGTATTGGTTCCAGCGGTATTGCCCATCGTAATAGCATAGTTACCATCGTCGGTACTGCCTGAGTTGTGGGAAATCGTGTGGGTGCCTGTCCCGGCAAGGCTGATCGTATAGAGAGCGGTGCTGGTGTCAGCCTCGTTAATGTTGACCGTATTGATACCATTCCCATTCGAAGTAATGGTGCCGCCGCCGCCCACTGTGGTGATCAGATTGTTACTATTGCCGCCAACTGCAATGTTAGTTGCACCCAAGCCAACTGTAATGCTGTGTTCGCCGCTTCCTACAGTGATGTTGCTGGTTCCCGCTCCTGTCGTGATGGTTGTATCAAAGGCTGTTGTACCATTAGCTTTCGTTGTACTGTTTCCCAGAGTAATGATGCTGTTGCCTGCCCCCAGACTGATTGCATAATTGCCATCGCCAGCTGTGCCTGAAGCTACACCATTAGCTGTATTAACGATGTTTGAGCCGGTGCCGGTGGTCACGTCATAAGTCGCTGTATTGCCTGTTGCACTGTTGATCGTAAAGGTATTATTGCCAGCTCCTGTAGAAATACTGCTGAGGGTCGTGGCTGCACCGATGGTAATTTCATGTGCGCCGTTGCCGGTTGTAATAACGTTATTTCCATTACCGCTGGTAATGGTTGAGTCAAAAGTATTGATGCCGTCACCGGTCAGAGTACTGTTACCAATCGTCACCGTATTGGTACCCGTGGTATTACCTAGTGCTATCGAGAAATTCCCGTCGTCAGTCCCTTTCAGGGAATTTATGACTGAATTCGACCCTGTTCCTGTCAAACTAATGGTGTACAGTGCAGTACTGCTAGCAGGGCTGTTGATTTGAATCGTATTATTGCCATTTCCGTTCGAGGTAATGGTACCGCCACCTCCGTTTGTCGTGATCAGATTATTGCTATTTCCACCCACCGAAATTGTGGTTGTCCCAAGCCCTACCGTAATTTTGTGTTCTCCGCTCCCTACAGAGATGTTGCTGGCACCTGAACCGGTCGAGATCGTGGTATCAAATGCTGTGGTACCGTTTTTCGCTGCGGTACTATTGCCGATACTTACCGTGTTGGTCGCAGATGTATTGCCCATTGAGATGGTGTAATTACCATCGTCAAAGAATGTGTTTTGTGCTGTCAGGGTGTTATTTCCGCTGCCCGACATGGTCACGGCATAGATGTCGCTGGTTCTTCCGCTGGCCGAGTTAATAAAGATCGAATCGTTGTTGCTGCCACTACCTACGCCTGTAGTAATTGCCCCGCCTCCGCCGGCTGTTGTAATAACATACCCCCCAGCTCCGGTGCTGATTACCTCACTCCCCACGCCTGTCGCAGTAATTGCTCCGCCACCGCCCGATGTTGCAGTGATTGTGTTATTTCCTGCGCCCACCTGAATAGTGGTCGCTCCTGCACCAACGGTTATGCTGTGTGTTCCATTCCCGGTGGTAATAGAACTGGTACCCGTTCCTGTCGTAATTGAAGTATCAAAGGCGGTTGTACCATTTTGCAGCGATGTACTATTGCCGATCGTAATGGTGTTGGTCGTTGCATTACCAAGCGTTATGCTGTAATTGTCGTCCCCTCCTGTAATCGTGTTGATTCCGGTACCGGAAAGATTTAATGTGTACAGATCTGTGCTACCGGTTGCACTATTGATCGTAACCGTATTGGTTCCCGCACCTCCGGCACCGGCTGTGATTGTGCCTCCCCCTCCAGCCGTTGTTATGCTGTTATTACCCGATCCGGAAGTAATAGAAACATTCGTGCCACTTCCGACAATCAAAGTGTTATTGCCGTTCCCTGCTGCGATGACGTCATTTTTACCATTGCCCAGAGTAATTGCGTTATTACCGTTGCCGACCGTTACGTTATCTGTCCCATTTCCGGAAACGATCGTGTTGTTTCCATCTCCGGTTGTAATAATGTTGGTTCCGCTACCATCAGTGATTTGATTGTTCCCATTGCCCAAAGTAATGGTGTCGTTGCTGGTGCTTCCATAAACAATGTCGTTTCCATTTCCTGCAGTAATAATGTTAGGCTGGCCCTGAGTGGGCAGAACATAAATTTCTTTACTGATACCGCCTTGATCGTAAACCAACGTGGGGTTAGTCACATCAGCCGTGCTGGTTACATTCATATACTGAAACTCAATGGTTTGCACACTCTCAAAAGTTACTTTTCGAGTAGTGAGTCCAGTCACATCAAATTTAAGTGTAAAAGTGCCTGTGGCGTTGGTGTTGTAAACGATAGAGAATGGAGTTTGAGCCAGAACCGTAGCCGAAGGCAGAGTCCATATATCGCTTTGGGGGTTATTACTTTGGGTGGTATTCGTTGCCCCAACAATAGTCACACCTGCAGGAACACCTGTAATTTTGACATCGTTCAAGGTGGTAAAATAGCCCGCTACATTCAGAACGAATTGTTTGGTGTAAACAGCCGAGTTGTTAACCGCTGGATTGGTGTTTCCTACCAGAGGGCCTTCTGCGTAAATAATGACGTTACCAGTCGCTGCTGTAGCATCAATTGTGGCTGCAGAAAACTGCAAGGCATCGCGGGGCCCCAGTTGGGCAGTTGCATCTGAACCTACGGCCCCGCCCCCGCCATAATACGTTGTATAGCCTGGATTAACCGTTGTATCAATGGTCGTCCCAACGATGTTTCCCATAAACAGCGTAATGATCGGCGTCAAACTGATCGGAGGAGGAACACCGGGGGGAGGAGATGGTGGCGACGGCAAAGGTTGAAATATATGCGGCGCCACATAGGCATAATCACTACTGTGGAGATTCTCTTCAATTTTCTGAAGATTTTGCACCATCTGTTCGACACTGCTTTCTGTGTTGACTGTCAGAGTAGAAACATTTTGTGCTGGGGTGTGTTCTTCCGGCTTGGGAGCTTGTTGAGCAACATCCTGAATCTGTTTGGCGGCTTCCTTGACCATACTTGAGGGTAAAGTCATTGCAACAAAAGGATTAAGTGCTGCGCCGACCTGACCCAATAGCTGAGAAACCGAAATCGCACCATCCGAAAACATCACGCTAGGCGGATGATCGCTCATCGCACTCATCCCGCCTCCGGGCAGAATAAATTGAGCACCGCTCTTGGTGGTTAAGACCAGATCAATGTCTGAGATATCGACACTTTGAATATCACTGCTTGATACAGCACCCAGAGAAAATTTTCCGGTGGCATCGGGCTGCAGCACTTTAACATCGCTCGCTACTGTCTCAAGTTTCCCCATGGCTTAGTTCACCCAGTGAAGTATTCAGTCTGCATTCAATTTATTGTTTAGCTGCCAGACTCCTGCCAATCAGAGCCAACTGCTGTTGAGTTCTTCTTGATTCGTCAACCAGAGTTCCCAAAAATGTGTTTTGTCCGCCAATTGAGGTAGCGATCATATCAACAGCCGACAAAGATTCACTCAGATGGCTTAATGATTCCTTGATGTCGTTCAAGTGGCGACCGCTGCCAATTTCCACTTCACGCATAGCTGACATTTGTTCAGATAGACCGCGAATCGCCCGAACCATATCAGTGTTTAGATCCGTCATGGCGCGCATGGATCGCTGTTGATTCTCGCTGGTAATGGCAATTTCTTTGAGAATTTCAACTTCTTTTGCAAATTGCTCAGCAAGAGAACGAACGGAACGCACCAAATCCAAATTACCATCAACGAGTGCTCGAGATGATTTTTGTTGATCTTCGGTCGACATCCCAATTTCCTTGAGAACTTCCAAGGATTTCTCGCCGGTTTCTTTCATGCGTGGACCAACACCCAGTTGGTCGTGAAGCTTGCGCGTGTTATCACTATGTGTACTTAACGTCGAAACCAGCTTGTCAATTTTCTTATTGAACAGGTCAAAACTTGCGAGGAAGGCGGCATCATCTCCTCTTCCCGAGTTGGATGATCCTGTTGCTGAAGTTGGGAAGCCAAAATCTGCTTCAGTAAGAGGACGTCCTTCAATTGGAGGGGGAGTCACCACAACCTTTAATTCGTGCATCACATTACGCGCCAACGAAATCACTCGGCTAATATAGCGGCGCAAATTGGTCATCATGATGGCGAGCATCAGGCTGGTGACCAGACCAAACATTGAAGCAGAGAATGCGGTACCCATACCAGCCAAAGGTTTACGAAGTTCAACAACCAGTTTCATAAACTGCCTTTGAACATCCTCGGAGCCCCCCATACCATCCAACATACCGGAAATACCGGTCAATGTTTCAAGCAAACCGATGAATGTACCCAATAGACCCATAGCAATCATGAAGCCTACGATGAACTGTGGCAATTCGAGACGACTGTCGTAATCAGCCTGCAAAGCATGAAGCTCGCTTTCAATCGAAGTGCGCTCCATATGCGTGGAAAGAGTCCCCCCTGTATTGGCGATGTGGTTTAGATAATGGCGCACATAACGGTTCTGAAGCCACGGCTCATCAAGTAAAGCTCGCATATCCGCACCTTGACTGGCTTCGTAACCAAAGCGTTCTATAATACGAAAATCCTGTTGCACAAAAAACAGGCGCATCAAGATCAGCACTACGCCAAAGATTGACGCTAAGACTATTCCCAAATTGATCGCTATATTCGACTCTATTGCGTGCCAGACAAATTCATGAAAATGGATGGCTACCGAAACCACAAAAAACAGGGGTAACGTCACACTGACAATGGTCGATAGGTCGCGTTTGTTGGAAAACTTAAAATTAGGCGGTTCGGGAGGTGTACTAACCGGCTCCCCATCAAGTCCGATTGAGGGATCGATAGAAGGATCCAAAGAGGGTTCTACAATGGTCTCATCATTAGTCGTGTTGCTCATCGTGGATCCTTAAACATAGTATAAGTAAATTTTCGCAGTGGAGAAAGCAGGTAGGCAAGTATCGTGCGTCGCCCCGTTACGATGTCCGCTGTGACCGTCATGCCTGATACAAGATTGCGTCCGGAATAAGCTTGCGGAATTGATTTTACAAGAATATTCACCTGGTAATAGGGATCATTATGGGCATCCTGAATTGAATCAGCCCCGACTTCAGTTACATGCCCTTTGAGCAAACCCAGTTCCCCTGCATCAAAGGCAGAAACTCGAATTTTTGCATCCAGGCCAATTCTGAGATAGCCCCTGTCACGCGGCTGTGCTCTCGCTTCAATAAGAACATCGCTGGTATTTGGAATCAGTTCAATCAAAGTCTCACCCGATTTGACAACCCCCCCCACTGTATTGACCGCAATGCGGTTAATCACACCGTCAATGGGAGCCCTGATTTCAGTTCTTTTCAAACGGTCCGCATCGGTGGTTACACCTTGCTTAAGTCTGTCTATTTCTTCTAACGTAGCAACTAACTCATTGTGAGCCTGAGCACTGAATTCAGCTTTCAAGGATTCAATGCGCGCTTTTTCTTCGTTGATCGCTCCTTTAAACTTTGGAATGTTCCCCTCAACTTCGCCTATTTCTGTCTTGAGTCTTTGTTCCCTGCTCTGCGCCTCCAACACTTCCATTTTTGAAGCTGCACCATGGGAAGCCATGTTATTTTCCAGTTCCATACGCTGATGCGCCGTTTCTCTTTCTGCTACCAGCCGCGTACGACGCTGCTCTGCTTCATCAATATCGGCTGTGCGCTGATTGATACTGCTTTGATGGATCGCTATTTCCTGTTCAAGCTTGGTTCTTTGCGCCATGAACAGACTTTTCTCTGCCATGGCAACCGGTAATCCGGCAAGGTCAGGAGGAAAATCCAGCGTATTTTTATTTTGTGTTTCTGCCGCCAAACGAATCGCCCTAACCCGCTGGCTGTTAAGCTTGATTTTAGTTTCACCCAAAGTTGCTTCCATCGAAGTATCGTTGATTGTAAGCAAAAGATCCCCCCGGTTGACTGACGCCCCTTCAACCGTATCAATAGATGCAACCATGCCCCCCTCGAAATGCTGAATTTGCTGACTGCGCCCGGCGGGTATTATTTTGCCCTCAACACGAACGACTTGATCAATCGGCGCAAATGACGCCCAAACAACAAGTAAAATGATCAACCCCAAAAGGCCGGATAGGAAAAATCGCGGTTTTTCCAGACGTGCCAGTAAGTCAGCCCAGCGTTCCTGTTTTATCAAACTGTTTATATAGGAAAAAAAAGAATCCAGACTCACTGTCTTATTCTTCTTTCTTATAAACAATTTCAACATGACCGTCTTCAGGTTGCTGCGGAGTCACAATTGAAATGATAATATCGGCTGGGTTCTCTCCCAGTTTACTGATCAAATAGCTGCGCAAGTTAAGTGCTCTATAGTAAGCCAATCGCCGGGCCACACTGTAAGTCTCCTTGCCGATAATCGAACGCATAACCACTTTATGCTTGCTTACAACCTTGACTAAAGGTTGCAAGACATGATCAAGCTCAATTAACGACTTTTGATCCATTTGAGCGATAGCGACAGGAAAGGCCAAATCGATTGTGTTAGTAGAGCTTTTGACTTGAACAGGCCCTTCAGTAGTTTTTTTGGGATCGTTTTTATCGCCCTCATCTTTGACTGCAATCTTGATCTGTTCATTATTATTTGAAACTAGCTGCACATCATTCTGGCTCACTCTGGCTCTTAATTGTTTGAGTTCAACTGTCATGGCTGCGAGCTGTTTTTTCAGTTCTGCATTTTCTGCTGCCTTGATATCTTTGGACGGATCATTCTGAATAATCTGCTGCATTTTCTGTTCAACTTTGTTTGATCCCATAACCAATGCAAAAACGAAAATCACAATAACAAAAACCAAAGTCAGGACAACGTTACTGAGCGCATCGACAAATCCGGGCCAGTAGTTTTGCTCTCTGCTATTATCCATGGCTACTTGGTCCCGGTTCGGACAATCGAAGGTATAAGTTCCCCCATCAGGCGGCGAACCTGATAAGAAGCTTTGGCTTTGGCAATAGTAACCCGCATCAGGTTAAGTCGAGAATTGTAAAGCTGCTCATAGGCATCCAGAAGATCAAACAAAGAGCGGGAGCCAAACTTGAATTGTTCCTCAAAGCCCGTGACTACGCGCTCATTTGCTTCAACGTTTTTCTGCATCACATCTTGCCTTTTTTGTGCAGCATTGATCGCCGTATAGCCAGCCAGAATTCCTTGCTCGATGTGTCCGCGCATATCCAAAGCGTGCAGATTCATTTCACGTTCCTTGGCAGCACCGGAATAACCACTTGTTATCGCTGTACCCCCGTTCATTGACCATTGCGCAACTACCATTAGGCTTTGCGTTTTTTGAGTCGGCCAAACACCGTCCACAGGATTACCCAGAGCAGCCCCGCCGGCATCGTAAGAATTCGAATAGTTATACTGTAAATACACTTTGGGTTTTAAATCCGACAGAGCTTTTTTCCTGTCCGCCTCTGCCAAATCAGCCTTTTTCAGGGTGCTAAGATAAGAAGGATTGGTTTTAATAGCGTGTTCCGTTGCAACTTCAAGGCTATCCGGAGTAGGCGGAGCCAGCACATCGGGAATAACCAGTTCGCCGGGGGTAACTTTTGTCAAGCGCTTGAATTCGGTGAGATTGGTCTGGTAGTCTCCAAGTGCCTCGATCTCTGCCGAATCAGCCATGGTTGATCTCCCGTGAATCCGGTCAAGATCGGCGTTTGAAGAACCTCCGGCTTCAACCCGTGTACTCATACGCGAAGCCAAGGCATCGAGATATTGCTTATAATTTTCTGCCAGATGAACTGATAAACGCGCCTGCAGCAGGCTTAGATATACAGAAATAGTATCAAACGCAATTCCCTCGCGAACATCTGTGCGATCTTTTCCGGCAATATCCTCTTTCACTGAGAAAGATAAAATATCAGACACGATAGAGGGATCAATCAAGGGCTGCCGAATGGTCAGATTTTGATCGCGGCGAATGTGGGTGTTATTCAAAATACGATTACCCTGAGCATCATTGACAGATGCGGGTTGTGAGTTTTCATTACCCGTGTCAGCATTCATCGTGATTGCCGGAAGGTACTCCGAGTAAGCGCCTAATTTATCCCAATGCGCACTTTGCGTTTTTTCATCCGAAGCCTGAACCTCATAGTTATTGCTTAATGCAAGCGCAACGGCTTCATCAATATGGATCGGCGATTTGATATCTGCTACAGAACCGCTGACGTTCAGGGCAATGCTTTCCGAACCGGCAAGCTTTCTCAGGAAATTTGGTGAATCTGCATTGATTTCTTTTGCAGGCTCAATTGGTTTGGGTTTGACTGCTGGAGGAGCCAAACTTTGATGTCCATCGACAGGTTCAATAGATGCAAGTAAAGTTAAGCTGCTCTCTTTTTGTAATGTAAGGCTAGAACGCCCTTCCTTAAAATCAATTTTATCTGAGCTAAATTTTTGAGTTCCAAGGTTGATTCCTTGGAAAGATTGAAGACTAATTGAATTGTTATCAAACTTCTCAATATTTTCAGCTGAAGCATTGGAATAAGCGTCGGCAAAAAATACGCATAGTATGAGAAATGAGAATAAATCGGAACGGATAAAAGTCTGCCGAATATCAATATGAGCCATTTTAGAACAAAGACCCAAAGATCAAAGACACGATGTTCAGGCTGTATATAAATTTAGTTTTATCAATTAAAAACAGTAAAGTACCATTGTTGTGACTTGTCGGAACGTTTGAGTCGATCATGGTTTTCAAAATAATCCGGAACAGTAATAAACGAGTTGTACTTAATGATCGGTTAAGAAATTTCTTTATTTTAAGAGTACGAATTAAATTCCGGCTAATACACACTGATTTTCTGATAATACAGATATTTACCAGGCCAAGTCAATACTATAATCATGGCGAACTAGACTAGATGTTGAGTCAACAATAGCAAGTAAGCCAAGCATCCAGTCAATAATGACTTCCGAATGATAAATTGCCGCAAATATTGCCCCTTATTTCTTGTTTAATTATTTTATTTAGCTGATATTGTAAACGCGAATCAAAATTTAGAGGTCGCCATGACAGTTCTTCATAACCCAAATCAGAATCAACTCCTTGCGGCTCTGCCTACCAATGAGTTTGCGCGTCTCTCCTCTTGTTTGGAATTAGTGCCCATGCCCTTGGGTGAGTCTTATTATGAATCGAATGGTAAATTGCAACATGTCTATTTTCCAACGACATCGACAGTTTCTCTGAGATATATGATGGAGAACGGGAGTACCGCTGAAATTGCCGGAGTGGGTAATGAAGGAATGGTGGGTATTTCAGTTTTTATGGGTGACAAAGCTTTGCCCAAGCAGGCAATTGTGCGGACGGTAGGCTATGGGTACAGAATGAAAGCAAGGTTGTTACTCGAAGAGTTCAACCGGGCCGAAACTTTGCAGCAATTGCTGATACGATATACCAAGACTCTGATTATTCAGGCATCACAGATCGCTGTATGTAATCGGTACCATTCAGTTGAACAGAAAATATGCCGCTGGCTCATGCACAATTATGAACACATCATGTTAAATGATTCGTCTGTAACTCCGGAATTACTTTCAAGTGTGCTGGGAGTTCGCCGTAATGTGCTGACAGAAGCTCTAAGAAAATTGCGCGAAGCAGAGTTGATCCATTATTACGGTGGTCACATCACTATTGTTAACAAACAACAAGTTGAAGATCAAGCTTGCAAGTGTTTCAGCATGATTGAGACTAGTTTAAATAGTATGCCAAAGCAAAATAACGACCAACCCAGTCATGAGAATGTTATAGCACTATCAATGGCCAGTAGTGCCGGGATACCAAGAATATCTTACAGGGCATCCTAGAATGAACAAAAAAATTATACTATGTCTTTTGCTTGGGCATACCTTATTGGCACATGCCACACCCAACGAACCTTTATCACTTGAGCTTGATAGCGAGCTCGGATACGCCGAAACAAACCCCGTAACTACAATCTATCGTAATGATAAGTATGATAATGTTGAAAAAATCACATTATCTTCTCACTCCGCGAGAACACCGCTCAGACTTAAACTTACTCGCGAAGGAATCGATGAATCCCGGATAGGAAAAATCAGTGAGCAAGAACGCACTGCATTATTGAGAAAACAAAAACAGATTTATCCGGTTAAGCAAATTTCCCGCGTGAGTAATTCCTCAAAAAACGTCGATTCTTCAATGACTGCAGGCGGTTCAAACCGATTACAGCATTTTGCATGGCACTCCGAAAGCACACCGTCTAATCCTCCCATTGCCGAAGTGTCACTTAATAAAACAACAGAGAGAAATTTTAATAACGCTAATGCAATAATAGAGAAATATCCAAAACAGACAGAGCAAAATGAATCGCAGCAAACCGAACTGGCTTGGCAAATAGGGGGGGCAGTGGCTTTGGGATTGGTTCTATTTTATCTTGCACGAAGAATGAGTTTACGCTATTCCTCCCAAGCAAAGCCGCGCGTTCAACTTGCATTGGGACTGAGCACTCATCAACCTGAGTTTAGCGCAGAATCCATTCTCCTGGTCGCCGAAAGCTTGATGCCGCCTTCCACAAAAGTGGAGATATCACCCGAAGTAGAATCGCTCGTTCAAAATGAAATGAGCTTGAGCACACGCCACTCTTATCTGAGTGTTGAACCTGCTCTCCTGATGGAGGAAGATTGGGCGACTTCAACTAACATGGTCATAGCTCCCGCAGCCAAACAGCCACATGAATTACCCCCATATCCAACAAACCTGATTGAAATGTCTCCTGTTGTGCGTCCCATGATAAGTGCTGTCAGGAATTCAGCCCCGCCACATCTCCCTTCACCACTAAATCAAACAACCGTTGAGGAGGTGGAATTTCCGGAACCAATTAATTTATTGGCTGATTTCAACCCAACCAAGTATGAAAGTTCAAAGGCATTTCTGGAATCACGCAAGGCACTGACGATAGAACAGATTATTGAATGGTCGAAATGCGTGACCGGAAATCAGCAATCCCTCTCGATGTTTCATAAATTTGGCTGATTGTTGTTTGAAAAGATTGATAGCGTTCGATCTTCAAAGCCAGTGAATTTATTGCCATGACTTGGCTGGATAATGCCCCGACAATGATCGCTGCATGGACGCAAGCATGATCTGGCGTCCCCATTTAAACTCTTTAAACAATACAACAAACCGCCACATATCCCGCAGCACTTTTGCGCGATCGCGCCAGCTGAGTGCCATGAGAGCCTCCGGAAAATCGGCCTCGTGTGGGCGCGCAAAAGCAATTTTAATTGGATTCCACTGATCGGTTGTGCGCTGCACTTCAGACGCAATCATCTTGCGGTACATTTCCTGCATCGGGCGATTGCGCAGCCGGGCTTCGACCACAGCTTCACCACAAATCGCACCTGAGTGAAGTGCACAACTCATGCCCTCCCCTATCATATTGAGAAAACCTGACGCCTGACCGGTAATCAATACATTGCCTTTACCAAACACGTAACGGTTAATAAGTGACGGACCGAAATTCTCACCACAGCCTTCATCATCGGTGTGAGGATGAAGCTGAACACCGTGTTTTTCTTTCAAATAGTCCACTACTTTTGCATGCTTACGGGCAAAATTATCGCCCCGTTTGAAACCTACACCGACAATTTGACGTCCATCACGAGCGTGGCTCCAAGTGTAATGTCCGAGTCCCGGATGAAACCAAAAATGAAAATATTGTTCATCCAGAGGGCACTCTATGATCTCGTGAAATTTTTGCCCTACAAAAAACCAGGGGATCGATTTTTGATATTCAGGGTAAACCGCACGCACCACTGGGGAATTGGGACCATCGGCACCAATCACCTGACGTGCTCTATATTTGATTGGCTCACCGTATTTTTGGGCAGTGACTATGACATGATCACCGTGATCTTCCAATCCGGTAAATGACGTTTGGTCGTGAACCTCTGCCCCGCTTCTGTGAATAGCCCAGTGATCAGCATATTTACGGTGCAAATGCGGCGTGGTGCCACCGAAAAAATCCATCGGCATCGACACCATGCTGGGAAAATGAAATGTCACACCACGGCATGAAGTCGGCTCATGCACGACTTCCGAGGGAAGTGGACCGAAATTCTCCAATAAAAAGCGATGCCCTCGGGGAGAAAGAATGCCGCTGCAAATTTTGTGACGGGGAAGCTCAAAGCGTTCCAGAATGATTGTTTCCAATCCCGCGTCAACCAGACGTTTAGCTGCGGCCGCAGAAGAAAGACTTGCCCCCACAATGATGACATCAACTGTTCGCATTAATAGTGTCTCTATCCAATTTTCAGGTTAAATATTTTCTGTACGCATTCCCAATGCAGGAGAAAGGTAAAGATCGCTACATCATACAGAATATTACGATCGGCATCTTTTTTTGCGCATCGCCTTTCACAAAGTCTTTAAGGTTAATACTCTGCTGAAACAGCTATGTGAAATAAAGAGCCGCACCAAAACAGGGCGATAAAATAAAAGCTGCCCCATTATCTAAATGGTTTTATACATGGCGGTTTCAAGAACCAACCGCAACAGTTAATGTTTAGTAGCTGTTTTAGCCAGTTCCATGTTGAGCAGGAGCTCGCTGTAAACTTCTACTGGTGACCGAAATCCAAGAGACTTCCTCGGACGCGTATTCAAGCTCCAAGCAATTACATCCAACTGTTCTTGCGTGTAAATAGACAGGTCTTCGCCCTTCGGTAGATACTGGCGTAATAGTCCGTTGGTATTCTCGTTTAATCCCCGCTGCCATGGACTATGCGGGTCGCAGAAGTAAACCGCAATTCCTGTTCTTTCAGTCAGTTGAGCATGTTTACTCATCTCACGTCCTTGGTCGTAGGTGAACGTTTTGCGTAGCGCAAGTGGGATTGCACTGAGCGCTTCACTAAAGCCGTCCAGAGCCGACTGTGCCGTTCCATCGGGCATCTTGGCTAGCACCACCATCAACGTAGTACGTTCAACCAGCGTACCCACTGAGGAACGGTTCATTGTGCCTTTGATCATGTCGGCTTCCCAGTGTCCTGGGATCAGCCTGTCCGCTACTTCCGGTGGGCGCAGATGTATGCTCTGCATCTCCGCTATGTGCCCGCGTCCATCCGGTGCTCGGGTCTTGGATCGGCGCTTGTCTCGACTCCAGCGCAAGCAGGCAATCAATTCACGGCGCAACTCTCCACGCGGCATGGCGTAAAGGGTGTGGTAAATCGTCTCGTGGCTCACTCGTTCTGAGGGTTGATCAGGATGCATAACTTTGAGTGTGCCTGCAATTTGTTCCGGTGACCATTTTTTCTTGAGATGACCTACAACAATTCCAAACAAGGCGCCATCAACAACGAGCTTCAATCCCTTGCGGGGCTTGATTCTCAGAAGAGACGCTTGTGCGCCAGCCAGTGATGCATCGTAATCAGTTTCAACCCCAAAGTCGCGATCAGTTTCCCGTGAAATAGTGCTGGGAGAACGATTCAAAAATCGCCCAACTTCACGTACACCTTTTCCTTCTCGGGTCATCAGCATAATCGTTGCTCGTTCTTCAGGACTCAATTGCTTGTAATGCTTTTCTGTTTTTTCCATCCCAACACCTTAACCTCTCCAAGGTGTTGCAGTTGGTTCTTGAGCGCGCCCATCTAAAAATATAACTTATTGAAATTTATTAACATGAATAACTTATTGATCAAGCATGAATATTGCTTAATGACATTTATCCAATAAATAAACAAAATTTACAAAGGGAATGTTGCGATGGCTTTAGACATGGGGATAGAAATTGATGTTGACCTAGTCAATTTGATTGGCCGCATGAATAAGGTGAAGGAATACCAAGAGAGTCTTCAGTCCCTTCAATCGGTTTGGGATAACCTGACTCTGCTTGGACATCTGTCCGGCTCAGGTACCGACATGTCAGAAACTCGTACTGCATTTCAGCAGTTGACCAGTAGCCTCCTCAATCAGCTTGGCCGGGAAACTCTAAAGAAGACCGTCATGGAAATGACGTCTAAAGCCCAAGTGGCTGTTGATATATTGATTCGTAATCTGTTCGAACGTACTGCAGACATCGGATTTCTGGCCATGGATGGAGAGGTACGCGATTATTTGTTAAAAAACGGGGCTCTGCTTGAACGCATTGCTGAGAATGATCACCCCGCAGAAATAGAGCTTGAGCGGCTGAATACTGACATGCTCAAACGCTTTCGTGAATATGTACGGAAATATTCGGTTTATTCCAATATTATTCTGCTTGATACCCATGGAAATGTCCTGTTGCAATTGGACACTGATAGCAAAACCCGGCATACCAACCATCCCCTAGTAGCCGACTCACTTTCGACCAAGGCCGGTTATGTGGAAACATTCGGCAAGACAGATCTTCAACCTGATGAAACGTCAGGGTTAATCTATTCTTACCGTGTCACCGGTACGGACTCAAAACGTAATATCGGTGTGTTGTGCTTATGTTTCCGCTTCACCAATGAAACAGAACGAATTTTTGGCAATTTGGTCAATGACAGCGACTGGAGCGTGATTACGATTCTGGATCACGAGGGAAAAGTCATTGCCAGTAGTGATCCATTTCAAATCCCACTGGGTGCAGGCTTGCCACGTGCACTGGATAATGACTGGAAAATCGTTCGATTCGCAGGCCGGGAGTTTCTTGCCGTCACACGCTCCACCCAAGGTTATCAAGGATATATGGGACCCGGTTGGTGTGGACAAGTCATGATTCCGCTGGACCAGGCTTTTAAACAAGAACCAGGACATGCTTTAGACACGATCCCTGCCAGCGCGTTAGAAGCTGTGATGAGTAACCAACAGCTATTCAGTGATGCTTTACGGGCTATACCAACTCAGGCAGGAAGGATCCAGCGCGAACTGAACAGGACTGTTTGGAATGGTAACGTCAATCAATTCTCAGATAACAAGGCACTGAATCCACAATTCTCCAAGATATTGCTCTGGGAAATTAGCAACACGGGCTATAAGACACAAGACGTGTTTGAGCGTTCCATCGGCAATCTCCACCACACAGTTGTTTCGTCTATCCTGCATGACAGTGAATTTCAGGCAGCACTGGCGATAGACATTATGGATCGCAATTTATACGAGCGCGCCAACGATAGCAGATGGTGGGCTCTCACCTCAGTGTTTCAGCACATGCTTTCCACCTCCTCCTCGTCCGACTCATTACTCCACAGGGTAAACGAGACCTTGACTCATATTAACGGCCTGTACACGGTTTATGACAATCTGGTTGTATTTGACAAGTCAGGCCGTGCGTTGGCCGTTTCCAATCCGAAATATGGCGAGTGTTGCGGGCAAGTACTTAACGAGAGTTGGGTAAGCCAGACGTTAGCGCTCAACAACAGTCAGAGCTACACAGTATCTGATTTCTGCTCTACCCAACTCTATAGCGGGCAACCTACCTATATATTTGCCGCTGCCATTTTTGACCCGGTCAGGTCCCACAATGTTGTGGGAGGCATAGGCATTGTATTTGACTCCACCCCCCAATTTGGAGCGATGCTCAACGATTCTCTTCCCCGTGATGTCATGGGGAATGTACGACCGGGTAGCTTCGGAGTTTTTACCGGACGTGACCGACGTATCATTGCTTCTACCCATCCCACACTTAATCCGGGAGACTTGATTGATATTGACGACAAGTTTTTTCAGCTGGAAAAAGGTAAAGGATTTTCTGATATAACTCAGTTCAACGGGAAATATTATGCAGTTGGCACAAGCCTATCCAAAGGGTATCGCGAATATAAAGGTCAAGACGACCCTTACAAAATTGAAACATTGGCAATGATTTTTGTGCCTCTTGGTGAGGTAAAAGAGAACGAGCGCCGCACTGCGATTACAACACGCAACCGCCATCAAAGCAGTAAAGCCAAGGCAGGTGCCAATGAAAAAAACTCGGTCGAGATTGCGACATTTTATATTGATAGTCACTGGATTGGTGTCGTTTCGGAATACGTGATTGAAGCAGTCGACGTAAAAGGTGTAACTGGCATGCCTGGCGCCGGGGGAAATACCGTCGGCTATCTTCTCTTTCGAAACAAGGTTATTCCGGTTGTCGGATTATGGGGCATGCTAGGCCCCAAAGGAAGCAGACGCCCCTATCATGAGGGGCAAATTGTTATTTTGCAGTTGGCTCCCGAAGTGTTGCTGGGAATTATGGTTGATGAGTTGGGGGAAATACCTGAAATTCAGCATGAGAGAATCGAAACAGTTTCGGGAATGTTTTCAGGAGAAAATCTGCTCGTTGAAAGCATCGTCAAACCGGATGAGGAAAATGGTCGTTCGGAAATGATCGCTGTCATTTCTCCTGACCTGTTGCGGCGTAAGTTTCTTGGAACCAAGTATGTTTCTTGAAGAGGCTTCGTAGCGCTGTTTATTATTTACTCAGTATTCGCATCCCTCGCTCCAGGCCGTCGAGAGTGAGCGGAAACATTCGACCACCAAGCAACTCGTGAATCAACCCAATTGATTGGCGATATGGCCAATAATGTTCGGGCTCGGGATTAAGCCAGATGGCATGCGGCCAAGTGTCGGTCATGCGACGTAACCACACCGCCCCCGCCTCTTTATTGTTGTATTCGACGCTGGCACCCGGACGTAATATTTCGTGCGGGCTCATTGTGGCATCGCCTACAAAGATGAGTTTGTAGTCATTGCCGTATTTATGCAGAAGGTCAAACATTGGGATGCGTTCAGTGCCGCGACGGGTATTGTCCTTCCAGACGTGGTCGTAAACACAGTTGTGGAAATAAAAGTGTTCAAGATGCTTGAATTCGCTACGGCAGGCGGAAAACAGCTCTTCGCACACACGGATGTGGTCATCCATCGACCCTCCAATATCCAGGAAAATAAGAACCTTGACCGCATTGTGACGCTCGGGACGCATGTGCAAATCAAGCCAGCCTGCATTACGCGCGGTACCGGCAATGGTACGATCAAGATCCAGTTCTTCAGCAGCACCCTGCCGGGCAAATCGTCGCAAGCGTCGCAGGGCGACCTTGATGTTACGCGTGCCGAGTTCTACATTGTCATCCAGATTTTTAAACTCTCGTTTCTCCCAGACTTTGACCGCAGAACGGTTTTCGCTTTTACCTCCGATACGAATCCCCTCCGGATGTGCGCCACCGTGTCCAAAGGGAGAACTCCCGCCAGTACCTATCCATTTATTGCCACCTGCATGGCGTTCTTTTTGTTCGGCAAGACGTTGCTTGAACGTCTCCATCAGTTTGTCCCAACCGAGTTTTTCAAGCTTGGCACGTTCGGCATCGGTCAAGTGTTTTTTTATGGCTTGCCGTAGCCATTCTTCAGGAATGAGTGCTTCCATACCGGGCAACGCTTCAACGCCCTTGAAATATTCTCCAAAAGCACGGTCGAACTTGTCGAAATGAGTCTCGTCCTTAACCAGTGTGG
>Ga0316222_1002709_pt1 | contig 18481 bp, 20 predicted proteins | sample TBH18011metaG_FD_206008 | JGI IMG/M metagenome (GOLD analysis project Ga0316222, IMG submission 206008) | Freshwater microbial communities from Trout Bog Lake, Wisconsin, USA - TBH18011 | ecosystem: Environmental > Aquatic > Freshwater > Lake > Hypolimnion/Profundal zone | place: USA: Wisconsin...
ACCGTCGCCACCACATTGGTGTCGGCGCGCAACGACAGCGCACTTAAAGTGGTGCCGGCCATCAGGGCGAGTGTTAAAAGATATTTTTTCATGTTCGTTTCGTTTGTGAAGTGAGGTTTGTTAGATTTAGTTTAGAGAGCCGAGTCGCCTTTTTCCTCGGTGCGGATGCGAACCGATTCCTCCACGGTGGAGACGAAGATTTTACCATCGCCAATCTTGCCCGTCTTGGCGGACTTGACGATGGCCGCGATGGCTGCGTCCTTCTGGCCGTCGGCGATGACGAGTTCAATTTTGATCTTCGGCAGGAAATCCACGGTGTATTCGCTGCCGCGATAGATTTCCGTATGCCCTTTTTGACGACCAAAGCCTTTGACCTCACTGACGGTCATGCCTTCGATCCCGATTTCGCTGAGCGCGTCCTTCACTTCTTCAAGCTTGAACGGTTTGATGATTGCTTCGATTTTTTTCATTTTTTAATGGTTTGTTATATGTGCGCGTCCGGCCAACTACACATTGGCTATACCTCTTTAGCAACGGCGATGCCAACCGCCCAAGCCGCCGCCTCCGAAATGATTATCGCCTGATTTTACGGCCTGTTTGTGCCAAGTGATTTTTTTTGGACAGCGCCGGCAAGCCACCGATTTGCGGCTTTTTATCCACGGAAAGAAATTTTCGCCAGCACCGCCGGCACGCATTTTAAGCCACACCGCGCTTGAGTCCCCCTGCCCCGCGACTTAAATTCCCGCCACATGAACGCCTCGTTGAAAGACCAAGTCGCGCAGACGAACGCCTGGATCACCACCCTCCGCGCCGAAATCGCCCACGTCATCGTCGGCCAAGAACAACTCGTCGAACGCCTGCTCGTCGGCCTGCTCGCCAACGGCCACGTTTTGCTTGAAGGCGTGCCGGGGCTGGCAAAAACTTTGTCCGTCCGCACGCTCGCCACGGCGGTGCAGGCTAAGTTTCATCGCATCCAGTTCACGCCGGATTTGTTGCCCGCCGACATTCTTGGAACGCTGATTTACAATCCGCAGGATGGCAAATACCACGTCACGCGCGGGCCGATTTTTGCGAATTTCGTGCTCGCGGATGAAATCAATCGTGCACCAGCCAAGGTGCAGAGCGCGTTGCTCGAAGCCATGCAAGAACGCCAAGTCACGCTCGGCGGCGAAACGATGAAGCTGCCGTCGCCGTTCCTCGTGCTCGCCACGGAAAATCCGATTGACCAGGAAGGCACCTATCCGCTGCCCGAAGCGCAGGTGGATCGCTTCATGTTCAAAGTGATTCTGGATTATCCGAACGAGGCGGATGAAAGAAAAATTCTCGACCGTATGGCGTTCACGAGTCCGGAGCAGCCGGTGAAACCCGTCGTCTCGCTCGAAGAAATTCTCGCCACGCGCAAGCTCGTGGATCAGATCCACGTGGATGACAAGATCCGCGATTACATCGTGAAAATCGTGTTCGCCACGCGCAAGCCGCAGGATTTCAAATTGGATCTGAAACATTTCATCCAGTTCGGCGCGTCGCCGCGCGCGACGATCTTCCTGACGCTCGCCGCCAAGGCGTGGGCGCTGCTGCAAGGCCGCGATTATGTGATTCCCGAGGACGTGAAAAGCATCGGCCCCGACGTGCTGCGCCACCGCATCATCCTGACCTACGAAGCCGAGGCGCAGGCCGTGACGACGGACGCGATCATCAAGAAAGTTTTCAACGCCGTGCCGGTGCCTTAACCCATTTCCGATTTACGATTGCCAATTTCCAATTTCATCCGTGTGCTTGTATCCGTAGTAAATTGGCAATCGGCAATTGGCAATTGAAAATATAAAAATGACCGTCACCGAACTCCTCGAATCCGTCCGCCGCGTCGAAGTCCGCACGAACCGCCTCGTGAACGACACGATGGGCGGCGCGTATTTGAGCGGCTTCAAGGGGCGCGGCATGGACTTCGAGGAGTTGCGCGAATACATCCCCGGCGACGACGTGCGCGACATTGACTGGAACGTCACGCATCGTCTCGGCCGCCCGTTCGTGAAACGCTTCCGCGAGGAACGCGAACTCACCGCCGTCCTCGCCGTGGACGTGTCCGCGTCGTCCAGCTTCGGCTCGGCGAACCGCACGAAACGCGAATTCGCCTGTGAAATTGCGGCCACGCTCGCGATGTCCGCCGCCAAAAACGGCGACAAGGTCGCGCTGCTGCTATTCACCGACGAAGTGGAACTGTTCGTCCCGCCGCGCAAAGGGCGTCGCCATATTTTGCGACTCGTGCGCGAGATACTGATGTTTCAGCCGCGCAAACGCGCCACGGACATTTCGCGTGCGCTCGTTTTTTTGAATCACGTCCTGAACCGCCGCGCGATTGTTTTTCTGCTGACAGATTTTCTGCACAGCTCTGTGTCGAAGAATGAAAATTCCCGCGATGTCGTCCAAGAACTCGGCCTCACGAACACCCGGCACGATGTCGTCTGCCTACACCTGCACGACCCGCGCGAAAGTGTTTTGCTGGACGCCGGGCTCGTCACCATCGAAGACGCCGAGACCGGCGAATTGCTGGAACTGGATTCCGCGCGCAACAGTGTGCGGGAGAAATTTGCCGCTGTGAACGCGGAACGTTTGGCAGAACTGGATCGCGCACTGATTCGCACCGGTGTGGACACGCTGCGGCTCAAGACCACCGAGCCGTTCGCGCCCGTGCTGCAACGTTTTTTTGAAATCCGCCGGGGACGGCGACACGGATGAAACTTTCTCTCGCCAACATTTTGTTCCTGCCCTTCGCCGTCACCGCTGCGGAGACCAATGAACTGCCCGCGCTCATTCCGGCTTACGGCGAGTTGCCACCGACATTTTTGGAATCGCATCAAACCGCTATCATCATTGGCGGTTTCGCGTTCCTCGCGTTTGTCTTTTTGTTTATAAAAACAATGCTGCGGCCGGAAAGTCCAAAAAAAATGCCGCCGGAAACTGTGGCGCGTCAGGCGCTCGCCCAGTTGCAGGGCCAGCCGGAAGATGGGCTTATTTTGAGCGCGGTGTCGCAAACTCTTCGACGCTACGTCGGCGAAACATTTAATCTGCCCGCCACCGAACTGACGACGGCGGAATTCTGCACCGTCATGGAAGCCAGCCCGCACGTCGGCCCAGAACTGGCAGGCAACCTCGCCCGCTTCCTCCGCGAATGTGATGTGCGGAAATTTTCCCCGGCGACCGCCGCCACGCCACTCAATGCCGCCAGTCGCGCGATTGAACTCGTGGTGCTGGCCGAGAAACACCGGGAGCAAACTTCCGCAGCCCCATGACCGGCGAATTTGAATTTCAATTTCCGTGGCTGCTGGCGCTGCTCGGTCTGCTGCCGGTCTATGCGTTGCTGCGCGGAAAAACCGGCAAGCTCTCGGCGCTGACGTTTTCCAGCGCGGACATCGCACGCGCAGCCGGAGCCAAGGCGCGGTCGGCAGCGGGACGGTTTTTATTTTTTCTGCGGCTGCTAGCCGTTGCGCTTGGCATCGTCGCACTCGCGGGGCCGCGTCTCGCCAATTATCACGTCGAGACGGAAACGCCGGGCATTGAAATCATGCTCGTGCTGGATTTGTCGTGGTCTATGGAGGCGATTGACATGGGCAAGCCGGCGGAAAAATTGTCGCGTTTTGCCATCGCGTCCGGCGTGCTGAAAGATTTCATCGCCAAACGCCCGAATGACCGCATCGGACTCATCGCGTTTTCGGGCGTGCCATACTTGGCGAGTCCACTCACGCTCAATCACGATTGGCTCACCGAAAACTTGGCGCGCCTTCACATCGGCATCATCAGCGATTTGGGCACGGCCATCGGTGACGCGGTGGCGGTCGCAGGCCAACGGCTCAAAGCGGTGCCGAACAGCAAAAGCCGCATCATGATTTTGCTAACCGACGGCGACAACAACATGGGCAAGCTCGATCCCCTGCCCGCCGCCCAGCTCGCCGCCGCACTGAGCGCGAAGATTTACGCCATCGGCATCGGCATCGAGGAGCCGTGCAACATGCCGGCGTTCGATCCGGCGACGGGAAATTTCCGGCTCGACGGAAATGGCAATGTCATTCCCACGCTGCTGCTCCAGCCGGCAAATTATTCCGTGCTGGGAAAAATGGCGGATTTGTCCGGCGGAAAATTTTATCGCGCCACCAACCGGCGCGAGCTGCAAAACATTTACAACCAGATTGACCGGCTGGAAAAATCCGAGGTGAAGCTGCGGCGGTTTGCGACTTACGAGCCGCTGTTCCAATGGCCGCTGCTCGCGGCGCTTGGATTATTGGGGTTGGAAATTATTTTGGCAAACACGAGATTTCGCCGCGTGCCGTGATGAACTTTGCCGATTTTCATTTCGCCGAACCGCGCTGGCTGTGGCTGGCGGCGGTCGCGCCGGTTTTGCTCGCACTGCTGCACCGGAACGCCGCGCAAAAACGCCGCGCACAACTCGCGCGGATGGCTTCGCCGCATTTTATCGCGCAACTCACGGTGTCGCACAGCCCGGCGCGGCGAAGTTTCAAAAATATTTTACTGTTGCTCGTTTTTGTTTTCGCCGGCCTCGCGCTAGCGCGTCCGCAATGGGGCAGCGTCGAAAATGGCCGCGCTTTTGTCGGCGAGGACGTGGTGTTCGCGCTGGACTGTTCGTTGAGCATGACGACCACCGATGTTTTGCCAAGCCGGCTGCAGCGCGCAAAATTTGCGATGCTCGATTTTGTGAAGCGGGAAAGTCATGGCCGGGTCGGTCTGGTGGCATTCGCCGGCAGCGCGTTTTTGCAATGTCCGTTGACGTTTGACGCCGACGCGTTTGAAGAAACGTTGATGAGCCTTGATGAAAAAACTCTTCCGATTCCCGGCACGGACATCGGGCGCGCGTTGAACGAAGCCTTCCGCGCGATGGACAAAAATGCGCGGCGCAAAATGGTCGTGCTCGTGACCGACGGCGAAGATTTGGAAAAATCCGGCATCGCGGCGGCAAAAAAATTGGCGACGAATGGCGTGGTGGTTTTCACCATCGGTGTCGGCACGCCGGCTGGCAAGGAAATCACGACGCGCAACGCCGTCGGGCAACCGGAGCTGGTGCATGATGCCCAAGGCGAGATTGTCCGCAGCCAGCTTGACGAAACGACGCTCCGCGAAATCGCGCAGGTGACCGGCGGCAGCTATTATCCACTCGGCACGCTGGGCGATGGACTCATGAAAGTGCGCTCCGCCATTCACGCACTGGACACCGCCAGCGGCTTGCGACAGTCCGCGAAAAATGGCGTGGATCGTTTTCACTGGTTCGTCGCCGTCGTGCTCGCGTTGCTGGTGGCGGAATCACTCATTGGCACACGGCGAAAAACGCTTTCGGCAACGCTGCTTTTGATTCCCATGTTGCTGCTCGGCCAATCGGCGCAAGCGTCACCGGCAACAAGTTTTTCAACGCCGGTCACCGCCCGCGATTTTTACAATGCGGGAACCAAGCTGCTCGCGGAGAAAAAGTTTGCCGAAGCGGAAAAGCTGTTTGCGTCCGCGCTCGCGGCGCAGGACGAACGCATGCAGCCGCCGGCGCTGTTCAATCTCGGTCACACGCGGTTTGCCGAGGGCGCGGAAATTTTGAAGCAAGGGCCGGACGCGCAGAAAACGGCGGCGCGAGGCATCGCCGCTTTGGCGGCGGGCGAAACGGCAATCCGCTCGGCGGAATCGGCACTCGCGGAAAATAATTTGGACAAGATGGTTGACGCATATCTCGCTGGCCGCCACATGAAACATGAATTGCGGGAGACAGAGAAAGCGGTTCAGTCGGCCATGGAAACTTATGGCAAGGTTTTGCTGAAATGGCAGCGCGCAGCGGATGATTTTGAAGGCGCAAAGGAATTAAGCTCTGCTGATTTTAATTCAAAGTCTGCAAATTTAGAGGATAAAGAATCAGAGCTTAATAAAAAATATGTCGAAAGTTACATCGCCAAACTCATTGATCAATTACGCAAAATGCAAGAGATGCTGGGCGCGCTGGGTAAACAGCGGCAGGATTTGGGGAAAATGTTGAGCAAGCTCAAGGGCCAAATCCCCGCGCCCAACGCGCCGCCCGGCGCGGGCGGCGAGGACGGCGACGAGGATGAAGGGGTGCAGCCGGATTCGCTCGCCGGCCAAAAGGAAAATGCAGGGCGCGCGGGCGACCAAATGCAAGTGCCGTTGTCGCCGGAAGCCGCCGGCCAAATCCTCGACGGGCTTTCGCTGGATGGCAACCGCCGGCTGCCGATGAGCGACAAGCAGGGTGCGCCGCCAAAGGAAAAAACCGGACGGAACTGGTAAAATTAAAATGCGATCTCTTTTTACCAAAATTATTTTTCTACTGCTGTCACCGCTTGGACTTTGGGCGCAGACGCCGCCGCAAATTCCGCCGGGCGGTCTCATCCAACTGCAAGTGCAACAGCCGCCGGTGCAGGTTTCCGCGATCCTGACCGCGACGGCGGTGTTTGATCCGCCGTTGGTGCGGGCGGGTGAAATAACTTTTTACCGCGTCACCGTGGACGCGCCGGATTCGGCGATTCCGTGGCCGGAAAAAGTTTCCGCACCGGCAGAATTGAAATTTGGCATGAACACGCACGGCCAGATTATGCGGCTGGATGGCAATAAATACCGGCCCTTCACCGCGTTCGTCCATGAAATCACCGCACCGACGGCTGGCCATTTCACCATCACCAATTTCAGCCTGAACATTTCCGGTCAGCCGGTGGAAATTCCGGCGGCCACTCTGGACGTGGTTGCCACCACTGCCAACCTGCCACCGGTGCGGCGGCTCGTGCTGGATACTTCCGCAACGAATGTTTTTCTCGGCCAGCCGTTCCGCGTCCGCGTGATGTTGCCGGCGGGAAACAACAATGAAATTGAGGCGCTCCGCGAAATCCAGCTCAACGGCGACGGCTTGATGACCGAGAAAAAAGCCGTGCGCCAGGCCATCGAAGTGACCAGCGTCAACGGCCAACTCAAGCCGACGTTCCTTTGCGAAATGAACGTGACGGCTATCACGACGGGACGCGTCCGATTTTCGGCGCAAGGTTTCACGGCGGGCCGGGAATTCAGCGGGCCAATTTCCATCAGCGGACAAGTGTCCATTCCCGGCGGGCCGCCAAAATATGCCCTGCTGGTTTCGGATGCCTTGGAAATCCACGTCCGGCCCATGCCAGCCGAAAGCGAGCTGCCGGGCTACACCGGCACGATTGGAAAGTTTTTCCGCGACCCGCCGGCCTTGTCCACCAACCGCATCCGCGTGGGCGAACCGGTGCAGCTCAAGGTGACTTTCCACGGTGAAGGCGACCTGACGCGCTTTGTGCCGCCCGCGCCGCCGCGCTCGCGGGCGTGGCAAATAATCGCCGACAAACCACCGAGCACCGGCTACACGCTGATTCCGCAGACGGATGAAGTTCACGAAACGCCGGCGATTCCGTTCAGCTATTTCGATCCGGCGACGGCGAAATATGTGGACCTGACGATTCCGCCGCTGCCGGTCACGGTGGTCGGCGAAGGGCTGCCGGTGCAACTGCCGGTGTTTGACGACAAAAGCAAATCCACCGTTCCTTTGAGATTGAGCAACTGGGCACCGACTCCGGGAAAAACCGTCCGCAACTTGAAACCGCTGCAACTGCGCGGCTGGTTCGTTGGCGTCCAACTGGTGCCGGTGATCGGATTTCTCGCGCTGTGGCAATGGGATCGCCGCCGCCGGTTTTGGGAAACGCATCCTGACCAACTCCGCCGCCGACAGGCGCGGCGCGCGTTGCGGCGCGAAAAAATTGCCCTGCAAAAAGCCGTGGTTGCCGGGGACGCGACGGCGTTTGTCCAGCACGCCGTGCACGCGCTGCGGATTGCCGTGGCACCGCATTATCCGGCAAATCCGCAGGCGCTGGTCTGCGCCGACGTGCTGGCGCAACTGAATGACGCAGAGCGCAATGGTCAAGCGGGCGCAACGGCGCGAAAGATTTTCGCGGCGATGAACGCGCAGTTTGCCAGCACAGCGCAAACCCAAGCTGACTGGCTTGCGTTGAAACCGGCAGTGGCAGAACTGTTGCACAAGCTGGAGGAAAAATTGTGAGGCATTTTCAATTTTCAATTTCCAATTTCCAATTTTTCCGTCGGCGCGTCGGCGGGCTGGCGTTGTGGATGTTTTTCCTCGCGGTCAATTTTGCTGGGGCGACGCCGGCGGATAATTTATTTGCGCAAGGCATCAAGGCTTATCAAGCCGGACAATTTCCCGAAGCGACAACGGCGTTTCAAAAATCAGCGCAGACGCAGCCGGCGGTCGGCACGCTCGTGAATCTGGGCCTCGCGGAATGGCAGCGCGGCCACGCGGGCGCGGCCATTTTGGCTTGGGAAAAAGCGCGGTGGCTAGATCCGTTTGATGCGCGCGCCGAAGCAAATTTGAAGTTCGCCCGCGCCGTGGCGCAGGTGGACGAACCACCACTGAAATGGTTTGAAACCGCGTCCACCTGGCTACCGCCGAATGCTTGGGTGTGGCTGGCCGGCGCGAGTTTGTGGCTGGCGGTGGGCACGCTGGTGCTGCCGGGAATTTTCCGACGGCGGAAGGCGGACTGGCAGCGGATGCTGGCGGCGCTAGCTCTGGGCATTTTTCTTTTCAGCCTGACGGCGAACTTCGGCGTGGTGAGCCGCGCCCAAATCGGCCTGGTCGTGGAACGAAACGCAACGCTGCGATTGACGCCGACGCAGACGGCAGAAGTGATTTTAACTTTGACGGCGGGCGAACCGGCGCGAAAGCTGCGGACGCGGGGAAATTATTTTTTCATCCGCACAGCGAGCGCCGCTGGCTGGATCGAGCAGAAGTCCTTTGGTGAGATTGCCAGATGATTTTGGCCGGCAGCGGGAACTTATTTCCGCTTGCTTTTGCCCGCCAACCGCTGCCAAGCTGGTGGCTGGCATATCCATCACTGACTTCCCATGAAAGCCGCGCCAACGCCATCCGAAACCAACCCGGATTTTTTCTCCACCCAAGTTTCGCAAGCGCGGCGGTTTTACCTGAACCTGAAACCTTCACCCAAAGCCCGGCTCGCCGTGGTTTGCGGCGGCATGGAGCATTGCGCCGCCGATTACGCGATCAGCCGCCGGACATTTCCCTTTTACTCGCTGGAATATGTCGCGGAAGGACACGGGCGGCTGAAGTTGAACCAGACGGAACACCGGCTGCATCCGGGCAGCGTGTTTGCCTACGAACCGGGGATCGCGCATGAAATTGCCACGGACAAGAAACAGCCATTGGTCAAGTATTTCATTGATTTTTTTGGGCTTTATTCGGTGAAGCTGCTGACGGCAGCGAACCTCAAGCCGGGCACGGTGGCGTCGGTTTTTCCGCCGGGAGAAATCGCACCGCTGTTTGACGAACTCATTCGCAATGGCCGGCGCGGAACGCCCGGCACGGATGAAATCTGCGCGCGGCTGCTGGAGGGATTGATTTTGAAAGTGGCGGACGCGCGGGCACCACTGCCGGGCCAGGAAACGCTGGCGTTCGCCACCTACCAGCATTGCCGGGAGCATATTCAGCGGCATTTTTTGCATCTGCGGTCGGTGGCGCAGGTGGCGGCGGAATGTCATCTGGATGATACCTATCTTTGCCGCCTGTTCCAGCGGTATGACCATCAGTCGCCCTACCGGCTGCTGGTGCGGCTGAAGATGAACCACGCGGCGGAGCAGTTGCAACTGCCGGCCGCGATGGTCAAGCAGGTGGCGGAGGAAACGGGCTTCGCCAACCAGTTCCATTTCTCGCGCGTGTTTAAGTCGGTGTTCGGGATTCCGCCACGGGCGATGATCAAGATGCGTTGACGACTTAATTTGTAACTTTTTTATCGCCACGGACTCTGCCAATGGAATATATCAAATGCCTTATCTCATGAATAAAAACACCACCGGCATCAGCCGCCGCCATTTTCTGACCACCACCGCCGCCGCGCTGGCCTTGCCGGCGTTCGTGCCGAGTTCGGTGTTCGGCCAGAATGCCCCATCCAAACGCATCAATCTCGGCGTCATTGGCTGGGGTATGCAGGGGCCGGGCAACACGAAGTCGTTTCTGGCGTTGGATGATTGTCAAGTGGTGGCCGCGTGCGACCTCGATAAAAACCATCTCGCCAGCGCCGTCAAAACCATCAACGAGCATTACGAAAATCAGGATTGCAAGGCGTATCACGATTACCACGAGCTGCTGGCGCGCAAGGATATTGACGCCGTGATGATCGCCGTGCCGGATCACTGGCACGAACTCATCGCCACCGAGGCCGCGCGCAATAAAAAAGATATTTACGGCGAAAAGCCGCTCGCCAAAACTATCGCCGAGCAGCAGTCTATCGTCCGCGCGGTGCAGCAAAACAAAATCATCTGGCAAACCGGTTCGTGGCAGCGCTCGCAAGCCGTGTTCCGCAAGGCGGCGGAAATTGTTCGCAGCGGTCTCATCGGCAAGGTCACGCACGTCGAAGTCGGCTTACCGAGCGGCCATCATGATTTTGCCGGCACCGCGCCGGAGTTGTTGGGAAAATTGAAGGCGTTGAACGTGACCGATCTTGCCACCGTCACGCCGGGTTCCGCCGCGTGGAAAATCGCCGTCACTGACGCACCGACGGAATTGGATTTTCAGACTTGGCTGGGCGCGTCGAAGCTGGAGCCTTACATCAAACAGCGCGTTCACATGAACTGGCGCTGGAATTACAACACCGGCGGCGGCCAGTTGCTCGACTGGGTCGGACATCACGTTGACATCGCGCACTGGGGGCTGGGTTTTGACAATGAAGGCCCGTTGGAAATTGAAGGTCACGGCGAATTTCCCACGCCTGACGCGTTGTGGAACTCCTGCACCAAGTATCGGCTTGAAGCGAAATACCCGCAGGACATCAAGTTCACGATTGCCGGTGGCCACAACGACATCCAAGGCGGCACGAAATGGATCGGAACCGACGGCTGGGTCTGGGTGAATCGCGGCGGCTTTGACTGTTCCAATCCGGAATGGAAAAAAGGCAAGTCGCTGCCCGAAGCCCTGCGGAAAGTGAAATTATATGAGTCGCCCGGCCACTGGCGTAACTTTCTCGACTGCGTAAAATCCCGCCAACCCACCATCACGCCCGTCGAGACCGCGCATCACTCGGCGATTCCCGGACACCTCGGACTGATTGCCATGCTCACGGGCCGAAAAATTCGCTGGGACAACGCCACCGAAACCATTATCGGCGACGCCGAAGCCACCAAGCTCCTGTCCCGCGAATACCGCGCGCCTTACAAAATGAGTTGAAACGCGTGCGCTTCAGAGCTTGCCAAGCGTCTCTTCGATGACCTGTTTGAAGTTGTTTTCGCCGGGCTTGACGATGCCGAATTCGCGCTTGGCATTTTCCGGCGAGTCGCTGGCGTGCGCGGCATTGACCATGATGGTCGAGCCGAATTCACGACGGATGGAGCCGGGCGGTGCCTTGGAAGGATCGGTCGGCCCAAGGACGTCACGAATCTTGGAGACGGCGTTCACGCCTTCATAAACCAGCGCGATGCATTTCTCGGTGCCGGGTTTGGCCCAGTCGGCTTCGGGAATTTCACTAGGCGCGTGGCCGGCCATGAAGCGAACAATGTTGTCGAACTGCGAATCGCCCTGAACCGGGCCGAGGATTTCGCCGAGCGCCTTCTGGTCGGCGGCGGAAACTTTGAAGCCGAATTCTTTTTCCAAAACTTCCTTGGCCTTGGCGCTGACGCCGTCCTTGAGTTTGGTGCGGAGAAATTCGCGGACGGGGCCGTAAAATTCCATCGCCTGCGCGGTGCTCATGCGAAAAACCCGCGCGCCAACAATGTAAAGGCCGGCGCGGGAGAAAAAGTCAATGACGTTGCCGGGACGCCCGGTCGGAAACCGGAAATTGTCCGGCTTGATGAGAACGAGCGTGCGTTCCGGCAGTTCGCCGGGCGCATAATTGATGATGTTCTCCAAGATGCCGCCGTCCGCATCGGAATGGCGCGCCCACATTTTCAGTTTGTTGACGGCCTCCTCGACGGTGGGCGCGGCTAACACGGCTGGCTCGAAATAACGCACCTTGCCGGTGTCGTCCACGATAAGATCGCTGTAAGTGTCGCGGATGGTTTCGCCGCCCTGACGGTTGGGACTCAAATTGCCGACAACGGAACGCACCTTGCGCACGGCTTCGTCACCACGGAACAACAGCATCATCACGCGGCGGCGACAGCCGGTCTTCGGATCGGGCGCGAGGCTGGTGAGAACGTAATCCTTGAGCAACTCCTGAACTTTCCGATCCTGCGTGTCATGCGCGGAAACAATGGTTTCGGCGTATTCCTTGACCAGTTCGGCACTCGGCGCAAACATCCGCATCCCGACCAAATCCAGGCCAGTGCGGGTAATCAGGCGGCTCAAGATGCCGCCGGTGCGGGACTTGTAGAGCGAATACGGGGTGATGATGACGTAAGCGAGCTGTTGGGACATAAGGCAGAATCAGACTTGCGGCGGTGGGGTGGTGGTTGGGTTGGCGGGCGCGGCATCGGCCTTGCCCAAAATTTTGAACATCACGGTGCCGCACGTCGGGCATTTGCCCTTGATGGCTTTGCGGCCGTTTTTCATGGTTTCTTCCACGCCGTCGGCGATGGGCTTTTTGGCCTTGCACTTGACGCAATATCCTTCAGACATAAAAAGTTTGCCGCCAACACTTCATGTGTCAAACGGTGGCAAGTAGGCTATCCGCAAAGGGCGGCAACGTCAATTCTAAAGGAAAAACACTCTATTTAAGGAACTTATGCTTCCGCAGTTCTCCGACCGGGCCGTTCCAGAAAAAGTTTCAAACTGCCGCCGGCGGATTGGTTGCCACCGACTGCAACTGGGCGAGCCGGGAAAAATAACCTTCCCGCGCCAATAATTCCGCGTGCGTGCCCAACTCAACGATTTTTCCGCCGTGCAAAACGACAATGCGATGTGCGTGGCGAATCGTCGAAAAACGGTGCGCCACGATGAGCGTGGTGCGGCCAGTTGTAAGGCGAACGAGTGCCTCCTGCACGAGTCGTTCAGATTCCGTGTCGAGCGCGGATGTGGCTTCGTCGAGGATGACGAGGCGCGGATCACGCACCAGCGCGCGGGCAATGGCCAGCCGCTGGCGCTGGCCGCCGGAAAGTAGCGTGCCGCTCTCACCCAGCGGCGTGTCGAGTTGCTGCGGCAATGCGCGGACAAATTCCGCAAGATTCGCGGACGCAAGAATTTTCCAGAGCGCGGCGTCAGAAACTTTCTCCAACCCGTAGGTCACGTTTTCGCGCAACGTGCCGTTGAAGAGCAGCGTCGTCTGCGGCACGACACCAATCTGCCGGCGATAAGTGCGCAAATCGAATTCCCGCAAATCTTTTCCATCGAGGAAAATTTTCCCGATGGTCGGTTGACGAAAACCGATGGCGAGATTCACGAGCGTAGATTTGCCCGCGCCGGATTCGCCAACAAAGGCAATGGTTTCGCCGGGTTTTATCTGCAAAGAAATTTCCTGCAACGCGACTTCGCGCCCGCGCGGATAGCTGAAACTGACATTTTCAAAAACAATTTCGCCGCGCAACGGACTCGGCGCGGAAGGCTTGCCTTCATTGCGTTCGAGCTGTTCCGCTTCCAGCACTTCGCCAAGCGAGCGGACGGCATCCGCGCCCTGCGCGAGCGCGGGAAAGACACTCAAGAATTGCTGCACCGCGCCGATGAGCATCCCAAAATAAGTGTGATACATCACCGCGTCGCCCACGCTGATGCGATGATGCACGACGAGCCACGCTGAAAAAACGAGGCAAGCGAGCTGGAAAATCATGAATGTGAACCACGAACTCGACGCGAAAAATTCCGTGAGCGTGTCCACCTGCAAGCCGCGTTCGCGGATGCGCTCGAACACGCCGCGCACGCTCTGCGTCTCGATGGATTCAAGGCCGTGGGCGCGCGTGACGGGAAGCATTTGCAGCATCTCGCCGACGCGCGCGTTCATCTGCTCGGTCTCGATGCGCATGGCTTGGTATTGCTCCTTGAACCGGCGGTCAAACAATTTTAGCAGCGCGATCCCCGCCGGAACGGTGACAAGAAAATACAACGCGAGCAAAGGCTGTTTCACCAGTGCGATGACGGTGACGTAGGTGATGACGAGCAAACCGTTCAAGCCCGTGTGCATCAGATAGCGGCAGAGTCCGTCAATCGCATCCACATCACGGAGCAGCTTGGTCTGGAGCGCGCTGGTCTGTTTTTCTTCGTAGAACGTGATGGAAAGTTGCTGCAATCGTTCGACGAGCGCGCTGCGAAAATTGAATTGCATATGCCGCAAGGCCCCGCTCATCAACCGCACAAAAGTCGTGTGAACAAAAGGGTTTTGCAGCAGCAGTAAAAAATAAACACCGGCAATCCAGAGAATTTTTCGGAACGCGCCATCACCGCCGGTGGTCAGCGCATCCACAATCATGCCCACCGCCAGCGGCAGCAACGAGGCGGGCGTTTGCTTGATGATGTAAAGCGTCACCGCCGCCGCCACGCACCCGCGCTGGTCGGAAAATAAATTCCACAGCGTGCGCCCCGGATGCTTCGAGTCGAAGCGTCCGTCGAGCAATTTTTCCCAAGCGGCGGGCGGCGGGATGGTCGGCACGGATGAATTCATACAACAGCGGAGCGCTCAGGCAAGCGGCAATGAAAAAAGGCGAGGCCGGAGCCTCGCCTTGAAATTTGCTGGCGCGGATTATTTCGCGGCCGCGACGGTCTTCTTTTCTAGTTCCTTGACCAACGTCGCGCCCTTGCCGATGCGCTTGCGGAGGTAGGTCAGCTTGGCGCGGCGCACGTCGCCCTGGCGCTCGACTTCGATCTTATCCACGCGCGGCGAGTGATACGGGAAAATGCGTTCCACGCCTTCACCGTAGCTGATGCGGCGGACGCAGAACGTCTCGTTCAGGCCCGTGCCGCGTTTGCCGATGACGATGCCGGCGAAAATCTGGATGCGTTCCTTGTCGCCTTCGACGACCTTGGTGTGGACTTTGACGGAGTCGCCCACGTTAAACTTCGCGTTGTCTTTGCGAAACTGTGCCGATTCAATTTTGAGCTGTAATGCTTGATTCATAACTTTATAAATTTTTTATTTTAACAAATCTGGTCTCGATGCTTTCGTCTTCAACTTCGCCTGTTCGCGCCGCCATTTTTCAATCTCGGCATGGTTGCCGTTCAGCAACACTTCCGGGACTTTCAGCCCGCGAAATTCCGCCGGCCGCGTCCACTGCGGATATTCCAGCAATCCGTGACTGAACGATTCATCCGTCGAACTCGCGTCGTCGCCCAAAACTCCGGGCAGCAACCGCGCCACCGCATCAATCACCACCATCGCGGGCAACGCCCCGTTCGTCAGCACATAATCGCCGATGGACAACTCGTCGTCCGCCAGCGCTTCCCGAATCCGCTCGTCAAAGCCCTCGTAATGACCCGTGACGAACAACAAATCTTTTTCCTGCGCCAATTCCCGCGCGATTTCCTGCGTAAACTTTCGGCCACTTGGCGAAAGCAAAATCACTTTCGTTCCTTCGCGCTTCAAACTTTCCACCGCTTCAAAAATCGGTTCCGGCTTCAGCAACATTCCCGGCCCGCCGCCAAACGGCTTGTCGTCCACCGTCTTGTGTCGGTCGTGCGTCCAGTCGCGCAACTGGTGGATGTTCAAATCCAGCAGACTCTTCTTGCGCGCCCGCATGATGATGCTTTCATCGAGCGGCCCGGCGAACATCGCCGGAAACAGAGTCAGCACGTCAATTTTCATGCGTGCCAAAAATTATCAATCACTTCGCCGGCTTGTCCTCGACGATTTCCACCGAGCAACGAATTCCTTTTTTCGCGCTGCCGGCCAGCAGCAAGGAACGAATCGCGTTGATCGTCACGCCCTGCCGCCCGATGATTTTACCCACGTCGGCTGCGTCCAAACGCAGCTCGTAAACCGTTGCGCCCGCGCGTTCCACCGGCGTTACCGTCACCGCGCCGGGGTTTTGCACGAGTCCTTTGACGACGTATTCGAGGAACTCCTGCATGATGCGAAAAAATTAAGCCGCCACCGGAGCCGCCTTGACCGCCTTCTTGATGAAGCTGGCCACGGTGTCGCTGGGCTGCGCGCCTTTGCTGATCCAGTATTGGGCGCGGTCGAGCTTGATGATGAAATTTTCACCCTGCTTGAGCGGTTGGTAAGTGCCGATTTCCTCGATGCACTTGCCATCGCGCGGACTGCGGCCATCGGCGACAACAATGCGGAACACCGGCGTGTTTTTCGTGCCGATGCGTTTCATGCGAATTTTTACAGACATAAATTTTTCAAAAGAGCATGGAAACTACCGGTGCCGTCACCGCTTTGCAAGCCTTGTTTTCAAGAAAATTGGTTGCTTGCAGCGCGCCGCAATCACTGGTTTGATTTGCCGCATGAGCCGGCCTTACGAGGAAATCCTGCATGGCGCGACGCTGCCGCGTTCCGCGCCCGCCGACCGCCATGAGCAAATCTGCGCCCGATTGCACCGCGAAATGGCCGCAAGCATTGCCGGTCTCGCCAGCACACAACTGCTCGCCCCGCGCACCCAAGTCCAGCTGTCCCGCACCACGGCGTTCTGCCCCGACCTCGCGCTCGTGATGGCGGCGACCGGCAAACTTTTTCTCGCCGTGGAAATCATCAGCCGCGACGATCACCACGCCGACACGGTCATCAAAAAGGAGATTTACGAGCAGCACCGTGTGCCGCGCCTCTGGCTGGTGGATCCGCGCTATGACAACGTGGAGATTTACCACAGCTTTGATTTCGGCCTGAAGCTGGCCGGCATCCTGGGTGGTCGCGAAGTGCTGGCGGAAAAGCTGATTCCGCAATTTCAGATGACCGTGGCCGAGTTGTTCGCCGTCTGACGACATTAATTTGGTTGAACGAAACCATTAATGGCGCTGTCATAATCTCGTCGTCACAAAAAAAACAACCAACCATCCAACCTATGAAAAAATTGAAATTCACCCTCGCCCTGCTCGCCGGCCTCGCATTTGCGGGCGCAACCCTGACCGCGCCGGCGGCGGACAGCAAGGAAACCACCATCACCGGCAACATGGTCTGCGGCAAATGCACGCTGCATGAAACCAAAACCTGCCAGAATGTCGTGCAAGTCATGGACGGCACAAACACGGTAAATTATTACCTGAAGCAAAACGAAGTCAGCAAAGCGCAGCACGAAGCGGTCTGCCACGGCGACAGCGAAAAAGTCACCGTCACCGGCACCGTCAAGGAAAAGGACGGCAAGAAAATCCTGACGCCGACCAAGATTGACGTGGTCAAATAGTAAAAACGAGAATTGACGATGGCAGATGGAGGATGGAAATTTCCATCCTCCATTTTCTATTTTCCATCCTCGTGTTTTTCCGAAACGCGGCGGTTGAATTTTACACAGTCCGCGTATTTCACGCCGCCGCCACCGAAGATATCCAGCGCGGAACCAATCGTCAGGTCAACCTTCCCCTGCCCTAGTTGCGTGACCGCTTCCAAATCCGCCAGCGAGTTTGCGCCGCCGGCGTAAGTCGTCGGAATCGGCGTGAACTGACCGAGCATCGCTACCAACTCACGGTCAATGCCGCGACACAAACCTTCCACGTCCACCGCGTGAATCAAAAACTCGGCGCAGTAGCCGGAAAATTTCTGAAGCGTCTCCGCGTTCACTTCCAAGTCCGTGAATTTCTGCCAGCGATCGGTGACGACGAAATATTTTTCGCCGCGCTTCCGGCAGCTTAAATCCAAAACCAGTTTTTCTTTGCCAATCGTTTTGACCAACTCGTCCAACCGCGCCCAATCCACGCGGCCTTCGCGAAAAACCCAGCTCGTGACGATGACGTGCGATGCGCCGGCGTCCAGCCAGCCGCGCGCGTTTTCGGAATTGATGCCGCCGCCGATTTGCATTCCGCCCGGAAAAGTTTTCAAAGCCGCGCGCGCCTCGGTTTCATTGCCCGTGCCGAGCATGATGACGTGACCACCGCGCAAAGCATCGCGCCGGTAAAGTTCGGCGAACCACGCGGCGGATTTCTCCGAGACAAAGTTGGTGCGCGCGCCGGCATCGCTAAGCGTGCCGCCGACGATTTGCTTCACCTTGCCTTCATGCAGGTCAATACAGGGACGAAACATGCCGGCAAGCTAGAGGCCAAAGCCTCAAGTTCAAAGTCCAAAGTTCCAATTGCGTCAGCGCGCCCTGATTTTTGACCGCCACTCCGCGACTCATGGCTGAAGGCCGGAATTTTGCGACGGCAAAAGTCCGTTCGGGCGTTGATGAATGAAAAGTTCCGGCTTGAATTTCGTTTTTTGCCGTCATGGAACGCGGCCGTTACGGTTCTAATTTGAAAATGGAGCCATAAAATTCCAAATCTTCGGCGGCAAAACGCCATTTTCACGGCGCTATTTATAAAATAGCGCCATGAAAGTTTTAATATGCCGGACAATTTTCCGGTGGTTATGGTGCTATTCCTAAAATAGAGCCGCTCATT
>Ga0316222_1002712_pt1 | contig 18466 bp, 20 predicted proteins | sample TBH18011metaG_FD_206008 | JGI IMG/M metagenome (GOLD analysis project Ga0316222, IMG submission 206008) | Freshwater microbial communities from Trout Bog Lake, Wisconsin, USA - TBH18011 | ecosystem: Environmental > Aquatic > Freshwater > Lake > Hypolimnion/Profundal zone | place: USA: Wisconsin...
CCAGGTCGGCATCACCTTCGTCATGGTCACCCACGACCAGGAAGAGGCGATGACCATGTCGACCCGGATGGCGGTGATGAAGGATGGCGTCATCCGCCAAGTGGGCTCGCCCCATGAATTGTATGAATATCCGGCCGATCGCTTCGTCGCCGATTTCATCGGCACCGCCAACTTCTTCGAGGGTGTGGTGCGGTCGGGAGGCTTGATCGAGGCCGAGGGGGTGGCGGCGCCGCTCACCGTCGGCGGCGAGCCATCTTTGGGGGCCAAGGTTACCCTGATGGTGCGGCCCGAGAAGATCGCCATCGCCCGCGAGGCGCCGGAAGGCGCGGTGAACGTGTTGGCCGGTACGGTGGCGGCCACCGCCTATCACGGCGACGTGTCGCTCCATCATGTGGCGCTCGAGTCCGGGCGGCTGGTGATGGTCACCGCCGCCAATCTGCGCCATGCCGCCGATCCCGGCATCGATCGCGACGACCGGGTGTTCCTGTCCTGGCACCCCAACAATTCGGTGGTGCTGCCGTGAGTGGCCTAGCCAAGGCGCTCGATGGCGCCAAACTGGCCGATGCCTGGGGCCGCCGCCTGGTGCTGGCGCTGCCCTTCGGCTGGATGTCGCTGTTCTTCCTGGTGCCCTTGCTGATCGTTGCCGCCATCAGTCTGGCCGAGCCGCGCATCGGCATTCCGCCCTACGAGCCGCTGTGGGATTGGGCCGGCGGAGGCCTGCCCGAGTTCAAGGGCAGTCTGGCCAATTTCGCCCTGCTGTTTTCCGACGACCTCTACGTTTCGGCTTTCTTCCAGTCGCTGAAGATCGCCGGCCTATCGACGCTGTGTTGCCTGCTGATCGGCTATCCGATGGCCTTGGCCATTGCCCGGGCGCCGGAATCGCGGCGCGGACCGTTGTTGATGCTGGTGATCCTGCCATTCTGGACCTCGTTCCTGATCCGGGTCTATGCCTGGATGGGCATCCTCAAGGACGAGGGGTTGTTGAACCTGGCCCTGCAATGGCTGGGGGTGATCCAAGAGCCGCTGGTGATCCTCAACACCGATATCGCCGTCTATATCGGTATCGTCTATTCCTACCTGCCCTATATGATCCTGCCGCTGGTCGGCGTGCTGGAGCGCCAGGACCCGGCGCTGCTGGAGGCCGCCGCCGATCTGGGGGCGCGGCCGTTCAAGGCCTTCCTGGCGGTGACCCTGCCGCTGTCGCTGCCCGGCATCGTCGCCGGCTCGCTGTTGGTGTTCATCCCGGCGGTGGGCGAGTACGTCATTCCCGATCTGCTGGGGGGCGGCGACACCAACATGCTGGGCAAGGCGCTGTGGGATATCTTCGCCCTGAACCGCGACTGGCCGACCGCCTCGGCGCTGGCGGTGGCGCTGCTGGGGGCGTTGGTGCTGCCCTTGGCCCTGGTGCAGCATTTGCAGCGGCGGATGGAGCTGGCGGCATGAGGCGCGTGGCGCTGGCCGTCGGCTACGGCTTCCTCTATCTGCCCATCTGCCTGCTGGTGGTGTGGTCGTTCAACGATTCGCGGCTGGTCAATGTCTGGGGCGGCTTTTCCACCCGCTGGTACCTGGAACTGGCCCATGACACCCGATTCCTTGATGCCGCTTGGTTGAGCGCGCGGGTTGCGCTGTCGAGCGCCACCCTGGCCACTTTGCTCGGCACCCTGGCGGCACTGGCGCTGGTGCGCTTCGGCGCCTTCAAGGGCCGGCTGCTGTTCACCGGATTGTTGGCGGCGCCGTTGGTGATGCCGGAAGTGATCACCGGCTTGGCCCTGCTGCTGCTGTTCGTCGCCCTGGAACAAGTGATCGGCTGGCCCGAGGGCCGCGGCTTCCTCACCGTGGTGCTGGCCCATACCACCATCTCCACCGCCTATGTCACCGTGGTAGTGCGGGCGCGATTGGGCCAGATCGACCCCTCGCTGGAGGAGGCGGCCCAGGATTTGGGGGCGCGCCCGGCCAAGGCCTTTCTGGCGGTAACCCTGCCCTTGATCAGCCCGTCGCTGGCGGCCGGCTGGCTTTTGTCCCTGACCCTGTCGCTGGACGACGTGGTGACCACCCAGTTCGTCGCCGGGCCGGGCGCCACTACCTTGCCGATCGAGGTGTTCTCCAGCGTCCGTCTTGGCGTCTCGCCCGAGATCAACGCCCTGGGCTCGGTGATCGTCTTCGTGGTCGGCGCCGGCATCATCGTGGCCTGGCGACTGATGCGCGGGCGGGAGTGATGTCGGTTGCCGTGACGTCCGGGGGCTCGGCCCGCCTGTCGCTGATCTTCTCCGCCCTTGGGCACGTCTTCGCCCATCTGTTCGAACCGATCTTCTATATCGCCGCCTTGGTGCTGCCGGTCGAACTCGGCATGCCCTACGAAGAGGTGCTGACCCTGATCGTCGCCGGCAAGCTGCTCTACGGCCTGCTGGCGCCGCTGGCCGGCTGGCTGGGCGACCGCTGGAGCGTGGTGGGCATGATGGCGATCTATTTCCTGGGCCTCGGCTGCGCCGCTCTGTCGGTGGGGTTCGCGGCGGGGCCGTGGAGCCTGGGCCTGACTCTGGCGGTGACGGGGGCCTTCGGCGCCATCTACCACCCGGTTGGCACCGTCTGGCTGATCCAGAACGCCACCAATACCGGCAAAGCCATCGGCATCAACGGGGTGTTTGGCGGCATGGGGGCGGCCCTGGCCGGTGTGGTGGCCGGAAGTCTGATCGCGGTGGCCGGCTGGCGCGCGGCGTTCATTGTTCCGGCGGTCGTTTGCTTGGTGACCGGCTTGGTGTTCCTGGCCTTGCTGGCCACGGGCCGGGTAATCGAGACCAAGTCCGACCGCAAGCCGCTGCCGCCGGCCAGCCGGGGCGACACCATGCGGGCCGGTCTGGTGCTGACGGTGACCATGCTGTTCGCCGGCCTGATCTACCAGGCCACCCAGCCGGCGCTGCCCAAGCTGTTCGACGAACGATTGGGCAATGCCGGGGTGTTCGGCGCGGCGGCGGCGGTGACGGTGGTCTATTTCCTGGCCGGCTTGAACCAGATCGTGTCGGGCCATCTGGCCGACCGCTTCTCGGCCAAATGGGTCTATGTCGGCACCGCCCTGGTCCAGGTGCCGCTGCTGCTGGGTGTGGCGGCGGCCAGCGGTTTGCCTCTGGTGGCGGTGGCCACCCTGGCCGTCGCCGGCAATCTGTCGGCTATCCCTGCCGAGAACGTGCTGATGGCCCGCTACACCCCGGCCAAATGGCGCGGCACCGCCTTCGGGATGAAATTCATCCTCAGCTTCGGGGTGAGCGGGCTAGGAGTGCCGCTGGTATCGGTGATCCGGGGCGCGACGGGCGGATTCGGCTGGCTGTTCGTCGGGCTGGCCGGTGCGGCGGGGGTGGTGGCGCTGGCGGCAGTGATGTTGCCGGGAGAGCGGGGGGCTTGAATAACCACGCCATTGGCGGATATTGAGCTATAAACCGAGTCCGACACACCACCGTCAAACGCCCGCGTTATCGCCCTCTATTCCGGGCCATCGCTACCGGTGTGTTTGCCAAGAGCGAAATGAGTTGCGCGACATACTTGGGGATCTGGTCGAAGCCTATTTGCAACGGGAGTTGTCATCATGAGCAAGGCCGGTGAAAGCATCCTGCGCGGCGCCCGCCAGGCCCTGGCCTATGCCAAGGGCGAGCGGGACGGATTTGTCGCCCATGTCCCCGAGGTGTTGGACGTGAAGGCGATTCGTTCGCGGTTCGGACTAACCCAGGCGGCTTTCGCCACCCGCTTTGGCTTTGATCTGCGGGCGGTGGAGAACTGGGAGCAGGGACGCCGCCAACCCGAACGTCCTGCCCGCGCCTTTCTCCGCGTCATCGAACGCGAGCCGGAGGCCGTGTTGCGGGCGTTGGCGGAATGAATCCTTAGGGGTGGTGGACCGCCGCCGCCGCCGCGACCAGATCCTTCAGTGCCTCCAGCGGGTTGCCGCCCTGTGACGTCCTCAGCGTCAGGGCCAGGGCCAGCATGCGCCGAATGGCGGCAATCCGGTCGGCATCGGTGGTTCGCCGCGCCAGTTCCTTGCCTATCTCGTCCAGTCGGAACAACAGCGGCGTCGGGGAGTCCTCGGCGGCGAGGGTATCGCCGATGGCCTTTAGCAGCCAGCCGATCTGCACCGTCAGGCGGGTGACGCGTTCCTGGAACAGGATGTTGCGGCAGGCATCGCGGCGGGTGGCGTAGTCGTCGCGGTTCGCTGTTGCCAGAGGATTGGGGACGGCGATCTGGGTGGCAGAAGGCTGGTCGGCGCGGGGGCTGGCGCGGCGCTCCGGTCCCATATAGTCGCAGGTCACCACGAACGGCTTGCGCGGGCCGGAATAGGTCAGCACCTTCCGGACCAAGGCTTCGGGGGCGAAAGGCAGCGGCAGGGCGTCGTCGGCGCCGCTATCGGCAATGGCGCTGGCCCTCTCCAGGGTCGGCGGCGCCATCACCACCAGGACGATGGTGAATGGGTCCGCGCCCAGCTTGCCCGAGCGGATGCCGCTGGTGATGAAGTCGGTATCGTCGCCGTCCATGTGGGCGTTGAGGACAAGAAGGTCGGTGCCGTCTCGGCGGATGGCCTGGTGGAGCTTGACCAAAGAGGCGGCGGCGGTGACGCGGCCGAAGCCCATGCCCTCCAGGGCGTGCCGCGCAGCCTCGCGAAGCAACGGATCAGGTTCGCCGATGACCGCCCTGGTCTTGGAATAATCCATCATCCGGCATCCTTCGCGAACCGTGGGGCGGCGCGCTCAACGCCCCTGGTAACGCCTTAGGGATGCGATATTAACCTAATCTACCCGAAAAGCTTGTCGATTTCATCTTGGGAAATGGCGACGCTGGCCCGTTGCGGCCCATGCAGCAAGGCTTCGTCCGGATCAATCTCGGCCGGCTCGCCGTCCGCCATCTCTTCAATAACCCGCTCCAACTCGTCCTTGCCCCACATGCGGACCATGGCGTTGATGCGTTCCTCGACGAATTTGAGGGATTTGACCACGCGGGTGATGCGCTGGCCGGTCAGGTCCTGGAACGAGCAGGCTTCGAACACCTGATTGACGCAGGTGGCGATCTGCTCGCCGATGGCATCCTTGGTTTCGAGGTCGGCGCCGTGCAGGCGATCAGCCAGACCGGCGATGGTCTCGACGTTTTCGAGGATGGTGTTGCTGGCCACCTCGGTGTTTTCAACGATGGCATCCAGGGTGTCGGCCATGGAATCGAAGCTGGCGCTGTCGTCGTGATGCAGCGACGCCAATTCCTCGCGCATCCGGCTTAGATGCGCGAACAGACCGACCAACTCTTTCTTCAGGATGTCATCTTCGTCAGTCGAAACCATTCAGGCGCTCCAAATCCGCCGACAACGGCGGTCAACGGTCGCTAGCATAGCAGCCTGATCCGGGGGGGATATGCCCCTAATTGAGGGCTGTTCACAAAAAACCGTGTGAGTTCTCTCCACATCATCGGCCCGAATCCATCAGCATGTCGCGGAACAGGGCTAGCAGCTTCTGGTCCAGCTTGGTGGCCATGTCGTCAGTCATGATCACCAGGGCCTGTTCGGCCGACATTGGCGGCTTGTAGACGCGGCGATCGGTCAGCGCGCCGAAAACATCGACGATCGAGGCCATGCGAGCCAATTCATTCAGTTGGCCGCCCTTCAGCCCCAGTGGATAGCCGGTGCCGTCTAGCTTCTCGTGGTGCTGGGCGGCGATGGTGATGATGTTCTTGGGGATATCCGGGCATTTGGCCAGATAAGCTAAGGTCAGCGGCACATGGCTTTTCATCACCTCGAACTCCGCCTCGGTCAGGCGACCGGCCTTGTTCAAGATCTCGTGGGGGATCGACATCTTGCCGACGTCGTGGAGCAGACCACCGCTCCCCAGCAGGGACAAATCGTCGTCCTTGAGTCCGATGGTGTAGCCGAACAGCAGCAGCAGGGTCGCCGTGCCAAGCGAGTGGGCGTAGGAATAATTGTCGTGGTCGCGCACCCCGCTCAGGATGCCATTGAATTCGCGCATGCCCACCGCCTCGACCAGTGGCCCGCAGGCGCTGGTGACCTTGGCGTAGGCGATCGGTTCACCGGCGTCGATGACGTCGCTGATGCTGTTGAACACTTCCAGCGTGCCGACAAGGGCGTGGCGTTGGGTCGGCGCCAGTTCCTCCCAGTGGCGCTCGACCGTCTTGTTGACCTGCTGCGAGATGGCGCGAATCAAGCCGCTGCGGCGATAGGGTTTGGCCAGAAAGGAATCGGCGCCGCATTCGATCGCCGCGTCATGGACATGGGCGGCGTCGTCGGCCGAGGTGAAGATGACGGGAACGTCGTGGAACAACTTTTCCCGGCGCAACAGCTTGATGAACTCAAGGCCCCCCAAGGGCGGCGCCGCCTGATCGATCAGCACGGCACAAGGGGGCGTGTCGCGCAACTCGCCGATCGCCTCGTTGCTGTTTGCATAGCAAGCGACACGATAGAACGAGGTCAGCGCCTGCTCGACCTGATGGCGATGGGCGGCACTGGCATCGATCACTGCCACCAGCACCTTGCGTGAGGCCGCGCGTTCCTCGTCGGACAGGTTGCGTGTCATCCTTGTTCCCCATCCGTCCGACCCACCGCTATCCTAACGCCGACGAGGGGGAGAGGACAACGAGGAGAGCATCGACGCCAACCTTCTGGCCCCGACGGCGGCGATCTGTCATTGTCCAAACCACCAATGCAATCTTACACTCCACGTTCCAAAATGGCCACATCAAGCGACCTCTGGGTGTTCGGCTATGGGTCGCTGATGTGGCGGCCTGGCTTCGAATTCACCGAGGCGGTGCCGGCGGTGCTGGACGGCTGGCATCGCGCCTTTTGCCTGTGGTCACGCCATTATCGGGGCACCCCGGAGCGTCCTGGGCTGGTTTTGGGGCTGGATGGCGGCGGGTGCTGTCGAGGGCTGGCGTTTCGGGTGCCGGCCGAGCGTGCGGCGGTGACCATCGAGTATTTGGACGAGCGCGAATTGGTCGGCTACGCTTACCAGCCGCGCTGGTTGCCGGTCCGGATCAATGGCGACGAGGCGGTCACCGTCGAGGCCTACACCTTTGTCGCCGACCAGCAGCATCGCCACTACGCCGGTGACCTGGGTATCCCCCGTGCCGCCGAGATCATCATGGATGCCGTCGGCTGCGCCGGACTCAACCGCGACTACCTGATTAACACCGTTCGCCACCTGGAAAAGGACGGCTTTGTCGATCCGTCGCTGCACGCGCTGCGCCTTGAGGTCGAGCGGTTGACCGGATTGATCGATCTGGGGGCCGGGATCTAGGCTGGCCCAAATCCTGCTGATTTGTGGCCCGATTCCTGCTAGAGTGTGTGAGATTGCGGTTCCGAATGGACCGCCGGACGCGGAGGAGAATCCCCGATGGCCAATTTGTCGCCAGTTGCCACCGTTGGCTCGCCATCGGTGTGGGGAAAGACCGTCAACGACGTTTCCCGCCAGACCATCGCCTCCGCCACCTCGATCGGTTCGTTGGTTACCAACAACAGCCGTCTTAGTGTCAACGGTGTGCTGAACGCCAACGAAGCAGCCCAATACTATTCCTTCACCGCAGACGATAGCGGCAATAAGAACACCCTGCTGACCGGCAAGGCAATCAACAGCACCACCGGCCTGAGGGTGCAGTTGCTGAAACCGGGCGGGCAGGTCTTGGCCGATAGCAAGAGCGGGATGGGTGTCGCCAGCACCAATTACGCGTCCATGCAAGCGGGCACCTATAGCCTGCCCAAGGGCAATTATTATGTGAAGATTAGCCGTGACGGGACGGTTCCCGCGTCCACGCCGGTGGATTACGTAATCGAAGCCCGCATGGGTAAGACCTTCACCAACGACTATCAGACTACTGAACAGAAGGCGGCTCCGAACTACTCGTATACTCCGGCATCCAGTTCAGCGCCGGCCATTCTGACTTCGTCGATGCTGGTTGGTGGTGCCGCTTCGGCGGTTTTCGCCTCGGCCGATCTGTTCGGTAACATTTTGAGTGGCCAGACCGCCGCCAATTCGGCGTCGTCTTCGTCCTCTTCCTGATCCAGGCAAGGAACCCCACGCCCGGATGAGCGGGCGCGGGGTGCCAACGGTACCTAAGCGGCGATCGATGTGGCGGTCGCTGTTGTCGTGCTGGTGCTGGAATAGGACTGAATCGCCTTCATGATGTCCTGGGCCAGCAGGGAGGCCAATTGCGAATTCGCGTCCGAACTGGACTGCGAACTTGCGGTGGAACTGGACGTGGTCGAAGATGTGTCGCTGGCCGATGAGTTCGACAAATCCTTGATCAGGTTGGCGAAATCGTTTTTCAGCGTCGATTCCGTCGAGCTTGAGGAACTGCTTGAGCTGCTGCTCAAGGCGCTGGTGATGTCCTTTAGCAGCGTCGAGATGTCGCTGCCGACCGCCGAACTGCTGCTCGAAGACGTGCTGTCGCTGCTTGACGGGGGCGGGGGAGGTGGCGGCGGCCGCATGGCGCTGGCGGTCGAAGACGAACTTGACGATGACGAACTGTCCGTGCCGCCATTCAAGGCGCTGGCGATGTCGCTGATCAACGCGTTGATGTCGTTGCCGATCGTCGAACCGGAGGAAGACGACGAGGAGCTGTCGCCGCCGAACTGTGGCGGTGGTGGCATGGCGCTGGCGGAATCCGAGGAACTGGACGAATTCCACGACGAATCGCCGGATTGTTGCGCCTGGATCAGGGTTGCCTGCATCGACGAACTCATCGACTGAAACGCCGAGGCGAGGTCGCTGGCGCTGACCCCACTCGACGACGACGAGGTCGATGACGACGACGAGGAATCGATCTCGCTGGTCAGGGTGTTGTAAAGGTCAGACGACTGACTGGAGCTGACGCCATTGGGACGGCCGTTGACGAACTCGCTTTTGCTGATCTTGCCGTCGCCATTGGTGTCCATACTGGCGAATAATGATTGGAGGCTTTGCAGGCCTCCTCCGCTTGATATTGACATGCTCATGATGCATCTCCGCTGTGTCGGCGGTGCTGGAACAAGCTCCGCTTAACCATCTCACGGGAAATGGTTGGCAACACCTGCGAAGAATCTTGTCGTTCGGGCTGATTGTTTTCGCCTGGGCGAGCGTTATTCAAAGCGCTGCCCTTGGCCACCGTGCGGGCGGCTGTAGATTTCTCATATTCTGCAATTCCCGTGCCGTTGCCGATCGCCTGAGATTCCGCCACAAGTGGCTGGCGGTGGGTAGGGCTGACCCGGTAGAATTTGCCGACCGACCTTTTCATTTGGGAAAAAATTGCCGCATGGCTTGGGCGAGGTTTCCCGTGTAACCGAGCGAGAACCGAACGTTCCGGTGGTTCAGGAGATGTGGCATGAGGCGTGATCCCTTCGATGATTTGATCCAGGACGCGTTTCCTCCGCTGGAGGTCACGCCCCAGCGTATTGATCGGCTGATCGGCGGAGTGATGGCTCGCCTCGACGACCCGCCACGCCGGCCATTCTGGCTGGCGCTGTTGCTGCCCTTCTCGCGATTCGCTTTGCCCATGGCGGCAGCGGCGGCGTTGGGAGTGGTGGTCGGTCAGGATCTCAACCCGCCGGAACCGTTGTCGCTGTTCAGCGCCACCTTCCTGTCGATCTCGTATTCATCCCTGGGGTCATGATGACCGTCAAAACTCTGACCAAATGGCTGCTGCCGCTTTCGCTTGCCATCAACGTCTTCCTGGGGGCGGTAATCGCAACCCATCTTGGCCCGCCGCGCTTCCGGCCGCCGGCACCGCCCAATCCGGCCGAGATGGCTGATCGTATGGCCGAATCGCTATCGCCGGCCGACGCCCTGGCGTTGCGTCAGGCTTTCGCCAAGGTGGCGCCGCCCTCGGCGCTGGGCGATCCCGGCGCCTTCCACGCCCGCTTACGGGCGGCGCTTGATGCGCCGAGCTTTGATACCGAGGCCTTGCAAAGGGACTTTGCCGAGATGTCCAAGGCCCATGCCGTGTTCGATGAGCAGATGGCTGCGGCGATCATTGAGGCCGCCGCGAAAATGTCCCCCGAGGGCCGGCGCAAGCTGGCGAATGGCCGCGGCCCAGGGTTCGGCCCACCGCCCCCACCCCCACCCCCACATTGACGGTTAGATCAGGAACAGGTTGTCCAACGCCTTGAACAGGTCGTCACCAAAGCTGGCGCCCTTGTACAGGACTGGGACTCTCCTGGGCAGCAAGGCGAGGCGGTCGTCGTCCGGATCGAGGCTGGTGATCACCGCCATCGGGATGTTACGGGTGGACGGCATGGCCGAAAGGCCGATGGCCAAGTCGATCCCGTCGAGCGATGGCATTACCGCCGAGATGATGATCAGGTCCGGCTTGGTCTGGGTCACCAAGCTGAACGCCAGCATGGTGTCAGGAACCACCGATACCCGGTAGCCGCATTGCTGCAATTCCCGCTCGACGAAACGGGTTTGGATGCCGTTGGGCATCACCAGTATCACCTCGACATTACGGATATCGATGTCGGCCAGATCGAAGCCCAGCTTGCGCGGCAGCGTGCGCACCAGGCCGGAAACATCGGCTCCGGAAGAGCCGCCCTCGACCAGGGAGGTCATCAGGTCCAGATAGGCTTGCAGGTCGCTCCAGGCGCGCGGCGGCAGAATCTCGGGCGCGCTGGCCAGATAGTCGTCAAGGCGGTGAGCCACCGCCGCCAGCGCCGGCATGCCGAAATTAGCCGCCTGACCGCGCCATTGCAGGGCGTTGCGGCGGAAGCGAGTGGCCAAGCCGCTCAGTTCGCCTCGGCCATTGCGGGCGGCGTCAAGCTCAACGTCCAGGGATTGCAGGCTTTCCCGCACCTCATCGACGAATTCCTGACGGAGCGTCTCGATGATTTCCGGCGGATGTTTGGCGTGGTTGTCGGTCATGGCGCCGGCCGGATCCTAATGCTGCGCTGGGACGATCACCATAGCCGAGCTGGCCACCGGCTCCAACCGATTCGGTGCCCCCCTCGAACGAATCTCAGAGAGGCAACAAGACCCATTGCGTCCGACGGCAGAAGCAAGCGAAAATCCCCCAGGGGAAGAACGCTCGTCGATGCCCAACGGCTCGATGGCGTCGGTGAAACCGTTTATTGGCCGAGGCGACATCCTTGGGTTCCCAGCACGCGCTTGAACGCATCGTTCGCAGGCACATTCTGAGCTGTCCGCCGGAGACGAGCATCCTTGATGCCGCCAAGCGCATGGCCGATGGTCGCTGTTCTTCGATCATCGTCATCGAGGACGGCATCCCGATTGGCATCTGGACCGAACGCGACGCCCTGAAGATTGATTTCGGCAACGCCGTGGCGGTGGCGCGGCCGATCTCGATGGTGATGAGCGCGCCGGTCAAGACCATCAGCGGCAAGATTAGCATCGGCGACGCCGGCATGCGGTTCAAACTGGAAAACGTCCGCCATTTTGTGGTGGTCGATGACAGCGGCCGCCCCTTCGGTATCGTCAGCCAAAGCGATATCATTCTGCGCCACGGGGTCGAGCACTTCCTGGTGCTGCGCAATGTCGCTTCGGCGCTGACTCGGCCGATGGTCACGATCGCCGCCAACTCGCCGTTGCGTGAGGCGGTGGCGTTGTTGAACGCGGCCCGCGCCGACGCGGCGGTGGTGCTGGGCGAACCCGGCGACGATCCCGGCATCATCACCGAACGCGACGTGGTTCGCCTGATCGCCAATGGCACATCGGCCGATGTCGAGGTGGCTTCGGTAGCCAGCTATCCGCTGATCTGTGTCGATGACGACGAAAGCCTGCTCAGTACTCGCCGGCTTTTAGAAGACCATTCGATCCGTCATGTCGGCGTGCGCGCCTCGGACGGCCGGCTCAAGGGGCTGCTGTCCTTTGCCGACATGCTGGAAACCCTGCAATATGAATACATGCAGCGCCTGGATGAGGCGCTGCGCGAGCGTGATCAGGCGCTGATGCGCTCGCGCAAGGATCTGCATCTGGCCCGTAAAGTGATCGACGCGTCGCTTGACGGCATCATGATCGCCGATGCCGAGGCCAATATCCAATTCGTCAACCCGGCCTTCACCCAATTGACCGGCTACACCCCGGAAGAGGCAATCGGCCGCAACCCGCGCTTGCTGCAATCCGGGCGTCACGACAAGGAATTCTACGGGCGGATGTGGGAGCGCCTGACCCGCGATGGGACCTGGCAGGGCGAGATCTGGAACAAGCGCAAGAACGGCGAGATATTCCCAGAATGGCTGACCATCAACGCCATCCATGACGACGAGGGCCATCTGTCGCAATACGCGGCGATCTTCAGCGATATCACCGAGCGCAAGAAGATCGAGGAGCGCATCAAGAATCTGGCCTATTTCGATGTGCTGACCGGCCTCCCCAATCGCCGCCTGTTCACCGACCGCTTGCAGGTGGCCATCGCCAACGCCCACCGCCACGGCCACCGGTTGGCGATCATGTTTCTCGACCTGGACCTGTTCAAGCGCATCAACGATTCGCTCGGCCATGGCATTGGTGATTTGGTCCTGGTGGAAACCTCGCGGCGGCTGGGCAAGTGCATGCGCGAAGGCGATACCGTGTCGCGCCTGGGCGGCGACGAATTCGTGGTGCTGCTGCCCGAGATCGACGAGATCGAGGATGTGGCCAAATCGGCCGAGCGGGTCATCGCCACGGTCAGACAGCCCTTCGTGGTCGATGACCACGAATTGTACGTCACCACCTCGATCGGCATCGCGGTTTATCCCGAGGATGGCGCCTCGGTCGAGAGTCTGATCAAGAACGCCGATACGGCCATGTACCGGGCCAAGGATATCGGCCGCAACTCCTACCAGCTTTACACGGCGGCGATGAACGCCCGCTCGTTCGAGCGGTTGGCGATGGAATCCAGCCTGCGCCATGCTGTCTCGCGCCAGGAATTCCGTTTGGCCTACCAGGTCAAGATGGACATCTCCACCGGGCGAATGTCGGGGGTCGAAGCGCTGGTGCGCTGGATGCACCCCGAGATGGGGCTGGTGCCGCCGGTCGAGTTCATTCCGCTGGCCGAAAGCATGGGGCTGATTTCAGAAGTAGGCGCCTGGGTGCTGGAGGAGGCCTGCCGCCAGTGCAAGAGCTGGCATGATCTCGGACTGCCGCCGGTCCGCATCGCGGTCAACGTCTCGGCCCTGCAATTCCGCGAAAGCGATGTGCCGAGCGTGGTGCGCCGGGCGCTGGCCGTCACCGGCCTGGAGCCGCGCTATCTTGAGTTAGAACTGACCGAATCGGTGCTGATGCAGCGGGTCGATGAGGTGGCGGCGGTGCTGCATGAGCTGCGGGCGCTGGGTGTGACCATCTCGATCGACGATTTCGGCACCGGCTATTCCTCGCTCAGTTACCTCAAACGGATGCCGATCGATTCCCTCAAGATCGATCAATCCTTCGTCAGCGACATCACCGATGACGGCGACGGCGCCGAGATCGTTTCGACCATCATCAACCTGGCTCACAACCTGAAGCTCAAGGCGGTGGCCGAGGGGGTGGAAACCGCCGCCCAAGCCGATTTCCTTCGGGCCAAGGGCTGCGATGAATTGCAGGGCTACCTGATTTCCCGTCCGGTCTCGGCCGAGGATCTGGTTAGCCTGTTCGACCGAAATCTGTTGCCCGACGCAGTGAGCTAATTATCTCTTCCCACCCACGGCGGGATGGAGCGCCAGCGACTGGCCGGCGGCATGGCCGGCGTCGAACGCGCCTGCGGCGACCTTCTTGCCCGAGGCTCGGCCCCGGCGCAGGTTGATGTCCAGTTTGGCGAATTCGGCCTCGACGATGGCGTGGCGGACCACCACCAAATCGCGCCCGCCGCCGACGCGATTGGTATCGTCGCGCTCGGCCTTCATGGCGGAAAGCTTGTCGGCGATCGACACCGCCATGCCGAACAGGAACGATCCCTTCTCGTCATGGCCATAGCGGATGAAGCGCCGTTCGCGAGCGTAATCCATCCACGCGGTCTGCATCGCCACCGCGATCACGTCGTGGATATAATGGGCCATCTCGATGCTGGGCTTGAGGCCGAAGAAGACGTAGCGGATGCCGTTCTCGTCCTTCTCTCGCCATACCTTGCAATCGCAGAATTCGGCGATGGCCGGGATGCAGGCCGAGATTGGCTGGCGCTGCTTGCGGTTGGTAGCGATTTCCGAGCGCTCGCACAATTCCTGGCGCAGTTCCAGATCACTGAGCGACAAATCGTGGCGATCCAACAATTCCGCCACCTTGGCCGCCGCCGAAAGCGCCTCGGCCTCGGTACAGCCATTGGCGATGGTCTTGGCCCGCAATGCCTGGAGGCGGGTCTTCAGCTTATCGAGATCGGTCGTCATCGGGAATTCCTTGCGCGGAAGGCGCAGTGTAGTTCCCTCGACGCCAATTGACGAGCGCTTGGAATTTTTGAGACGCAATGCCATGACATGGTTGCGCGCTACCGATGAGGATGATCATGCAGCAGCCGGCCAAGGATGACGGCTTGGACAAGTTCCGCCGCTATCGCACCAATCAGCGGCAAAAAGGGATGCGGCTGCTCAGGGTGTGGGTGCCCGACCCCCATCACCCCGGCTTTCGCGACGAGGCCCGGCGCCAAGCCGCGTTGTTGCGCGGGGCATCCGAGGAGCGAGAGGCGTTGGATTTCATCACGGCCATCGCTGACCTCGATGACGAGACCGCTGGCTGATGCGACGGGGTGACATCGTTACCGTGGCGGTGGCGGGTGATTACGGCAAGCCCAGGCCGGCGGTGGTGATCCAGTCGGATTGGCTCGACGAGACTGATAGCGTTCTGGTCTGCCTGTTTACAACGACTCGTCGCGACACTCCCTTATACCGGCTGTCGGTCGATCCTTCCCCCGCGACTGGTCTGCGCGAGCCACCGCAGATCATGGTTGATAAGGTCACGGCGGTGCGACGCGACCGCTGCGGGGCGGCGATCGGTCGGCTGAAGGAGGCAGACCTTGTCGCTCTGGGGCGGATGCTGGCCCTGGTGATTGGCATCGCCGATAAGGGAACTGCCCTCGCCACTGGAATTATCTCGCTCGGAGTCGTATAGAGGGCGCTTGCCTCGTCCATGGGATGGGGCGAGGACCCAATGACCGAGGTTTTGATGGCTGAGAGTTGGACGCCCGCCAGTTGGCGCGCAAAGCCTGTGCAACAGGTTCCCTCCTATCCCGACGAGACGGCTTTGGCCGAGGCAGAGGGCCGGCTGGCCAGTTATCCGCCGCTGGTGTTTGCGGGCGAGGCGCGCCGGCTCGAGGCCGCGCTGGCCAAGGTCGCCCAGGGCAAGGCCTTCCTATTGCAAGGCGGCGATTGCGCCGAAAGCTTCGCCGAATTCAACGCCAACAATATCCGCGATACCTTCCGCGTGATGTTGCAGATGGCGGTGGTGCTGACCTTCGGCGCCGCCATGCCGGTGGTGAAGCTGGGCCGCATGGCAGGCCAGTTCGCCAAGCCGCGCTCGGCCGACATGGAAACCATCGAGGGCGTGACGCTGCCCAGCTATCGCGGCGACATCATCAACGGCATCGAGTTCACGCCCGAGGCCCGCATCCCCGATCCCGAGCGCCTGATTCGCGCCTACAACCAGTCGGCCGCCACCCTGAACCTGCTGCGGGCCTTCGCCCAGGGCGGCTACGCCGATCTGCACAAGGTGCATCAGTGGACGCTGGGTTTTCTTGAAGGTTCGCTCCAGGGCAAACTTTACCGGGATCTGGCCAATCGCCTATCCTAGACGCTGGCCTTCATGGGCGCCTGCGGCATGACCTCGGAAACCACCCCGCAGATCCGCGAAACCGAGTTCTTCACCTCGCACGAGGCGTTGCTGCTGGGTTACGAGCAGGCCTTGACCCGGGTCGATTCGATTTCGGGGGACCACTACGATTGCTCGGCCCATCTCTTGTGGATCGGCGAGCGCACCCGGCAGATTGACGGCGCCCATGTCGAATTCCTGCGCGGCGTCCGGAATCCGATCGGCTTCAAGGCTGGGCCGGGAGTTACCGCCGACGAATTGCTGGCGCTGATCGATCGCTTGAACCCGACCAATCGGCCAGGCCGCATCACCGTCATTACCCGCATGGGCGCGGAAAAGATCGAGGAGAAGCTGCCGGCCCTGGTGCGGGCGGTGGAGCGCGAAGGCCGCTCGGTGGTGTGGAGCTGCGATCCCATGCACGCCAACACCATCAAGGTCGGCTCGGGCTACAAGACGCGGCCCTTTGACCGCATCCTGGCCGAGGTCCGCGCCTTCTTCGCCGTCCACAAGGCCGAGGGCAGCCATGCCGGCGGCGTCCACATCGAGATGACCGGCCAGGACGTCACCGAATGCGTCGGCGGCACCACGTCGGTGACCGAGGACAATCTGGGCGACCGCTACAACACCCATTGCGACCCCCGCCTTAACGCCACCCAATCCCTGGAACTGGCCTTCCTGCTGGCCGATCAGTTCAAGATTGAACGCCAGCAGGCGCGGGACGAGGCGGCGGGGTAGGGCGCTTAAGCCCGATCTAGTTCGCGTAGAAATGCGGCGAGCGCCACCAAGGTGGCCTCGCCGTATCTCTTTTTGATGCTGTCGGGTTTGTTCTCCAGCGTCTTCTTGAGGTCGGCGAACAAGGCCCGCATCAGCTCGGCGAAGCCGTACTCGGTCAGGCGCCAGTGGGAATCGAGTGGGTCGCTGGTGGGCGGCGCCAGGTGGTTATTGACCAGTTCGATGAACCAAGCGCGACGGTGGGCGAAATTGGTGAAATTGCGCACCACCAGCACCAGCACGTCGGTCACCAGGGCGGCCGCCTCGCCGTCGCGGTAGATCGCCTCCCAATCGGTGCCGCCGCTGGCGGCCTTGTGGCGATCAAGTATCTCGCGGCTTTTGTTCTGGCATTGCTGGTAGACCGCTGGGCCGATCATTTTGTCTAGTGCCAGGCTGAAGCCGGGCATGATCCGGCGCGACACCAAGCCAAGGCCGCCGTCATCGCCGGGGCGGGGCAATAGCAGGTGGCCGAAACGCTTGGTCAGGATGCGGTCAAACGGGTGCCCGCGCGAGGTTTCCCATTTGCGGGTTTCGCGGGTCTCGGAGCATTGGTCGAAAGCGCGCTGGAAGACCGGGGCGAAACGGTGGTGTTCCTCGGCCAGAAAGCGTTCGGCGGCGGCGCGGATGGCATCGGCATCAAGCGCGCCGCCGGCCTTCTTGGCCTCAAGTTCCAGCCGAGTGGCGAAATGGCCGATCATGGTAGCGGCGATCGATTCGCAGCAGGCGGGGCCGGCATGGGGGGCTTTGTTGCTCATGGCCCCAGTCTAGCGCAGCTAGACGTCACCTAGAAGCAGGGTCTAGCGCAGCTTGACCCTGGCTTGAAGCAAGGCGTCGCATTGACAGCTTTCGTCCGGTGCCGTAAGCCATTTCACCATGTCAAACAGTCTCGCCATCGCGCTCGCCCAGATCAACCCCGTCGTCGGTGACGTTGCCGGCAACGTGTTGCGCATTCGCGCCGCGCGCGCTCTCGCCGCCGCGCAAAATGCTCAACTTGTCGTCTTCCCGGAACTGACGGTGTCGGGCTATCCGCCCGAGGACCTGGTTCTTAAGGCAGCCTTCCTCGATACTGTCGAGGCGGCGGTGGCTGAATTGGCCAAGGATACCGCCGATGAGGGGCCGGCGCTGTTGATCGGCGCTCCCTGGCGGGTCGATGACAAGTGCCGCAATGCCGCCTTGTTGCTGGATCACGGCCGGGTGGCGGCGACCCGGCTGAAGCATCATCTGCCCAATTACGGTGTGTTCGACGAGGCCCGCGTCTTCGTGCCGGGGCCGTTCCCGGCGCCGATCACCTTCCGAGGCGTCCGCCTGGGCGTGCTGGTCTGCGAGGACATGTGGTATGCCGACATCGCCTCGACTCTGGCTTCGGCCGGGGCGGACATGCTGGTGGTGCCCAATGGATCGCCCTATGAGGTCGATAAGCAGGGCGCCCGCCTGGGCCACGCAGCCGCTCGCGTTGCCGAAACCGGCCTGCCACTGATCTACGTCAACCAGCTTGGCGGCCAGGACGAATTGGTGTTCGACGGCGCGTCCTTCGCCCTCGACACCTCGGGCAAGCAGGTGGTGCGTCTGCCTGCCTGGCACGAAGAGGTGACCACCTCGGTGTGGGAATTGGGGGCCAAAGGCTGGACCACCGCCGGCATGATGGCGCCCGAGCCCCCGATTCTGGAGGCGACCTACCACGCATTGATGCTGGGCTTGCGCGATTATGTCGGCAAGAACGGCTTCCCCGGCGTGGTGCTGGGCCTGTCGGGTGGCATCGATTCGGCAATTTCGGCCGCTATCGCCGCCGACGCTTTGGGGCCGGAAAAGGTGTGGTGCGTGATGATGCCATCGCCCTATACCAGCGCCGATAGCCTGGAGGATGCGGCCGGTTGCGCCAAGCTGCTGGGCTGTCGGTTGGATACCGTCAACATCGAACCGGCCATGGACGCCTTTGCCGGCATGCTGGCCGACAGCTTCGCCGGCAAGGCTCCCGACATTACCGA
>Ga0316222_1002717_pt1 | contig 18445 bp, 20 predicted proteins | sample TBH18011metaG_FD_206008 | JGI IMG/M metagenome (GOLD analysis project Ga0316222, IMG submission 206008) | Freshwater microbial communities from Trout Bog Lake, Wisconsin, USA - TBH18011 | ecosystem: Environmental > Aquatic > Freshwater > Lake > Hypolimnion/Profundal zone | place: USA: Wisconsin...
TGGAGCGGCTGCTTCGATGGAGGTGGTTGCCGGAGCGACCGCCCCGGATTTCACCTTGGTCTTCGAGTTTGTCTTCTTCCGCTTGATATACCGCTCGCGGCGCTGCCGGTTCTCTGCTTTGTTGTGCTGTTTGCTCATATCTGTCTTTACTTCGCAACTAATTTACGTTTGTTTACCCTACTATGAAGATTGTTGGCAATCGATTCAATCTCAATCTGATGGCAGCCTTGCTTCTCTCTCTATGCTGGGGCTGCCAAACCGGAGAACCGGACCCCGCCAAGGCCGTCAGCACGCTCCGAGTCCACCTCGAGGTCAACGCCGATCGCACGGATCGCAATCGGCAGGTCCCGGTCTATCGGGAAAACCCGATTCTGCTGAGTATTGACGCGGAACCGTTCGCGACGGAGCAGGATGTGAGCGATGCCCGCGTCGTGGACGTGGTGGGGGGGTTTGCCATTCGCATTGTATTCAACCAACAGGGCGCCTACCTCCTGGACCATGCCACGGGGTCCAACCGCGGCAAACATTACGTCGTGTTTAGCCAATTTGCCAGCCTCCAGGATCCGAAGGTCAACCAGAGTCGCTGGCTGGCCGCGCCGCTGATCAGCGCACGCATCGCGGATGGCGTGTTGTTGTTCACCCCGGATGCCTCTCGCGAGGAAGCCTACCGGATCATTCAGGGCTTGAACAATGTTGCCAAACAAAACCACAATAGTCCGGCTCAAATCGAGGAAACGAAAAAGTTCTTTAAGTATTGAACTGGAAACGGGTGACCGAACTCGCCCCGAGCAAGGGCTCGATGGCGAGCGGGCCTGAGGGTGACATCAGCCATCTCTCAGCGGGTCCCCGCGCTGCCCGTTGCCAGTCGCTGGAGTTCGTGCAAGTGACAGCGCAACTCGGACGCCTGATCAGACAATCGGAACGAGGTTTCGTTGCCGCCGGGCATACTCTTGACGCTGGCCGTCATTTGCGGTTGATCAATGCGAACGGTGGCGAACGCGTTCGATTCCACAGCCCGTTTGAATTGTTTATCAGCCTTGGTGGCGACGAGCGGATAGTCCACGGTCAACCCTGAATCGCGCAATTGCTGGATGCAGCGCAGCGACTCCCGGCGAAGTTGCTCGGACTCGATGAGGAAGAACACACCGGCTCCCGTGTTGAATTTCGGCAACAGACCCCGCGCTTTAATAAGTTCCAGGAGAACCACATCCCCCATGCCAAAACCCAGAGCTGGCAAGTTTACTTTGCCACCGCTGATGAGTTTTACCAGGTTATCATACCGCCCCCCGCCGGCGATTGCCCGCAGTTCTCCGGCACGGTCGAAGGCCTCAAACACGATGCCCGTATAATAAGCCAAGCCGCGAATGACGCCATAGTCCACTTTGACGTAGTGCTGCAGGCTGCGGTCGGCCAGGTTCTGCAAAATCTGCTGCAGTTCGGGTGTCGGGGCTCCTTGATCGATAAACGCTTTCACCTCCTCAAATGAAAACCCCAGTGCGGCCAGTTTCTGGGTGCTCACCTCAACGGCTTCCCGTTCCAGCTTGTCGATCGCTTGATAAAACTCATATTCCCTGCCGGCTTCTCCGTTGTGCCAGGTGTAGAAATCATGCCAGGCGTTCCGGCTGCTTAGCCTCACGACAAAATCCTTCTCGGTCAGCCCGAAGGCGCGCAGGGTGTCGATCACCATCGCAATCAACTCGGCGTCAGCCGCGCTGTCCTTCTCTCCGACGATATCCGCATTGAGCTGAAAATGTTCCCGCAAGCGCCCCTTTTGCTGGCGTTCATACCGGAAGAGCTGGGGAATGGCAAACCACTTGGCCGGCTTCTTATAATTGCGCTCGTGGGCCGCGATCATGCGGGCCAGGGTGGGAGTCATTTCCGGCCGCAGCGAGAGGTCCCGGCCGCCTTTGTCCCGGAAATTATACAACTGTGCGACGATCTCGTCCCCGCTCTTGGTAGTGAACAGCTCCAACGGTTCCAGGGGCGGCCCGTCATACTCGCGAAACCCATATCGATGCGCAGTCGCCCGCCATTTGTCGAAGATGTACTGGCGCGCGTCGGCACTCCACAGGTCGGGCTGTGGCAATGGTTCAGGATAAAAATCACGGAATCCAGGCAATCGTTCCATAGATAGGCGGTTGAAGGTAGAGCACCTGCCCAAGAAAGCAATGCAATTGCGAGGCGACTACGGGAGGCCGAGTCGTTCGTGGACCCCCGGGCGGTCGGTTGGTGATGCTGAAACCGCTTGTCGGCAGGCGTTCCCCGTTAAGCCGGTCGCAAACCGATGCTCACTCCTGTGCGGCAAATCGCGATAAGGAGGCGGCGCGGCGCAACCACGGTTTGAAGCCCAAGACCGGCCAGCCTTTGATCTGCCTCAGCCCGAGCGAAGGGCGCGTGCGCACCGGCACATCGCGACTACTTAGCGGGGCGAGCTTTGGTGGGCCGATCCAGACTCGCGGGTGCGGCCCCTGCGGGCAGAACCGGCTTAAGCTTGAGGACCTCGATCCGCATTTCCTTGCCCGGTTTGAACCGAACCACCGAGCGAGGGGGAATCAGCACCTCGTTGGCGGGCATTTTTGGGTTGCGCCCGGTTCGCGCACGACTCACTTTGACCTCAAACACGCCGAAGTTTCGTAATTCCACCTTGTCGCCCTTGGCCAAGGCCTCAACGATGCGGTTGAGAGCCTGTTGCAGGACATCGAAAACCTGATGCTGGATCATGTCGGTGTCCTCGCTAATTCGAAGAACCAAATCTCGTTTCGTCAGAGTCATAGGCTTAGAGTTTTAGCGCCGACCACCCGTCGGTGAGGGTGATATATCCCTCCGGCCGATGGGAGTCAAGCGGAACTCAACGCTTTATTCAATCAAGAACGACTGGGGGTGATCGGGATCGGGAAACGGCACGGGTTCCGCGGGCGCGCGGTGACTTTATTATTGGATCCGGGTCGAGTGATCTTGGAGCCAGAACACATCTGGGCTGAAGGGTACGGTGGTGCTGACGATGGCAGTTGGAGTGCTGACGCGCCCATCCAGCCAGCGGTGAATCTCCGAGTGACCGTCGGCGAAGGCAAACCCACCGGCCCGGTTGTGATAGCTAGCGGGAAAGTCCACGATCTCCTCGCTCGCGGTCGGACTGCCGTTAAAACCAGTCATCTGCGTCACGAAATAACCGTCGTTGATGCTGTCTTGACGTTCGTCCAACAACACGAAGGTCTTTGAGGGACCGGGGTGTAGCATGTCGCTTTGCTTTCGCGCCACCACCCAATTTGCCTCCAAGCTCCAGTAGCCCTTGTAACCGGTGCTTGGAGAATCGCCGTTGCCTCCCACCCAATTGCTCATCGACATGCTCCGAGGCCTCGGGGTGCGCTGGGCCTGGGGGTTGACCCCGTACGAGGTGTCCGCCGGGCAATGCCAAATGCCGGAAGACTTTCCGCAGTAGGACCACAGCAGACTCTTTTGGATGGTGTTCGTAAAGTCCCAATTGCCTTGGGTCGTCGGGTTGAGATCGTCCAAGTCCCACGGGTACCCCGCCGGACCGGACCACACATAAGGCTGATCGGCCGCGGTTGAGCCGTAGGCATAAAGCAGCACATCACGATTGTCCTCCGTGTACATGCGCCAAGCCGTCATGAGCTGTTTCGAGTTGCTCATGCACCCGATGGCTTGCGCACGGGTTTTCGCCTTGGCCAAGGCGGGCAACAGCATTGCCGCCAAAATCGCGATTATCGCGATTACCACCAGCAATTCGATCAAAGTGAAAGCCCCTCGCCGGGCGCGACCCGGCTCCCGCCGCGGAAACAAATTAGGTCCGTTTTTCATAGTTGCATGCCCATGGAACCGTCTTCCACAGAATCTCGAATGGATTTCGAGGAACGTCAAGTTTTCCATGTCACAATCAAACAAAATCCCGGCGAGAACTGATGCCCATCTACCTGGCGCCAGGCCTGAGCCGGCCCATCTGGGGCGATGTGGGTTTGCCAATCCGCCTCAGGCTGTCGGTGTTCAGGCAATCCAGCTTTATTATAAAAATGGTACCAGGCGCTTGACAGATCGCGTTGACTGTCATAATGTCATATGACAGTAAAGAAAACCTATGTTGCTGCAGATTAATTACAAATCCGGCAAACCGGTCTACCTCCAGGTGGTGGACCAGATCAAGGCCGCCGCGGCTTCGGGCGCGGTTCAGGTTGGGGAACCGCTCCCCTCGATCCGGCCGCTGGCCGAGGAACTGCGAGTCAATCGGAACACCGTCGCCAAGGCCTACACCGAGCTGGAAAGCCAGGGAGTCATCGAGACCGTTCCGGGCAAGGGCTGTTTCCTCAAGCCCAACCAATCTCCCCTCAAGAAGGATATCCGGCGCAAGCTTCTGATCGAGGAAATCGACCAAGCGGTCGTGCAGGCCCATCATCTGCAGGTGCCGGCTGAGGAGTTTCTTGAATTGGTTCAAGAGCGTCTCCAGGCGATCGGTGAACTCAAGCGCTCCAGCGACCAGGCCGCGAAGGAGGCGTTGTGACCCGTATTTGCGGCGGTTTTGTCTACTGACCAACCCATGAGGATCGACTTCACCTTTTCAACTCGTTTTGGCTTATGAATGAACCTGCTCCTGTCATAGAAATTAACGGATTGGGCTATGCCTACGGTTCCGCCGACGCCGTCCACGATCTCAGTTTGAGCGTCCAGCCGGGCCGTTGCTACGGCCTGTTCGGGCGTAATGGGGCCGGCAAAACCACCACCATGAAATGCCTGTTGAACCTGCTGCGTCCGCGGGGCGGAAGGGTGCGGATGTTTGGGCTCGACCCGGCCAAAGCCGAGGTTGAAGTCAAACGGCGGTTGGCCTACGTGCCTGATTATGTGGCATTCTACCCGTGGATGACCGTGCGGGAGACGTTGGACTACCTGGCATCGTTCCGGACCCATTGGAATCGCGAGACCGAGCGGGATCTGCTCGACCGGTTTCGGCTCGATGCCGGCCAACGGGCGGGCGCACTCTCCAAAGGGCAGCGCACCCAGGTGGCGCTCATCGCCGCCATCAGCCCGGAGCCGGAATTGCTGCTCCTGGACGAACCGACCTCGGGCCTGGACCCGATTGTCAGACGGGAGTTCATTGAAACGGTCATCGGCGCTTACCAGGAGGGTAACCCCGGCAAGCGGACCATTCTCGTGTCCACGCACCTCATCTCGGAGTTCGAAGGACTGATTGACGAATTCACGATCATGGACGGGGGTCGGAATGTGATGACCCTGGGCGCAGACGCGGCCCGGGAACGTTTCCAGAAGATCCGCGCTCGCTTTGCCGGGGCGGCGCCGGAGGCCGGGTTTGCGGGCGCCCTCCAGGTCCGCCGAACGGGGCGGGAGTTGGAATTGATTGCCAATGGCGCCGGGGCGCAGATCATGGAGCAATTGCGAGGCTTGGGTCCGGAATCCCTGACCTCGGAGGCGCTCACGCTTGAAGAGGTATTTGTCGCGACCTTGAGGACGGGGAGCGAAAGGAGGTTGGCATGAACCCGCGCTTGGTGAAGGAGTGGAGTCCCCTGCGGTTGCCAACTTACGTCGCCGTCGGGGCCGCGCTCATGCCCCTCTTGGTCAAGGTCTCCAACTCGGCGCTCTCCCACGAAGTAGCCTGGTTTCTGGTTTCGTCCGCGGTATTTGCGTTCACCCTTTCCATCCCGCTGCTGGCAGCAACGAGTTTTGGGATCGAGTTTCACCATCGGACCTTCGGCCTGCTGCTGGCCCAGCCCGCCGAGCGCTTTCGGTTGTGGAAGGAGAAAGTATGGGTTTTGTCGGGCCTCGTGGCCGCCTTGACGGTCCTGTGGCTGGCGCAGTTTGGGGTGCTCCGCTGGCTCGCTCCCGGGCAACCTGGAGTGGACCTGTCGGTGGTGGAGTTGTCGGAGTTGGACCTTACCGCTGGGGGCGTGCTGGCGGCGGCATTGTTGCTGGTGGCCGTGGTGTGCTCGTCGTGCTACTGGACGCTCGTGGCGCGGTCCACGCTCGGTGGTCTGGTGCTTAGCTTTGCGATCCCGTTCTTGCTCTTGGCGATCTTGGTGAATGTCCTGGAATGGGCCAGCCCCGCCGTCTCGGGCTCCGAATCGATGGACTCCCATCTATTGGTTGCCTGTGCTCTGTTCGCGCCCATCTACTCTCTGGTGTTCCTCTGGCTCGGCTGGCGGAAATTCGAAAGACTGGAGCTGAGGGACGCCCTGTTTCCGGACAACGGAACCTCCCCCGGTTGGCGCTTCGGGGCGGGAAGTTGGGTGGGGCGGTTGCTCCGCTGCCGTCCCACCGGTGGGGGCTGGAACCTCGTAAGGAAGGAGTTCCGGTTGCAGAAGCCGTTATGGATGGTGGCGGCGGCTTTCACCGTTGGGTGGCTGGCACTGGCGGGGTTGCACTGGCTCCAGCCCCAACGGGGCTATCAAACCGTCCTCGCCGTGGTGGTTTGCTTCTACTTCCCCCTCACAGTTCTCTTGGCGGCCAGCATTTCCTTGGGGGAGGAGAAAAATCTAGGGGTGGTGGATTGGCAACTGACCTTGCCGGTCTCGGCCCTTCGGCAATGGGCCGTCAAACTGGGCGTGGGCCTGGTCGTGGCGCTGGTACTCGCCGTGGTCCTCCCCCTGGTGTTGGCTTGGGCCACGCTGCCGCAGGACACGCTTGACCTCGAAAAGGTCGACTCGGGTGCTCTCGTAGCGTTCTCGGTGATGTTTTGCGTGGTCTTCTTCCTGAGCTTCTGGGCGGCGGCCTTACTGAGAAACACCATTCAGGCCGCGCTCGCCGCCGTGGTAGGCGCCGCAGCTATGGCCTTTTGTGTCCCGTCGGCCGTTTGGCTGGCCGATCAACTCGGTGGGTTGCAAACGGGAATGTTGACGTGGTTCATCGTGCATTTCCAACTCCCCCTCGAGGTATTCAAGCAGGATGTTTTCGTGCGGTCGATCCCCTGCGTGGCGGGCACGGGCTTGCTGGTCGTGGTCTTGGCTCAGAGCCTCACACAGTTCCGACGCTCGCAATGTGGCTGGGCGGTGATCGTGAGGTATTCCGCCGTTCTGCTGATGACGGCTTTTCTGGGTGTGTTTTGGTGTGCTGACTTCTTTGTGTCGGCGGCGCATATGAACCTGATCAACGGCGGTTCCGTCGGGTTCATCCAGGACATCGGGGCTGCTGTTCGCGCTTACGCCCGGGGTGGGCCGCCGGGTAATACTCCACGCCAGGTTACGCTGCGGGACCTCGAAACCAAACGAGCCTTGTCCCCGGAAGCGCGGACCTGGTTGAAAGGCGCGGTTATCTCTATGGACTGGCCCTCGACTTTTGAGCGGTCAGACCGGCAGCCCAAAGTCCTCTGCGCCACCGTCGAACTGCCGAGCGGAAAAAAGACTTGGTTTTGGTACGGCACTTTGCAGAACGGCACGCTGTCATCCTTTCAGTAGCTCGGAAAATCCGTGAAGCAAATCTCGGTTGGCACCGTCGAATCTCGGACTATGCGCACTCCGTTTCGATCCTTGGGCCTGGCCGCCTTGATGGTGGGGATTCAATTCACGGGAATAACTGATGACCGGGATCATCCCTCGCGTGAGGCGGTCGAGTTACGCCCGCGGGCCGGGTTGCCCAACTTCCTGGCCAAAGTGGTCGCCGGGGCAAAGGTCAACGTGGCCTACTTCGGGGGGAGCATTACGGCGGCTGACGGCTGGCGTCCGCAAACCACAGCCTGGCTGCGTCAGCATTTTCCTCAGGCGCGAGTCACCGAAATTAACGCGGCCATTGGCGGCACCGGTTCCGACCTGGGTGTTTATCGTCTGCAACGGGACGTTCTGGCTGGGAAGCCGGACCTCGTATTCGTGGAATTCGCGGTGAACGATGGCGGCGCATCGCCGGCGCAGATCTATGCCTGCATGGAAGGAATTGTGAGGCAAATCTGGCGCACAGATAGCACTACTGACATCTGTTTTGTCTACACGCTCCACGATGGGATGCTGAAGGACTTGGCCGCCGGACACCTGCCGCGCTCGGCGTCGGCCATGGAATACATCGCGGATCACTACGGCATCCCGTCTATCCACCTGGCCCAGGAGGCCGCCCGTCGCATCAACGCCGGTGAGTGGGTCTTTACCGCCCCCAAGCCCGAGGTGCCGGCGGATGCGGAGAAGGGCATGCCACCACGCAAGGCGTTTGCCCCGGATGGCTGCCATCCCTTCGCCGAAACGGGGCATCGGCTCTACACCGAAGCCGTCGCCAGCTCCTTGGATAAAATGAGGACGCTCGGCCACGTCGGGCCGCGCCAGCTTCCAGTTCCTTTCACGCCCGACAATCATGAGAATGCCAAACTCATTCCCCTGGAACGCGAATGGTTCAGCGGTGAGTGGCAACGGCTGGACGGGGCGACCGATCCGGTTGCCCGGTCTTTTTCGGATCGTGTGCCCTGCCTCTGGCGAGGCGAGACTCCGGGGGCAGGCCTGCGCTTCGCCTTCCACGGTCGCTCGGCCGCCATCTATGATCTGCTGGGTCCCGATGGTGGCGAGTTGGAAACCGTCGTGGATAATCAGCCAGCGAGCTTGTCGCGGAGATTTGATGCCTTCTGCACCTACCACCGGCTGGGCTGCACTTGGGTCCTTTCGGAATCGGCGGTGGCCGACCACACGGTCACGATTCGACTCACCGCCAACCCCATCGATAAGGCCAAAATCCTGGAACAGAATAAGAACCAGATCGACGATCCCGTCCGCTTTGCCCCCCGGCGTTGGTACGCCGCTGCCCTGCTGCTGGACGGGGATCTCCAAGTCGTTGGCAATCTCCCGCCGAAAACCAAGTGATTCTCGCGGCGCTTGGTCTGGCTCAGGTGTCTCGCGGAAATCCAAGTGCACCTCTGCCATGGCAGGGTGGAAACTGAAAGACCATCTATGAACCCATTGCCCCAATCCTCCCCCATTTCCGGGCAGGATCCCAACCCGAATCCCAGAAACAACTCGGACCGAAGCGAGGCGCATCCCCCAGGCGCGGTGACGCTGGGTTTGCTGTCCATTTTGTGCCTGTCCCATTCACTCCTGGCCGCTGAGTATTTTGTGGCGCCGACGGGGCGGGATGCCAATCCGGGAACTCGCGAACAGCCGTTCGCCACCTTCCAACGGGGACAGCAGGCGGCGCGATCCGACCGTGCACACCGGCCGGAGCAGTCCGTGATCGTCACCTTCAAGGCGGGGACCTATGAGCTTGCCGCTCCGGTGGATTTCGGCACGGAGGATTCGGGGGCCAGTGCGGCAGCACCGGTGATTTATCGCGCAGAGCCTGGGGCTGACGTGATCGTTAGCGGCGGTCGAGCCATCTCCGGTCCCTGGCAAGTGGATCCTCAACATCCCGGGGTTTGGAAAACACGGGTGGCGGAGCCCAGCCCAGGCGACGCTTTCGTTTGGCGCTTTGAACAGCTTTGGGTCAACGGCCAACGCGCGGTTCGAGCGCGTACACCCGATGATCGGCAGTTTGAATCGGTGATAGGAGTAGCCGAAGCTGCCCTCGCAGGTCAAGACTCCCGCACCAAGCACGTTTTCACGGTGAAACCTGCGTCGCTGGCTGGCCTCAAGGCTTTGGATGCGGCGGCCTTGCGGGACGTCGAGGTCATCGTACTCCACAAGTGGGATACGACTCGCGAGCGGTTGGAATCGGCTGACCTTGATGCGGGGCAGTTCATAACCACGGGCACCAAAATGCAATCCTGGAATGCGATGGGACGTGAAAGTCTCTTTTACCTGGAGGATTGGCTTGGTGCCCTGAATGCCCCGGGTGAATGGTTCCTGGATCGAGACGGCTGGCTTCATTATCGACCACGTCCGGGTGAGGATCTGGCCACTGCCAGCGTCGTCGCCCCCCGTCTGGATCAGTTTTTGAGGTTTCAGGGTGAAGCGGCCAATTCCAACCGTTGGGTGGCGCACCTCCAGTTTGAGGGGCTGAAGTTCCGTTATGCGGAATTCCGCATCCCCGCTGCCGGCCTGCCTCCGTCGCAGGCTGCCATGAACGTGGACCGATCCGTAATCCAACTCGACGCGGCGAGTGATGTGCGGTTCAAAGGTTGCGCCGTCGAGCATGTGGGCGCGACCGCGTTTTGGTTTCGACATGCCTGCCGGGATTGCGGCGTCGAGGCGACGCGGATGTTCGACCTCGGCATCGGCGGCGTCCGTATCGGCGAGACCTCGCTGGTGCCGGAACCCGTCCGGACGGCGCGGATAACGGTGGACAATTGCATCATTCAGAGTGGTGGCCGCATCCTGCCGCACACGGTGGCGGTGTGGATTGGCCACAATCCGGACAATACGATCACTCACTGCGAGATTAGTGATTTTTTCTACACCGCCGTCTCCGTGGGCTGGCGTTGGGGCTACGCCGAGAGCGGCGCGAAGCGAAACCACATCGAGTACAACCACTTGCATCATCTCGGCTACCGGATTCTCAGTGACATGGGCGGGGTTTATACACTGGGACCTTCTGCGGGCACGGTGATCAGCCATAACGTCATCCACGATGTCTATTCGACTCGGTATGGTGGTTGGGGGTTATACCCGGACGAAGGCAGCAGCGGCATTACCTACGAGAATAACCTGGTGTACAATGTCCAGGACGGCTGTGTTCATCAGCATTACGGGAAGGAAAACGTCTTTCGCAATAATATCCTGGCCTTCAGCGAGGAGGGCCAGGTGGCAGTGACTCGATCGGAACCGCATCTTTCCTTCACCTTCGAGCACAATATTGTCTATTGGGACCACGGCCAGTTGCTCGGCTACGGTGGTTGGCGCGCCGGGGCAAAGGTCATCCTTCGCAACAACCTCTACTGGCGCGCCGGCGGCCAACCGTTCGATTTTTCCGGCCACTCCTGGGCGCAATGGCAGTCCGCCGGCAACGATGCCGGCTCCCTTATCGCCGACCCGCTGTTTGTCAATCCGGAGCAACGTGATTTTCGGCTTCGCCCGGGCTCGCCGGCGGCGCGGATTGGCTTCCAGCCGTTTGATTTCTCCCAAGCCGGTGTTTACGGCGACCCGAAGTGGAAGGACCTCGCGGCGGCGACCGTTTATCCCACGCCCTATCGAGTTCCGGAACCAGAACCGGTGGACGTTCACGATGATTTCGAGCAGGGCGGGCAGACGCCTTTGCTCGCCTTGGCCACGCTGGATCAAGAGGGACGCACCGACCTGATCGCGCTCACCAGCGAGGTGGCGGCCAGCGGCAAACACAGCCTCAAAATCCAGGATCGTCCCGACCTGAAGTTCGCCTATAATCCGCATTTTTACTGGGACCCGCACTACACGACGGGCCGAGCGCATCTGAATTACCGAATCCGGCTCGAACCGGGCGCCAAGGCCAACTGTGAGTGGCGAGACCGATCCAGTCCTTATCGCACCGGACCAAATCTCCAGTTTCACGATGGGGCGATGTTCGTGCAGGGCCAAAAGCTCATTGAGGTGCCGTTGAATAGTTGGGTGGGGGTGGAGATGCGCTCCCCGATCGGGCAAACCGGGTGTCATTGGACCTTGCGAGTGACCTTGCCTGGGGGCGCTCGGAAGGAGTTCCCGGACCTGCCATGCGATCCCCAATGGAAAGAGGTCCGCTGGGTCGGATTCAGTTCCAATGCCACCGACTTTACCGCCTTCGAGTTGGATGATATTGAAATGGAGAACCGGTAACAGGATTGACCTTGCCTCAGGGCCAACGTACAACTGGCGCATGATGAAGAAGATATTCGCGTTGTCCGTCTTCGGCGTGGCGATCGTGGGCCTCACTGGTTGCCAAAGTCCCCCCTTGCCGGTCTATACCATCAGCCTTCGGGAGAAGCCCACCGTGGCGGACGTTCGGTGTGCGGAAGACTGCCTGGAACGTTTGCCCTCCGCCCTATGGATGCCCGAGCGGCATGTGCAAATCGAACCCGGGGTTGGGTTTACTGCCGCCACCATCGCTCAGCCTGCCTCGGAAGCGATGGAAAACTGCCTGCTCAACGACTTACTCGCGTTCAATGCGAATCACCCGATGGAACCGGTGCATCTGCAGGTCAAATGATCGGATTTGGTCCGTCGATCAACGAGCAAGTGGCGTCCTGGGTGAGCGGAGTCAGGGACGGTTCGTCCCTGCCCCGGTGTTTGGGCGGGCTCCGCGCGCTGGCATCGCGGGTGGTGCGGTGGTGGGTTCCAGCCTGCCTGGCGCTGGCCATCTCTGTCTGCCTGAGTGCGGCGGCCCAGCCCTCCGGAAGGAAACTCACCCTGGACGTGGCGGCGGTCGACCGCGCCAGAATCCTTAAGACCGCTGGACTCGCCTTGTTTCAGGAGCCCATCACCCTGACGCGCTTCCCCGCCAAGCTGAGCGAGGGCGGCCCCAACGACTTCTACTCTAACGGCGATTATTGGTGGCCGAACCCTGCCAAATCCAATGGCCTCCCCTATATCCGGCGCGACGGCGAATCGAACCCAAACAACTTCAATGACCACCGGCGCTGCATGGCCCAGTTGCGCGATTCAGTGGCGGCACTGGCTGCCGCCTATAAATTGACCAGCGAGGACCGCTACGCGGCCAAAGCCTCCGAACTCTTGCGCGTTTTCTTTCTGAACACCGGGACCCGGATGAACCCGAGTCTGAACTACGCCCAGGCTATCCCCGGCGTGTCGCCCGGGCGTGGGACCGGCATCATCGACACTCTGCATTTGGCCGAAGTGGCCATCGCCGTGAAGGCGGTGGCCAAGTCTCCCGCAGTTTCTTCCGAGAGCTTGGCTGGCCTCCAGCGTTGGTTCCGCGATTACACGCTCTGGATGACCACCAGCAAGAACGGTAGAGAAGAAGCTAACGCCGGAAACAACCACGCCGTGGCCTATTTTCTCCAACTTGCGGCGTTTGCGTCCCTCACCGGCGATGCCGACCTGCTGGCGAAATGCCGTCGTCAATTCAAAGAGGTCTTCGTTCCGAAGCAAATGGCCCTGGACGGCAGTTTTCCCGCCGAACTCACCCGCACCAAGCCCTATGGTTACTCCATTTTCCAACTCGACAATCTGGCCACCCTTTGCCAGTTGCTCTCGGTCAAGGACAACGACCTTTGGACTTTTACGCTGAGTGATGGCCGAGGTACCCGGCAGGCCATGGCGTTCCTCTATCCGTTTTTGGCCGGCAAGTCGAAGTGGCCGCACCCGCATGACGTCAAGGCCTGGGAGGCATGGCCGGCTCGCCAGCCTTGCCTGCTGTTCGCCGGTCTCGCCTTCGGGCAGCAAGAGTACCTGGACCTTTGGCGACGACTCCCCGCCGACCCTGACGACGCAGAACTCCGGCGAAACCTCGCGATTACCCAACCTATCTTGTGGGTGCCCGGAGGGCAGGGTGGCTGAAGCTTCTCTCAGGTGGCCCCCAAGCACTTTTCGGTGACAACATCGGTCAGGACACCGGCTACGGCTGGGTTTATTACGGAGATACAAACCCGGGGACGACCCCCATCACGGGTCCCAATGGTCAGGTGGTTTACCTGCGGCCACAGAAAACGATTGACCGCCTGGATCCCGGGTCGCAAACCCTGACGACGTGCCAGCATTGGGAGGGGACTCCCAGCGGTTCCTGGGGTTCCTTCATGCCGCACGTCCGGGGTTCCTCCAGCGTCATCTAACCGACCGGCGTAAAACCGTTCCCCCCGCCCGATGGTCTCGCCGTCGGACGGATGGACGGATGGACGGATGGACGGATGGACGGATGGACGGTTCCGCTGCCTGGGTCAAGTGGATCAAACTGGCCGGCTACACCAACTATGACATCATGCGCTGCGAGCCGCGTTGAGCCGATGCCGTTTTGCCGATAAACACTGTAAGCGGGGAAGCCCGAGTGGCGGGGGTCAGTCCTCGCCGACGCAGAAAAGACGCTTCTCGCTACGCAAGAAGACCTGCCCGCGGCTGATGGTAGGCGAGGCGAAGCATTTCCCTCCGATCGGGGGCCTCCATGAACAGCTTCACCATCCGCTTCTCGCCCTCCTTGCGGGCCTTCTCCGCCTTCGTGTAGTAGGCGTTGGCCACCTTGGCCGCCTGGCTGGCGCTCGTGAACGCCTGCTCGTTCATGCCCGCCTGGGTTCCTTCGCGGGTCAATGCCGTCTTGGCCTTCTCTTTGTTCAGGCGCTTCCATTCCGCGACATGCTTCCGGAACTTCTCCAGGTCGATGTCCAGCGTCTTGGCCACCTCGGACACCGGCATGGTCCTCACCTTCGAGCCCGCCTTGAGCAGTTCCTCGATCTCCGCCTTCGTGCGCTTGAGTCCCGGCCCGGTGCTCAGCCCCGCCAGCCGCGCATGGATGTTGTCCAGCGCCGCCTGCAACGCCTTCAACTTCGTCAACGACTGGTCCAGACCCGTCAACGTCGCCTTCGACGTTACGTCCAGCCTTACTGCATCCACTAAGGGTTCAGCCATCCCCCCATCGTAAACCCTGATCCCCGTTGGCTATAGAGGGGGAGGAAAACCTAATTGCGCCCCGTCACATCACGTGGGTTGCCTTCACCCTGGTCAGGGTAACACCCCAAAAGAAAAGACTTCCGCGGCTTTTGCTGACTGGGGTTTGTCGCTTTTTGCAGACGACCGCAAGCGGTTGATCTGTCGCTTTCGGCTTGTAATAAACGAACCAGCGGTCGTAGTGTCAGGAGCAAAATGGTTACGAATGAAGGTCCGTCCTGATGAACGAACCAGGCGTCGCTGAATAAAAGTTGGGCCGCTGGTGTTCCACGTTGTATGAAACTGATGTCTGTCCGAGCAGACAATCAAGGCGCGTTCACGCTGGTTGAGTTGCTGGTCGTCATCGCGATTATCGCGATGCTGGCGGCTCTCCTACTGCCGGCGTTCGTGCATGCCAAGCGGCGAGCCCAAGCGGCTCAGTGCATCAGCAATTTACACCAACTTGGCCTGGCCTTGCAGATCTACATGGCTGACGGTCACTTTTACCCGTGGGACTGGCGGATGCCAGTCCATGAGGAACTTGAACCCGGCTGGCGGAAGACAGGCGTTTTCTTCGACAAAGGGGTGTGGCTCTGCCCATCCGCCGACGCGGATACACGACAGAGCAGTTACGGCTACAATAGATTCGGTGTGCTAAAACTTGGAAATCTCACAAATGGACTTGGTTTAGTTCGAACACCGGTTACGCCGGTTAAGGAATCGGATGTAGTCAATCCCTCTGAAATGATGGCTGTTGGGGATAGTCTGAAGCCACCCGGCGGTTTCTCTCGCTTTGATTTGGAGCGCGCCAGGCTGCAGCGAAACGATCTCCACCGGCACGCTGGCAGAGCCAACGTGCTGTTCTGCGACGAGCACGTGGAATCTCCGAAGGTGGAATTCCTTTTTGAAGATACGAGTGACGCCGCCTTAGTGCGATGGAACCGCGACCACCAACCACATCGAGACTCTCTCTGAAAAGGTTCATCATGAAGAGGGTCACGATAGCGACTGCGGAAGAAGGCTTGACGGCCGGACGCCCTACAGGCCAGATGCAGCGAAACCCGCGTGTTCCACGGAAGTGCTTGATTGGAACCGCTGTCTTGGCGGCGGTGGCTGCTGGATATCTTGCATTCGCCCCCGCTTCGAAGTTCGGTCCTTCCCCGGTCATTATCAACTATGTTGGCAACGGCAGCTTCACAAATGCCGGAGGGGTTCTCTCCGGTCCCACGTTTTGGCTGTCGAACCACACCTCGAGTGCTGTCTGCGTGTCTCTTTCGTGCGTAGAGGTTCGGAGCGGAACCAATTGGAATCCATACGCGCGTCCACGTCGGCAATTGACCCTAGGTCCGAATGGTGGTGCCTATGCAACCATTGAATTTGCCTATCAGCAATACCCTACGAACGCTTGGCGGTTGTCAGGAAACGCCGGAGAGCAGTTGGAGGGGGCCGCCGCGGCTCTCGCCTGGCTCCGTTACTCACCTGGCATCCTGTGGCGGAGTTTTCGCGCCCGCGACGCCAGGATGGCGGCCGGACTGGTTGCGAAGGGGAATACTTGGTATGGCAAGCACCGCCTGCTCGTAAGTGATGAGGTTCTTGACTCGAAGTCAATCAGAGGACCTTAGGCTCAACCAATCGCGGCGGTTAAGGACAGGCAAGTCGACCGCCTTGGGCTACGTCACAGCCCCATCTGCCTCTTCATCTCCTCATACGGGGTCGAGCCTTTTTCGGCCTTCTTCCGCTTCAACTCCTGCCACTCCTGCTGATACGCCTCGCGCGTGCTGCAAAACAACTCGTAGGCCAGCATTAGCGCCCGATCGTCAAACGGCTCATTCCGCCACTCCCGTGGCGTTAGTCCCCATTCCTTCGCCGCCCTCGCCTCCATCAGTTCCGGGTCGAACCCCGGCAACTCCGGCGCATTAACGCCGCCCGCCAGGATCTTCGGCGTCCAGCCCCTCAGCTTTCCGAGGTGCCGGTCAAGGTAAAATTTGCGCGGTCAACCAGCTCCAATCCCCCGGCCTGAATCGTCATCGCGAGCATGTCCAGCACCGTGTCCGTCAGCAATCCCCGCACGTAGTCGTGGATCGTTTCGGCCACCACCAACCCCGGCTTGCTCGCCGACACCGCCGGGCAGCCCGCGTAGATCACCACCGACCGCGCGATCTTGTCGTTCTTGTCCCGCGCGATCAGATAGGCCGCGTTCGACTCGTCATAGTAGCCTGGCGTCGTGCCGGTCGGTTTGATGTACGGCGGTTGCGCCGTCCGGCGCAGCGCTCGCACCTGTTCATCCACCGCCTGGCTCACCCGGTGGCATTCCACCTGGATGTCTTGCCCGTGCATAGAGGAAGGCGCCCTGCGCACGCCCACGCTCCTGTTCCACGGGCGTTCCCGCCGGCATCGCCGCCAACTCCGCCGCCGTGAGCGTGTCCCAATACCGCTCCACCCGGGCGGGCACTACCCAGACCACCGAGATCGCAACGCCCTTCATCGGTTGCGGGAGGCTTGCCTCCTGGAACCGCAGCACCGCTTTCGGAAACGCCACCGTCACCCGGCCCACCTGGTGCGCGCCCCCGTCGAAATACCCCGCCAGGAACTCCTGCCACAGCGCCAGGGCGCTCCCATCGAGGTCCATGCCATCTGCCGCTTTTGCATTCAACGGCATATCAAAGTTCCTCCCTCATCTTCACCAATTCCTGCCGAAACTGTTGCTCGAACCCTGCCAGCACCATGACCTTCAGGCCTCCAGCACCGCCCGCAGCCACAAGTCCACCGTCGCTGAATCCAATTCATCCGCGTTGAGCGGGATGAAATGCCCGGTCTCTGCCCCGCCTGCCGCGCCATAGTCCCGCTCCGAGCGGGACGAAAGCGGGTCACGTCGCTTTCCTCAGCGGCACTCGCCGCCAGAGCTTCACCCCTTGCACGATGGCGCCCCAGGTCCGCGCCAGCCGCTCGCTCGTGGACTTCGGCACCCACATCTGGCCGTCAATCGGGTTGCCCTGGCGATCGAGGACCGGCGCGCTGGCTTGGCCCTGCCCGAGCTCCGCCGCCCCCGGCCGGCCTTGCTGCCGCGCTTCCCGCTGGCGACACCCAAACCCACCATCCGGCCTTTGGCGGAAAATGCACCAGCCTGGCAAAGGCACGGTCAGCGTAGCGTGAAAACGGAAACAAAGCCGTGCTACTGTTTCCCGCCGATTATCGGCCCGGCACCGGCTCGAAGCAGCCCACCGCCCCGCCCGCGCGTGCCAGGTGCAGTTTCAATTCATCCGCAGAGGTCACCGTTCGCTGTTCGGTTGCCAGGTGCTCGCCCACGGTGTCGCTGTCGGGCGCGTCCTTCCACAGCCGCAACGTCCAGGAACCGACGCCGAGGAAATCCAATTTCACCGGCAGGTCCCGCGCGTGCTGGTCGGTGAGCGCGCCGAGGAACCATCGGTCGCCGTGCCGTCGCGCTATCACAACATGTTCCCCCACCGCGCCGTCCAGGGCGCGGGTATCATCCCAAACCGTAGGGACGATCTTCAGGAAATCAAGACCGGGCTGGTCCCGGTAGTGGCTGGGGTGGTCGGCGGCATTGATGACCGGGCTTTCCAGGCAGACGAACAGTGCCAGTTCAGCGCAGCGCGTGCCCTGCACCTGGGTGGGCCGCACGTTGAATTTGAATTGGTCGGGTTGCCGGTTCAGAAACCCGCCCGGGGTGAAATCGCCCGGGCCGGCCACCAGGCGCACGAATGGCAGCGTCGTTTTGTGTTCCGGCGTCACCCGCGAACTCCAGCGATTGTATTCATTCCCCAAAATGCCTTCACGGGTGATCTGGTTGGGATACGTGCGGATCATCCCCGTCGGTTTAAAGGCGCCGTGGAAGTTGACCATCAGGTGATGCTGGGCGGCGCATTTGACAATCTTCTCGTACCATTTCGCCATTTCCTGGTCGTCGCGGTTCATGAAATCAATTTTCACTCCGGCGATGCCCCACTTCTCGTAAAGGGGAAAGGCCTCGAGATAGGCGTCGTTCTTTTCGACCCCGCTCCAATACAGCCAGAGCC
>Ga0316222_1002720_pt1 | contig 18428 bp, 13 predicted proteins | sample TBH18011metaG_FD_206008 | JGI IMG/M metagenome (GOLD analysis project Ga0316222, IMG submission 206008) | Freshwater microbial communities from Trout Bog Lake, Wisconsin, USA - TBH18011 | ecosystem: Environmental > Aquatic > Freshwater > Lake > Hypolimnion/Profundal zone | place: USA: Wisconsin...
ATCTCCTGCGGAAAGCGGTTCTATCCGCAACCCCGATAGCCGGTTGAGTTGGGGTGTTCCCCAGAAATTCCCGTCCGTTCCTTCGTCGCCACCTTTGTCGAAGGATCGCAAGTGCGACACAGGATCCGACCGACTGCAGTCCGCGAAGTCAGCGGGGCGAGCTCTGCCCATCGCCTGCCGGCTCCCTCTCCATTCCCAAACCGGGGTCTTGCCCACCGCACGGCCGTCTGAATGTCTAGAAATTGCACTAATATGTCCAAACAACGTATTGAAATGGGCTGATCCTCGTGCGACACCCGGCTATGAGATGGCGGATGGAACGTCATCCCTAAATGCAAGTCACGAATAATAAATCAGCTATGAATCCAAAACTCATCGGTTCCAATCTACTCCTGCTTAGCCTGATCCTGGCGCTCGCCCACACCGCAACCGCGCAAAGCGACGTGTTTATGGGCGGCCCGCGGCGCCCGGGGCACGCCCGGAACCCGCTCCGGGTTAACGTGAAGCCAGCCACGTCGGTCTATTACTCCCCGGCCCAGATTCGCCATGGCTATGGGATTGACCAACTCGCGGCCGATGGAACCGGCCAGAAGATCGCGATCGTGGATGCCTACGGGAACACCTCGATTCAAGCGAATCTCAACGCGTTCTGCACGCAATTCGGGATTTCCAACACCACGGTTCAGGTGCTGGGAACCAGCACGTTGAACTCGACCTGGGCACTCGAGACCGCCTTGGACGTGGAGTGGGCTCACGCCATCGCCCCGAAAGCGGGGCTCATTCTGTCGGTGGCCAATAGCCCCAGCGTCAACGACCTCCTCAATGCGGTGACCGCCGCCGTCAATGCCGGGGCTACGGTCGTTTCCATGAGCTGGGGTGCCACGGAATACACCGGCGTGAACGCTTATGATTCGTACTTCCAGTCGCCGGGTGTGACGTATGTGGCCTCGTCCGGCGACAACGGCGAACTGACTGGTGGGTTTCAAGTGGAATGGCCGGCGTCGTCGCCATACGTCATCGGCGTCGGCGGAACGACGCTGCTGCTCGACGTGAACAACAACCGTGCTTCGGAAACGGCTTGGTCTACCAGCGGAGGCGGGCTGAGCGCGATCTACTCCCGGCCGACCTGGCAGGCCGGTTGGTCCGGCTATGGGTATCGTGGGGTGCCGGACGTCAGTTATAACGCCGACCCGAACACCGGTTTCCTCGTTTACGATGCGGTCAACGGAGGCTGGTTCGCTGTGGGAGGAACGAGTGCCGGCGCGCCCCAATGGGCGGGCTTGATTGCGCTGGCCAATCAGTCGCGATCCTCGGGAGTGAACGGTAACACGGACATTTACACGGTGGCCGGCACCGCGCCTACAATGAATAGCGCCAATTTCTTCGACATCGTGTCCGGGGCGAACGGCACCAATGCGGACGATGTTTCGGTCGCAGGTTACGATCTTGTCACCGGGGTAGGGTCACCCGTGGCGCCCGGGTTGGTGTCCGCTTTGGTGGCCTTGGCGCCGCCCGTCTTTGATTTCTGCATAGCCATGACGCCGAGTTCACAGTCCGTAAACCCGAGCGCTGGGGTCAGCTATACCGTTACCGTGACGTCCTCCGGTGGAACACCCCAAAACGTCAGCCTGGCGATGACCTTGCCTGCTGGCGCCAGTGGCGGTTCGTTCTCGGTGAATCCGATCCCGGCCGGTTCGGGCAAATCCGTCCTCACCTTCACCGCCCCGGCCACGCCAGGCTCGTTCACCGTAACCGTAACGGGTACCAGCGCCGACGGGAAGAAGGTCCACGCGGCGAGCGCGACCCTCGTGGTGGCGAGTCCGGATTTCTCCCTTTCCGCCACCCCGGCTTCCAACTCCGTCAAACGCGGAAGCAATGCCGCCTACACGACTACGGTGACCCCTACTGCCGGGTTCGCCGGTACGGTGGCTTTGACGGCCACCGTGTCGCCCGTGGTATCGAACGGGCCGACGATGTCCTTTAGCCCCCAACAGGTTACGGGCGGCTCCGGTAGTTCCCAAATGACCGTAAAAACCAGTAACAACACGCCCAAAGGCAGTTATACGATCACCATCACGGGCACGAGCGGTTCAAAGCAGCACACCACCACGGTGTCCCTCACCGCGAATTAGACCGTCGGGCAGGTTCAGACGATCGCCTCCCTCCGACCTGGATCCGGCTGGATCCAGGTCGGTCCGCGTAGCACCGCTAACAGCCGGCTCGTTCCCGCCACCTCCGCCTCCGTCTTTTTCCGGGTCAAAGGCCGCAGGCCTCACAGAATCCGGTTGGCTTTTCACGCCTGAGGAGGCTAACTTTTGGCCCGAATGAGCGTTTTTGATTTGTATGCGTGCCCCGTTTGCCGGGCAGACGACTTGGGACGGCCGATACCGGGCTCGCCCCACGCCGTCTCCATGTGCCTGCCGAGGTGGGAGGATGTCGTTGGGTATGAGGAAAAACGACCTGAGGTCATAGGCCGGCTTACGAGTGGCTATCCGCGGTTCCTGGTGCATCCGCTGGTGCAGTCGCTCGCCCGGGAACTGGCGGGCGCTCGACCCTGCCTGCCGTTCCCGTCCGCGCGCGTGGCCCAATGGGCGGCTGAGTACGTCCGCCGTTCGACCGCGGAGCCGTCGGAAGTAGTCGCTAAGTCTGGCTCGGTGGGGGTGGTTACGAATGAGGCTGGTTACCCGGCGTTGAAGGACTTTTGGCAGCATACTGGCCTGATCGTCTCCAGCCGCGAGGCGCAGGCCCGCCTGAATCGCAGCGAGGGACCGAATGGAACTGACGGCCCTGCCGTCCGGCAGGCATTGCGGCGGCAATTGGCGAGTCTCTACGGGTGTGGGGAAGATGATGTGTTTTTGGCTCCGACCGGGATGGCCGCCCAGTTTGCGGCCTTGCGGGCGGTTCAGCGGCGTGCGCCCGGCCTGCCGACCGGCCAGCTTGGTTTTCCGTATGTGGATACGCTGAAACTCCAGCAGAAATTCGGGCAGGGCGGCATCTTGCTGCACGACCTGGCCACCATCGAGGACGATCTGCACGCGTTGGTGCATCGGGAGCCGCTCGCGGCCTGTTTTTGTGAAATCCCCGGTAATCCCTTGCTGGGCTCGGCAGATGTCCGCCGGATCCGTCCGCTCCTGCGCGAACATGGGGTGCCGCTGGTCATTGACGACGTTGTCGCCACGCCCTTCAATATTGACCTCGGCGACTACGCCGACCTGATAGCCACCAGCCTGACCAAGTTCATCGTGGGGACCGGCGATGCCATGGGTGGCGCCCTGATCTGCAACCCGAAATCGCCGTTCTACTCCGAACTGAAAGGGTATGTGAGGGAAACGCATGAGGAGTTGCTGTGGGGCGAAGATGCCGCGGTCATTGAACTCCAGGCGCGGAGCTTCCCGGAACGGATGATCCGCCACAACGCTAACGGACTTCTGCTCGCGGAGCGCCTGCGCCACCACCCTGCGGTGGAGCGTGTCTGGTATCCAAAGTGGGAGTTCAACGAGGCCTATGAGGCCGTCCGCCGTGACCAGGGTGGCTGGGGCGCGCTGGTCACCTTCCTCCCCAAAGACGGGGAGGCTCGTGCGGCTGAGATCTATGGCCGATTGGCCGTTTGCAAGGGGCCCAGCCTCGGCACCGTGTTCACCCTCGCCTGTCCTTTTACCCTGCTGGCTCACTACACCGAATTGGACTGGGCCGAGGCCTGTGGCGTCTCCCGCCACCTGATCCGCCTCTCCGTCGGCCTGGAAGACCCCGAGGATCTCTGGCGGCGTCTCGATGAGGCGTTGGGAAGCAGCCGTTAGCCGATCCAGCTATCGGCCGGCTTCGGCCTGGATCAGTTTCACCTCCCCGTTTACCCGTACGCGGACTTTGGCCGGTGTTTCGGAGGCGATCCGATAAGCCACGACCTTGCTCGCTTGCCATTCCATGTCGACCGTAAAACCGCCCCGGGCGCGGAGGCCCTTAACCTTCCCGCTGGGCCAGGCCGCCGGCAGCGCCGGGAGCAGGTGAATTTCTCCCGTGTGAGATTGCAGAAGCATTTCTGCGATGCCGGCGCAGCCGCCGAAATTCCCGTCGATTTGGAAGGGCGGACAAGTGTCCAGCAGGCTGGGAAGGGTGGATTTGGTGATGAGCTCAGCCAGCAGGCGGTGCGCGTGATCGCCTTCTTCGAGGCGCGCGCTGAAGTTGATCTTCCAGGCCTTGCTCCAGCCGGTGCCGCCGTCCCCGCGCAGTTCGAGGGTGCGTTTCGCCGCGGCCGCCAGCTCCGGCGTCCCGGTCAGTGTGATCTCCCGGCCCGGATGCAGTCCGAATAGGTGGGAGACGTGGCGGTGTTTGGGGTCGGCCTCTTGAAATTCCTCCTGCCACTCCAACAATTGGCCCTTCGAGCCCACCTGATAAGGGCGTACCCGCGCCAGTTTCGCTCGAAGTTCGTCCCGGAAGCTGCGGTCGATGCCGAGCGTTTCGGCAGCGGCGGCCGTATTGGAGAACAAGTCCCGGATAATCGCAAGGTCCATGGCGGTCGCGGCACAGACGCTCGCCCTGGCCTTGGTGCCACTAGTGTCGGTGTAGAGGAAAGTGTTTTCCGGAGAAACCCCCACGGGAGTGACCAACCGGCCCTCGCTGTCCGGCACCAGCCAGTCCAGGTAGAACTCAGACGCCCCCTTCATCAGCGGGTAGGCCTTACGGGCGAGGAAATCCCGGTCGTTGGAGAACAAGTAATGCTCATAAAGGTGCTGGCAAAGCCAGCCGCTGCCCATCGGCCAGAACGACGCCGTCGCGACGTTGTCCACCGGCTGTGCGTCGCGCCAGAGGGTGGTGTTGTGGTGTGCCACCCAGCCGCGCCGGCCGTACATGTCATGCGCGACCTTGGCCCCATCCACCGAAAGTTCTCGAATCATGCGCCACAGCGGTTCGGCACATTCGGACAGGTTCGCTACCTCCGCCGGCCAGTAGTTCATTTCCGTATTGATGTTGATGGTGTAGCCGCTGGCCCAGGGCGGAATGACTTCCTCGTTCCACATCCCCTGCAAGTTCAGAGGCTGGCCGCCGGGGCGTGATCCCGCGATCATCAGGTAGCGGCCGTACTGGAAATACAGCGCGGCTAGTGGCTCGTCCTGACCGTTGGCAAAAGCCCGGATTCGTTCGTCGGTCGGGAGTTGGCTTTGCCCCCTCTCGCCACCCAATTCCAGCGACGCCCGGTCGAACAGGCGCTGGTAATCGTTGGTATGCCGCTTCCGAAGCTCGGGGAAACTGCGTTGCGCGGCCGCATAGAGGGAGGCTTGCGCTTTCCGTACCGCCAGAGTGCGATCGCGACTGGGGCTTTTGTCGAATCCCTGGTAGCTGGTCGCCGCGCTCACGATGATGAGCACTTCATCGGCTTGGGTGATGCTGAGTGACTCCGAGGTCGCCGAGAACCGTCCGCCTTTCGGCCGGATGGCTAGCCGCGCCGCAAAACGGGTTCCGCGTCCGTCGATTTCGCTGCCGTAGAGCACCGCTTTGGCCTGCGGACGGCGGGTACCGTCTTTCTCCCACAGCTCCGGGTATTTCCAGGTATCTCCCTTCTTCTCGACCCAATCCAGCGTCCGGCGCAGCGCCAAGCCGGGCGCCTGTCCGGCTATCCCGGTTTGCAACGCCTTGGCCTCGACTTCGGTCACCGTGTTTGAATGGGGCGAGCTCAGCCTCAGGCTAAAACTGATGCTGCCCGGCTGGTCGGCGCTGAGGCGGAGCACGATGACATCGTCAGGCTGGCTGGCAAAGACCTCCCGCTGGAAGTTTACCCCGCCCGCCTGGAACTCCACCCGGCCGACCGCCTCCGCTAAATCGAGTTCGCGTCGGTACTGCGACACCGCGCCGGGCAGTTGAAATTCAAGTTGGAGGTCGCCGAGCGGCTGGTAGCACGCCCAAGAGCGCCCGAGCCATTTGCGGGTCACCAAGGCGTCCGCCTCGGCAAAGCGCCGTTGTGCGATGAGGTTCGTGACCGCGGTGAAGTCCGTCCGCACGTCTAGCGGCAACGTGCGATACCCTGGTTCGTCCGACGTCAGCGTGTTGTCATTCAGTTGGAGCCGTTCCTGTTCCGGTCCGCCGAAGAACATCGCTCCCAGATGTCCATTTCCGATCGGCAGCGCCTCGGTCCATTTTGTGGCCGGTCGCGTATACCAAAGCCGGTTGGCGCCGGGCGAGGCTGCGGATGCAACCGGTGCCGCCCGCTGTGACAGGCCCAAGGCCAAGACCGCTGCCAAAGCGATTTTCCTCATAGAAATCCGATTCGTTGTCCCGTTAAGCAGTTTCTAGGGCCGGTGACCCACGCAGTCGGGCTCCGGTTCATTCTCCCCATTAAGCTCCCGCCAGGACTGCGGCGTCAAGCTTGAGGTCGGGCAGGCTGGCGATCTTGGAGCGCGAACTGCGCAGCCGGTGCGGGAGTTTGGACTATGCGCTTGTGCGAAGCGAATCGGCGGCGGCCGGCTAAGGCCTTCCGCGCCCGCCCCGCGCAGCCCTGAGGCCTGGCGGGAGCATTAGCCGGTGGGCTCAAAGATTTTGATTTCTCGCAGGCCGGATTTGCGGCATGCTTAAACTATGGGCAAACGACGAGAGGCGCGCGAGCGCGCCGTGCAATTCCTGTTTCAGTACGATCTAAACCCGCCAGAGAACATCGAGGCGGCGCTGGCGGAGTTTTGGGACACGCAGCGGGCGGCGGCGATTTCCGAAGAAAAAGCCCCGGCGACCTGGGGCCAGGCAGTGGAGTTGCCCCCGCCGACCACCGATGAGGCGGCCGTGCGGCTGTTTGCCGACCCGCTGATCCGCGGTGCGGTGGAACATCGGGCTGAGGCCGATGCCATCATCATCAAGCACGCCAAGAACTGGGACCTGCACCGCATTGCCGCGGTGGATCGGAACATCCTGCGGCTGGCGATCTTCGAGATGTTGCATCGGGAGGACATCCCGCCAATAGTCAGCATTAACGAGGCGGTGGACATTGCCAAGAAGTTTTCGACCCAGGACAGCGGGAAGTTCGTTAATGGCTTGCTCGACAAGATCAAAGGCGAGTTGCTGCGGCCGGCCCGAAATGTGACCTGAGCGGACTCCCGCCGAGTTCCATGACCTTTGCCGACCTCCATTTGCACACCCGGTTTTCCGATGGGACTTACGAGCCCGCCGAGGTGGTCTGGCACGCGCGGCGCCACCAACTGGCGGCTTTGTCGTTGACCGACCATGACACTATCGAGGGTTGCGCGCCCACCGCCGCCGCTTGCGCCAGCGCCGGCATCGAGTTCATCCCGGGAACCGAACTGACCGCCGAGCAAGACGGCGATGAGATCCACATTCTCGGATACTGCCTGGATACTCGGGACCCGAAACTGCTGGTGGAGATCGCGAAATTCCAAGCCGTGCGGCAGGACCGGATTCGGGAAATGGTAGCGCGCATCAACCGGTTAAGAGTGCCGCTTTCGGTGGACGCCGTGTTCGCGTTGGCGAACTGCCGGGCGCCGGGTCGTCCCCACGTCGCCCGCGCGCTGGTGAAGGCCGGCCTTTGCAGGAACCTGGATGAGGCTTTCGAGCGGTTTCTCAGGAAAGACCGGCCCGCCTGGGTGCCCAAGTTCAAAATGTCCGCCGCTGTGGCCATCCAACTCATTCACTCTGCCGGTGGCCTTGCGGTTTTGGCCCATCCGGGACTTAATCGAACGGACGCGGTTATCCCGGCCATCGTCGAGGCGGGTCTCGACGGCATCGAATGTTATCACAGCAAACATGGGCCGTCCGAAACCACGCAGTACTTGGAGATGGCTGCTCTCCACGGGCTGCTGATCACAGGTGGCTCGGATTGCCACGGTTCGAACAAAGGCCGCCCGCTCATCGGCACGGTGAAACTCCCGTACCCGTTCGTGGAACAGCTCAAAGCCAAAGCCGCGGAACGGGGAGCGGCGACCTGCACCCCCTCAACCCCAATTTTCTCCTGAACCCATGGGCCTCTTCGCCAAATTCAAGGCCGGTTTGCACAAGACGCAAAGCAAGCTGGCGCACGAAATCCGGCGCATCCTGACCTGGTCGCCCAAACTCGATGCCGACGCGATTGAGGAGTTGGAAGCCGCCCTCATCGGCGCCGACCTGGGCACGGGCACCACCGCTCAGATCGTGGCCGCGGTGCGGAAGGCGTATGAAACCCAGGGCGGGGCCGGCCTCGAGGTGTTTGCGATCGCCGAGCGCGAGGTGAGGAACAGTCTGAGCGCCGAACGGACCGACCTGATCCGGGCGGGGCAGGGAGTTACTGTGGTTTCGATTGTTGGGGTCAATGGCACGGGCAAGACCACCACGGCAGCCAAACTCGCCCACCTGGTGCAGGCTCGAGGGGAGGATGTCCTCCTGGCCGCCTGCGACACCTTCCGTGCCGCTGCCATTGAGCAACTCAAACTCTGGGGACAGCGGCTGAAGGTCGACGTCATCGCCGGCGCTTATGGTGCAGATGCGGCCTCCGTAGCCCATGATGCCGTGTCGGCGGCGGTCGCCCGGCGTGCGAGCTACCTCTTTGTGGACACGGCGGGCCGCCTCCATACCAAGCATAACCTCATGCAGGAACTGCAAAAACTCCATCGCGTGATCGGTAAATTGCTCCCCGGCGCGCCGCACGAGGTCCTTCTCGTGCTCGACGCCTCGACGGGCATGAACGCCCTCAACCAGGCCCGCGAATTCAACAAGTCTGTCCCCTTGACCGGGCTGGTGGTCACCAAACTCGACGGCACGAGCAAAGCCGGCATGGTGGTGGCTATCCAAAGGGAACTCGGTCTTCCCATCAAGTTCATCGGCCTCGGAGAGAAGGCGGACGATCTTCAGCCCTTCGACCCCCAGCAGTTTGCCCATGCCCTCTTTGCCGACTGAGGCCGACCTTGCCTGCCTGCGCGAGGCGCTTCGGTTGGCCCGGCGCGGTTATGGAACGACTTCTCCCAACCCCATGGTGGGGGCCCTCCTGGTTCAGGCCGGCCAAGTAATCGGGCGCGGCTGGCATCGCCGCGCCGGCCAACCTCATGCGGAAATCGAAGCCCTGCGGGATGCTCAGCGGCGCGGGCACAGCATCGAGGGGGCGACGCTCTATGTGACTTTGGAACCGTGCTGCACGCAAGGTCGCACGCCCCCCTGTACTGCGGCCATCATCGCCGCTGGGATCCGCAAGGTGGTGGTGGGCGCTACAGACCCGAACCCGCGGCATTCCGGGCGGGCCTTCGCGATCCTCGCCCAAGCGGGCGTCGCTACCGTCCAGAGCGGGTTAGCCGAGGAGTGTACCGCCCTCAATGCCGCCTTCAACCACTGGATATGCCACCGCACACCGTTCGTGACCGTCAAGGCCGCCATGACTCTCGACGGTAAGATCGCCACTGCCTCCGGCCAATCCAAGTGGATCACGGGCGAGCGGGCGCGCGGCTACGGGATGCGTCTGCGCCTGGGGGCCGACGCCATCCTCGTCGGCATTAACACGATCCTGGCGGACAATCCGAGTTTGACCGTTCGGCCGTTTGGTTCTGCGACCCCGACGAGTCGGACCCGTGTTTCCGAGAGCCATCGGTTGCGACGTATTGTCCTGGACGCCATGGCTCGTACCCCGTTGGCGGCCAAAGTCGTCAGCGATGCGGCGGCCGATTTGACCGCCGTCGTCGTGAGCCAGAACGCGCCGCCGCGGCGGGTGGCGGCCTTGCAACGCCGGGTGCGGGTGCTGGTGGCTCCGGCGCTCGCCGAAGAACCCATCGGGCGCGGAAATGAGAGGATGAAACCAGGATTGACTGCGCCGGGAGGTGGGGACGGCTGGCACTCGAGAGGCGACCCGCCTCACCAGATTTGTGGGGCGGAACCGTCCCCAGCCCGAGCACGGAATGCCGCCGGCGGCCGCCACCGGAGTCAGCGGATCGACCTGCCTTGGTTGCTGCGACAGCTTGGCTCGGAGGACGTGACCAGCCTCTTGGTCGAGGGGGGCGGTGAGGTCAACGCCTCCTTCCTGCTGGGAGGCTTCGCGCACCGCGTGGCGTTCTTCTACGCGCCCAAGATTCTCGGAGGCCGGGATTCCCTGCGAGCGGTGGCCGGTGCCGGGGCGGAGTGCCTGACCGAAGCCCGCACCTTGACGGGAGTTCGTTGGCGGAAGCTCGGCCCCGACTGGCTCCTGACGGCAGCGGTAGGTTAGCAAGTGTGCGTCGAGACGCACACTATACGTCAGCGTTGCGCCGGGTTTATATTCCTGGTGGCAGAGCTCGGCTGCAGGCCAAACGAGGCTCGTGAAACGGAGTTCTCGAGTGGCAAGTTTAAATGCCAAAAGTATTGACGAACCCGCGATAAGTTCTAAATTGCCGTTATGAAAGCCAAACCGAATCTCGACCGTCTGGGTACAAGACTCGCTTTTACCCTGATTGAACTGCTGGTGGTTATCGCGATCATCGCGATCCTCGCCGCGATGTTGCTGCCCGCACTGGCCACCGCCAAGGCCAAGGCGCAGCGCACCACCTGCACCAACAATCTCAAGCAGATGGGGGCGGCCATTCGCATGTACGCCGACGACAACCGGGATGCCTTGGCCTTCGCCAATTGGGACGGCGGCGGCGCGTTCAACGGCGTGAATTTGCCCGGCTGGCTCTACACTGTGACCAATGAGGGCGTGCCGGATGTGGGCCCCGGCGGAGATTATCAGACACATATGCCGGATGCTTATCGAACCGGTTTGTGGTACCAGTATATGCCCAATCCGAACTCCTATCTTTGCCCCGTGGACATCAAAAGCAAGACCTGGACCACTCCGCGCAGCCAGGGCAACATCGGCACAACAGTGAGGGAGAACAAAATGTCCAGCTACGTCATGGACGGGGCCGCTTGCGGCTTTGGGAGCGAGGATTACACGAAACCCAACACGTTTGAGAAGACGTCGGATGCCTGGAGCCCGATGTGCTACCTGGTTTGGGAACCTGACGAGCACCTGTACGATGCGAGCGGGAACCCCGCCTTCGAGTACAACGATGCGGCCAATTTTCCCAATGATTCCGAAGGCATCGGTCGGCTGCACAGCAAGAACGGCGGCAACGCCCTCTGCATTTGCGGCACCGTGGTCTATGTGACCGTAACGCAGTTTAAAAACGAATCCAACGGCAAGGGCACCCCTGGGCCAAACGGGAAGACCCTGGTCTGGTGGAATCCGCTCACTGCGAATGGGCATTGAACTAATCTCTCACCGGTTCTGGTCTCAGTCGTTGCTATGAAATCGATCCTGCCTCCCGCCAGACGAGCCTTGGCCTTGGCCGGCGTTCTGTGTGCGGTCTCTTTTACCCTTGGTGTCCTGTCCGGCTGTAAGAAATCCGGCAGCGGATCCGTGGCTACCGACCCCAAGCTCTTCCAGTCCGCCTCGGCCGAGGCCAAGGCGCTTTGGGAAGAGGCCCTTGCGGCCCGGCAAACCAATGGTGTGGTAGAAGCCTATATCAAGTTTAGGTTGCTGCGGAGCCACGGGGATTTGAGCCCTGATCAGATAACCGCCGTCGATGGTCAGTGCAAGCGCATCAATGAGGAATTAGGGGCGGCTGCGGCCAAAGGCGATACCAACGCCCAGCAAGCACTCGTTGACATCCGGAATGCGTCGCGCATGCGCGCGCGTTGAGGCTTGCCATCGAAGCCCCCCTCGCAAGACGATTTGCGGCCCTCGGGAGTTCTGTCGCCTCACTCGGGCCTCTCTGGTCCGTCCCAACACATATAGAGGACCTCACGCCGGAAGAGCTGCAACGGCGGATGTTCAACCTGAAGCTCTGCGGGCAGAGGTAATCTACTCGGGAGATCGAAGGGAAACCTGCTCTCGGCCACGTTCCGCGCCGGCCGAGCGCTGCTTGCAGGGATAAAGTTGCCAGGGCTGCCCGGATATTGTTGAATCCGGGGCATGAGATCGAGTTCCAAGATCAAGGTGGCGCAGTTCGGCCTGGGGCCGATCGGGTTGGAGACCGTAAAGCTGGCCGCTACCAAGCCGTGGGTGCAGGTGGTTGGCGCCATTGACATTGACCCAGCCAAAGTTGGGCAGGACTTGGCTCAGTTGACCGGTTTACGCGATCTGCGTGGCCGCAAAGTACACGCGTCGCTTGAGGCGCTGATCGCGGACGAGCGGCCGCAAGTCGTCTTCCATACCGCCGTTTCCAGACTCAAAGAGGCCTGTGCTCAGATTGAACCGATGGTCCGCGCCGGCCTCAACATCGTCTCCTCCTGTGAGGAACTCCTTTTCCCCAGCTTTCGTGACCCGGCGCTTGCCGCCAGGCTGGACCGACTGTGCAAGCAACACGGGGTCCGGGTTCACGGCACTGGCGTCAATCCTGGGTTCGTGATGGACCTGCTGCCGGTTTGCCTCACCGGCGTGAGCCGAGCGGTGAGCGCCATTCACATCCAGCGGGTGGTCAACGCTTCCACGCGGCGCGAGTCGCTCCAACGAAAGATCGGGAGCGGGCTGCCGCCGGCCGAATTCCGCCGACGCCTCAAGCAGGGCCACGCCGGCCACGCCGGCCTCAGGGATTCGCTGGCCTTGGTGGCCCATTGTCTGGGGTGGAGAGTAACCCAGATCATCGAGTCCGGCGACGCGGTCGTGGCCGAGCACGATATTCGGACGGCCTTCCTCGAAGTCAAGGCGGGCCAAACGTGTGGCTTGCACCAACGGGCCGAGGCCAAGGTCAGGGGCAAGGTAAGCCTGACCTTGGATCTGAGGATGTATCTGAACGCCGCCAACCCCCACGATGCGATCCAGATCGAGGGGGAGCCCCCGTTGAGGATGGTCATTGAAGGCGGGGTGGCGGGCGACCAGGCCACCGTGGCGGCGCTTGTCAATGCCGTCCCCCGCCTGTTGCAAGCGTCGGCTGGTTTGCTGCTCGTCACCGATCTGTCCGTGCCTCGGATCGAGTAAGCGGCGGTCAAGGCCAAGGCCCCACTGGGGCTTAAAGCTCCTCCGGGTGTCCGAGGAGCTGGGCGATGCGGGCCAGGAGGCGTCCGGCGGCACCGCCGTCCAAGACGCGGTGATCAAAACTCAGGGTCAGGTTGGCCTCCATCACCGGGACAAATTGGCCTTTGGCCTCATCCCAATTGGGGGCGCGGCGGGCGGCACCCATGCCGAGGACGAGGCTCTGTTCCGGCAAGGGGATGGGGGTCGCCCAAGTCAGGCCGAAGGTGCCGAAGTTGGTGACGGTGGCGATGGAGCCGCCGGTGGCATCGGCGGGGAGTTTGCGCTGGTGGGCTAATTCGATCATCTCGTTGTAGCGATTCACCAATTCGCGCAGAGGCCGTTTGTCCGCGTTCCGGATGACGGGCACCAAGACCCCCTCCTCGGCTTCGACGGCGAACCCGACATCGATCGAGGAGGGATGGACGATCTTATTGCCGATGAGCCGGCCGGCGACAGCGCTGTTCTCGGCCAGGGCCAAGGCGAGGGCGCGCAAGGCATAGAGGGCGGGCCCGGGTTTGGGGTCGCACCCTCGGCGGTGGCTGAGCAAGGGATCAAAACAGACCGGCACGGCGACGGTGGCCAGCGGCCGGGTCCAACTTCGGCGCATGGCGTCGGCCACGGCAACGCGCATGGAGGAAGCCTGGCTCAGCTTGTGCTTCTCGAGGTTGGCGATGAACTTCTCGAAATCCTGGATGGTCACACGCCCGGCAGCCCCGCTGCCGGGAAGACCGGAAAGGTCGGCGGCGTGGAGCCCCAACTCCAGCATTCGCGCCTTGAGCCGCGGGGACATGTAGCTGGCGCCGGCGGCGTTGGCGGGGACGGGGAGTCCGCGCACGGTCGGTTGGACGCTCCGGGCGGGACCGGAGGCGGGAACGGTGCCGCCGCTCTCGGTCCGGGTGGCGGCCTTGTCCGAGTAATGATCGGGAGCATGGACATCCAGGCCCAATCGGGTGGCATCCTCGGTGCTGGCATCGAGGTAGCCAAGCACGGCGCCGACCGGGTAACTCTCGCCGATTTTCACCAGGAGTCGCTCGATGCGACCCGGGCACGGCGCGGCGACGCTCAGGACGGCCTTGTTGGTTTCGACCTCGAGCACATCCTGGCCGGTTTGCACGGGGTCGTTGACCTGGGCCAAGAGCTTGACGACAGTGGCCTCGGCGATGGACTCGCCCAGTTGAGGCATGATGATGGCAATCGAAGGCATAAGCTGGGTCGGGGCGCGGGAGTTGGGTTAGCGGCGCAGGAGATTACGGGCGGCGGCGGCGATGCTCCGGGCGGTTGGCCGATGGGCGGCCCAGAGGTTGGGGTGGTAGGGGACGGGAGTGTCCTTGGCGTTGAGGCGTTGCGGGGGTGCGTCGAGCAACTCGAAGCCCTCGCTGGCGACCCGGGCGATAACCTCGGCGGTGACGCCCCCCCAGGGCCAGGCTTCGCCCACGCAGAGCAGGCGTCCCGTCCGCGCTACCGAGGCCATTACCGTGTCGGTGTCTAGGGGTTTAACCGAGCGGAGGTCGACGACCTCAATCTCAAAACGTTCCGCCGAGAGTTCCTCGGCGACGGCCAAGGCCTCATGAACCATGGCGCTATAGGCGACGATGGTGAGGTCACGGCCAGGGCGCGAGATGCGCGCTTTGCCAACCGGCATGGCTTCGGTGGGGAGCCGTTCGGCCTTGAGATGATAGTAAAGGTATTTGTGCTCACAAAAAATGACCGGGTCGTCGATGGCGACGGCTTCGAGCAACATGCTGTAGGCATCATCCACCGTGGCGGGGGTGAGGACCACCAGGCCGGGATAATGGGCGTAGAGCGCTTCCATGCTCTGGCTGTGGAATGGCCCGCTGCCGGAGGTGCCGCCACAGGGAAGGCGAACGGTGATGGGGCAGGGGACGGAGGTCCGCCAATGGAGCGTGGCGGCCTGGTTGACGATCTGGTTGAAAGCGACGGTGGAGAAATCGGCGAACTGCATCTCGATGATGGGACGCATCCCCTCGATGGCCGCGCCGACCGCCAGGCCGAGCATGGCGTCCTCGCTGATGGGGGCGTCGATTACCCGCCCGGGAAAGCGCTGGGCGAGATTCTTGGTAGCCTTGAAGGCCCCGCCAAAGGCGCCGACATCCTGGCCGTAAATGAACACGCGGGGGTCATCGGCCAGGGCGCGGGCTTGGGCCTCGCGAATCGCGTCGAGGTAGGTAATACTCATGCTGCTGCCTCCCCGTTAGCGAAGCCCTCCGCCAAGTGTCGAGCGGCCAGGGCGCACCAATCCTGTTGATAGGGATCGGGGCCTGGCTCACGCTGAACTCTAGCCACGGCGGCCTCGACTTCTCGACTGGCCTCGTCCCGCCAGGCCGCTAAGGCGGCCTCGTCGCCCCATCGCTGGGCCAGCAACACGTCGGTGGCAACCTTGAGACAATCCCGTCCGCCGGGGGCCGCCTTCAGGGCCGGGTCGACATAGCCGGCGTCATCGTGCTCTCCATGGCCGCAGAGTCGAAGGAGGTCGGCAACAACGAGTTGGGGTCCGCCACCGGATCGGGCCTGGCGGACGGCGAGGTTGGCGACCCGGAGACAATCGGCCAAGTCGGTGCCGTCAATGGCGTGCCCGGCAACCCCATAAGCCGAAGCCCGGTCCAACAACGAGCGGCAGGCGAACTGGCGGTCATTGGGAGTGGAGTAAGCATAATGGTTGTTGGCGATTACAAGCACCAGTGGCAGCTTCTCGATACTGGCTTGGTTCAGGGCCTCGTGGAAGGCCCCCGTGCTGGTGGCTCCGTCACCGATACAGGCCACTCCTGCGGTGTTGGTTACACCTTTAAGTCGGTGGGCGAACAAGACGCCGTTGACCACCGAAATCATCGCGCCGAGGTGGCTGATCATGGCGAGCATTCCCTCGCGAGGGCGTCCACGGTGGACATTCCCGTCGCGCGCGCGCATCGGGCCGAGGGGAGAGCCGAGAAAAGTGCGGACGGCTTCGAGGACCGATTCCCCGAAAGCCAACCGGCCGGCGCCATCTCGAATGAGGGGAGCAAAGACGTCGCCTTTGCGCAGGGCGAGCCCGAAGGAAACGCTCAGCGCTTCCTGGCCGCGACCCAGGAACACGCCGCCGTGGACCTTTCCCATGCGGTACAGGCTGGCGAACTTGTCGTCCAGGATTCGCGCCAGCAGCATCAATTGATAGGCTTTCACGAATTCATCCCGGCTTTGACAGGGTTCGCCAACCGTTCCCGGGTTGAGCGTAGTATGAACCATGGGGGATATTTACCTGTTTTTTAGCGATTTTCGCAATGTTTCTTTGCCGGGTTCGGCGAGTTTTGCTGGCATTGGGGGAGCGGGAAAGCTAGGATCTTACTCGCTGTCACATCGAACTACTGGATGTTTAGCCGTAACCATGCACCCGAATGGCAATATGAAAACGGAAAAAGAAGCCGGTGACCTTGCCCGCCGCCTATGAACGTGTCCCCCTCGCAAGTGCTGTTGGTCGAGGATGATCCGCACATGGCTGAGATCCTCCGGGTCCTGCTGCAGGAGGATCAGATTGCCCTAACGAGTGCGCGGGACGCGGCGACCGCCCTCAGACGCCTGCGGGAATCTCGCTTTGATTTAGTGTTGCTCGATTTGGGTTTGCCGGGGATGAATGGTTTCGACTTGTTGCGGAAAATCAAGACCTCGTCAGAAATCGGTTCGATTCCCGTAATCGTGTTGACGGCGTGGAACGGCACGAATGACAAGCTGCGTGGTTTCGAGTTGGGGGCGGCGGATTACCTAACTAAACCGTTCGAGTTGGCTGAGTTGCGCGCGCGTTTGGGAGCGGCGCTTCGCGCCAAGCAGTTGCAGGATGAATTAACCCGAACCAACCGGGAGTTGCGCTCCGCCAGCCTGGCCGCGGAGGCGGGGGCGCGAGCCAAGGCTGATTTCCTGGCCAATATGAGCCATGAAATCCGCACACCGATGAACGGGATTATCGCCATGTCGGGATTGTTGTTGGAGACCTCTCTGTCCCAGGAACAGAAGGGCTACGCTGAGACGATCGCCTCCAGCGGCGAGACGCTCCTGACCATCATCAATGACATCCTCGATTTTTCGAAGATCGAGTCCGGCAAAGTCGAGTTGGAGCGTCATCCTTTTGATCTGCGGGGTGCGATTGAGTCGAGCCTGGATTTGCTGGCGGCCAAGGCGGCGGAGAATCGAATCGATTTGGCTTATCAGGTGGAAGATTGCCTGCCGGCGAGGTTCCTGGGCGATTCCACTCGGCTTCGGCAAGTGCTGGTGAACCTGTTGAGCAACGGCGTCAAGTTCACGCCTGCGGGCGAGGTCGTGGTCCAGGTGCGGATGGCTGCTCCGGTCGAGTGCGGAAGCTCCGAGGGCGATTTGTGGCGGTTGCACTTCTCGGTGCGCGATACCGGCATCGGCATTCCGGCGGACAGGCTGCCCCGGCTCTTCCGGGCGTTTACGCAAGCCGATGCTTCGACGACGCGCCAATACGGTGGGACAGGTCTCGGATTGGCGATCAGCAAACGACTGGTGGAACTGATGGGCGGGGAGATGTGGGCTGAAAGCGAGGCTGGCAAAGGATCCACTTTCCATTTTACGCTCTCGTTGGAGGCGCCGGGCCAGCCGTCCGGATCCAGTCTCGACGGGCCCGATCCCAGGCTGGCGGGGCTACGGTTGCTAATCGTCGATGACAACGCCACCAATTGCCAGATCCTTGCCCTGCAGACGGCCAAGTGGGGGATGGCCCCCCGCACTTGTCGTAGCGCACACGAGGCCCTGGACTGGCTTCGTGCCGACGAACCGTTCGATCTCGCCCTCCTGGACATGCAAATGCCGGGGATGGATGGGGTGATGCTGGGACGGGAGATTCGGCGGCAACCCGGGGCGGCGGCGCTGCCGATGGTCCTGGTGACCTCGATGGGGCTGCGCGCGGATCATCCCGATTTGGCGGAAGCCGCGTTCGCCGGTTGCCTGAGCAAACCGATCAAGCCGAGCCGACTCCATGAAGTGCTGGTGAGTGCCATTCCCGGGCCAAAGCCGGCTCCGCGGCGGATGCTGAGTGTGGCCAGGCTCGATCCGAATTTGGCCGCCCGCTGTCCCCTGCGAATCCTGGTTTGCGACGACAACCTCATCAATCAGCAGGTCACGGTCAGTCTGCTCCAACAAATGGGCTATCGGTCGGCTGTAACCTCCAACGGGGTCGAGGCCCTTCATGCGCTGGATCGCCAATCCTACGACCTGGTGCTCATGGATGTCATGATGCCGGAGATGAGCGGTTTGGAAGCGACCCAGGTCATCCGCCAGCGGCAGGCCCAACCGGAACGATATCCGACCTACAACTCTCGGATTATCATCGTCGCCATGACCGCGAGCGCGATGAAGGGGGACAAGGAAAAGTGCCTGGCGGTGGGGATGGACGACTACCTTGCCAAACCGATTCGCGTGGATGATCTGGGGAGGATCATCGAGCAATGGGCGGGGCGGGCAGCAGGGGACGAGCTCACGCGGTTACAGCCCTCCC
>Ga0316222_1002735_pt1 | contig 18393 bp, 11 predicted proteins | sample TBH18011metaG_FD_206008 | JGI IMG/M metagenome (GOLD analysis project Ga0316222, IMG submission 206008) | Freshwater microbial communities from Trout Bog Lake, Wisconsin, USA - TBH18011 | ecosystem: Environmental > Aquatic > Freshwater > Lake > Hypolimnion/Profundal zone | place: USA: Wisconsin...
GATCTGACAGGACGCCTGAAACAACTGCAGGCGATTGGAGGCGCGCACCATGAGCGCGTGCATGCGGCTGAGCATGGCGTACACCCGATTGAGCTTGTGCATTTTTTGCTCGGCCATCTTTTGCGCACTGATGTCCTGCAAGGTGCTGAACCAGCGCCGCTTGCCGGGCGTTTCGGTGTGGTTCTGCGCTGGCTCGAACGCTTGGTGCAGGTAGATCCATGCTCCCGTGCCATTCAAAAAGCGGTAGTCAATGGCCAGCCGTTCATCGGCGGTGTCGGCATCAATGCAGGTGGCACGAAACTGCGCCTGGTCATCCTGGTGCACCAGCGCAAGCCAGTCCAGCGTGCAGGTAACCATGGCCTCTGGCGGTACCGAAATCAAAGCAGGCAGGGACTCCGACCAACTTTCAAACGAGCCATCCGGCCGCGTAATCAGATGGGCCAGTTTGGCCAGCGACTCGGCACGGCGCAGTCCAGCCTCGCGCTCACGCAGCGCATGGCGCAAGCACACCTGCTCGGTGACATCCTCGGCTACGCCCGCCAGGCGGAAAACCGGCCCTGTGCCTTCGCGGATGGGAAAGCCTCGGGTGCGAATATGGCGCTCCTTGCCGTCGGAACGGCGAATCCGATATTCCAGTTCAAAGGCAACGCCGGACTGGCTTTTTGCAAAACACCGGGCGACGCGCCTGCGGTCTTCCATGTGGACGGCTTCTACCCAGGAGCGCGGGTTGGCATACAGGCGCTCGCAACTGCGTCCGAATATGTATTCATAGGCCGGGCTGATGTAGAAGCATTTCTCGCCCAAAGGGTCTGAGAGAAAGAACACCTCGCGAATATTCTCGGCAATCTGGCGAAAACGCAGCTCGCTTTCTTTCAAACGGCTGGCTGCGTGTTGGCGTTTGGTAATTTCACCACGAAGGCGGGCGTTGGCCGATTCGAGCTCTTCCACTTTAAGCACCAATTTGTCGCTCAGCAGACGCAGATGTTCGCGATCAAAATCGATGGTGTCAGGCCGCGAAAATTGCGGTTCTTGCTGTTGCAAGGCCTGTGCAATGGTTTGAAGAATGACCTCCGGTTCGCTGGGCTTGAATAGTAAATGCTGTACGCCGCAAGCCGCTGCCAGTGCACGTGCCTTGTCCTCCAGATAGGTCGCTGTATAGAAGATGACCCGGGTATTCGCCGTGCTGTCTTCCTGGCGCAACTGCCGCACAAATTCATAGCCATCCATCACCGGCATTAGCAGATCACACACCACCAGGTCTGGCAGCTCCTGTCGGACCAGCTCCAGCGCCACCGCGCCGTCAGCGGCCTCCAGCGTCCGGTGCCCGGCATAGCGAACAACGGTTGCCACCAACCGGCGGTTGGACGGTTGATCATCAACGATCAGGATGGTGGCCATGGTGTGGTTGCAACGTTGCGTTGGAACTCAATTCGCCGCAGACGCGCGCAGGTGTGGCGGTAGGTATTGCTCCACTTCACGCACAAACTTTTCCGGGTCGATGGGCTTTGACATATAGCCATCAAATCCAGCGCTCAAAATATGGCTGCGGTCGTTGGGCATGGAAAAGGCGGTCAGGGCAACAATGACCGTATCGAGCTTGCCGCGCAGGTTTCGCAGCACCTGGTATCCATCAAAGCCAGGCATCTGCAGGTCGCACAGGATCAAGTTTGGACGCGCCTGCAAGGCAACCGCGACGCCCTGCGGGCCATCGCCAGCCAGCAGCACGGTGTAGCCATGGTAGGACAGCAGGAAGCGCACCAGTTCCAGGTTGGCGGCATTGTCCTCAATGACGAGCAGTGTGGCCGACATGTTTGCCTACCTCGGCAGCACCAGCGTAAAGCAGCTACCGCAGCCGATTTCACTTTGCACCGTAATTTCCCCCCCCAGCAGTTCGGCCAGTTTCTGGCTCAGGTGCAGGCCCAGGCCCGTGCCGTCGGGGGCATTGGAGCGGGTCGGATTGATGCGGGTGAAGGCGCCAAACAGGCGGTCAAGGTCGTGCGTTGGTATGCCAATGCCGCTGTCTTCGATTTCGATGGTTGCCACGTGCCGACCCGCGCGCATGCACGCTTCGAGCACCAGCCGCACATGGCCCGTCTCCGTGAATTTGATGGCATTTCCAGTGAGGTTGAGGACGATCTGACACAGTGCGCGGCGGTCCGTTTGTAATATCACGGGCGCTTCTGGAAGCTGTAATTCAAACACCAGCCCCTTCGCCCACGCTTGCGGGCCCAGGGTGGCCTCCACATCGCGCAGCACCTCGTTGCACTCCACCGCTTCACGGATCAAATCCACTTTGCCGGCTGCAATTTTTGCAATATCCAGCAAATCGTTAATCAGGGCCAACAAATGCCGCCCACTGGACTGCACCGTCTGCAGCTGCTTTTTTTGCTCCGCGTTCAACGGACCGGCGAGTTGCATTAACAGCGTGCCGGTGAAGCCGATGATGGCATTGAGCGGCGTGCGCAATTCGTGGCTCATACCAGCCAAAAAATGGTCTTTGGCCTGGTTGGCACTGGCCAATTCCTGGTTTTTGTCCTGCAGGGCCTTTTCAAAGCGCTTGCGTTCACTGATGTCCCGAATGGCGCTCATGACAAAGGCACTTTCCTCGGTGCGCAACGGACTCAAACTGATTTCAATCGGGAATTCGCTGCCGTCCTTGCGCAGGCCCGAAAGGTCCAACCCGGAGCCCATGGCGCGTGTGCGCGGTTGCTGAAAATAGTTGGAACGGTGGCCGACATGGGCCTGGCGATAGCGCGTGGGCAGCAGCAGGTCGACGGAGACACCCCGAAGCGCTCCCGTTTCATAGCCGAACAGCCGCTCGGCCTGGCTGTTGGCGATGACGATGTGGCCCGTCGGGTTGGCCATGACAATGCCGTCCGGTGTGGATTCCAGCAGGTCGCGGAAGCGCGCCTCCATGAGCTTGGCGTCACGCAGAACTTTGATGGTGGTGACATCTTTTTCTGCGCAGATGACGCAGGGCTCACCGTGCTCTGTGCGACTGCGCCGCATGGTCACGTCTACATACAGCAGCGATGCATCCTTGCGCCGTCGGACCGATTCATAGGTTGTGGTGCGTCCGGCCAGTGCGTCCTGCAATTGTTGCTGCTGTTCAACACGGTGATCGGGCGGGATTACCAGATCCTGCAATAAGGTGTTGAGCGCTTCGTCTGCGCCATAGCCGAAAATGCGTTGTGCGCCCAGGTTCCAATGCAAAATTCGACCATCGGCGCCCAACACGATGAGCGCGTCTGGTGATTCGCCGGCAAACAAAACACTGCTTTCGGATTCCACGATCCCTCCAGCGCCCCCGGCTGACTGCAGGGGAGTTCGTGCCACTATAGGTCTTCCCTTGGTTATCTGTATGAACCATCCCGCATGTAGGGCTGTTGCCGATAAACCTGATTAGCGTTTTCACGAGGGTCGTGGAGCCTTATCCCAGGAATTTGTTGAAGTATATTAAGCCCGTTGGAATTCGGATTTTGGTGAAGACAGTCGTGATGATTCAAATAAATAGAAAAATTGGGTGGTTTTGTTGAATACAAAAATAGCAATTCGCCCATCCCTGGTGACATTGGCCTACGTGGTAACCGGGTGGCTGGGGCTGCAAATGCCCTATTTAGGTCAGCACATCACACTGGTCTGGTTGCCGACCGGCATTGCTGTGGCGGCATTGCTCCGGTGGGGGCGCCCGGTCTTGCCTGGTATTTTTGCCGGTGCGGTGGTGGTCAATCTTTGCGTCGGCTCTGCCTGGCCTTTGGCCATGGGCATCGCGGTGGGCAACACGCTGGCCCCGTTGCTGGCTGCGACTTGGCTCAAGCGGCGCGGGTTCCACGCCCGCTTTGACCGTCAACGCGATGTGGGCCTGTTTATCGCCGCTGCCGCTTTGGGTATGTTGGTGTCCGCATCCGGCGGTGTTGCCTGTCTGTCGCTGGCGGGTTTGCTTCCCCTTGAATCCGTAGGCACCGCTTGGCTGTCGTGGTGGATGGGTGACGCCGTTGGCGTGCTTCTGGCGGGCCCGTTGCTGCTGAACCTGACCCGCCCACATTGGATGCAGTTCAGTCGCAACCGTGTGGCGCTGTTGCTGTGGCTGGTGATTGCGATCCCCGTGGCCTGGTTTGCCTTTGTGCACGATTATGCGCAGTTCGGGCATTCGTTGCCTTTGGCATTTCTGACTTTGCCGCTGTTCGCGTGGGCCGCGTTGCGCTTCGGAATTACCGGCGCAGCATGCTCGGGTCTTGGGTTTTCGGTGGTGGCTGCCTGGAGCACGGTGGCCGGACACGGCACCTTTGCGCTTCCCTATGCGCACGTGAGTCTCATATTGTTGTGGACCTACATGGCGAGCACGGTGTTGACTGGACTGATGATCACGGCCATGCAGGCGGAGCGGCAACAGGCAGAAAGCACGCTGCGCGACAGTGAGGAAAAACTGCGTGCGTTGTACGAGTTGTCACCACTGGGTATTGCACTGACGGATATGGAAGGCAAATTTGTCGATTTCAATGCGGCCTTTCAGGCGCTGTGCGGGTATTCGACCGACGAACTCAAAGCCCTCGACTACTGGGAACTGACACCGAAGAAATACGCCGCGCAAGAAGTCCGGCAACTCGACGCATTGCAGCGCAATGGCCGCTACGGTCCGTATGAAAAAGAGTACATCCGCAAAGACGGAAGTCTGATTTCGTTGCAGCTCAACGGCACCCTGACAACCGGATCCGACGGCAAGAACTATATTTGGTCCATTGTGGAAGACATTACCGTGCGCAAACGGGTGGCGGCCGACTTGAAAATTGCCGCCGTTGCCCTGGATGCCCAGATTTGCATCGTTGTTACCGACGCCAACAGCACGATATTGAAAGTCAACCGTGCTTTCACCGAAGTCACCGGCTACACCGCTGAGGACGCAGTGGGACAAACCCCGCGGCTGTTCAAGTCGGGGCGCCACAGCCGTGATTTCTATCGCTCGATGTGGGAGTCCGTCAACTGCACGGGAACCTGGCAAGGTGAAGTCTGGGACCGGCGCAAAGATGGCACCGATTACCCCAAATGGCTCACGATTACCGCTGTGCGGGACGATGACGGGTTGGTCTCTCATTACATCGGCGTACACCACGACATCAGCGAGCGCAAAAAGGCGCAAGAGCGAATCGAAGAGTTGGCCTTTTTTGATTCCCTGACCCATTTGCCCAACCGCATACTGCTGATGGACCGTTTGAAACAGGCACTGACCGCTAGCAACCGCAATGGGACCTGTGGCGCATTGCTGTTCATCGATCTGGATAATTTCAAAACACTGAATGACACCCAGGGGCATGATCACGGCGACAAACTGTTGCAACAAGTCGCGCAGCGTCTGATCGCCTGTGTGCGCGATGGTGATACCGTGGCGCGATTGGGTGGCGATGAATTTGTGGTGGTCCTGGGTGACCTGCACGGAAACATGGAAGGCGCAGCCTCCCAAACGGAGGAGATTGGCACGAAGATTCTGGCAGAACTTGGCGGCATATACCGGTTCGACCGTGTTGACCATCGCAGCACGGCCAGCGTCGGCGCCACTTTGTTCAGTGGTCACGATGCGTCGGCTGAGGATTTGATGAAGCAGGCCGACCTCGCTATGTACAAGGCCAAAGCGAAGGGCCGCAATACGCTGTGTTTCTTCGACGTTGCCATGCACACGGCGGTCATGAACCGGGTGGCGGCCGAGGATGATCTTCGCCGTGGCATGCAGGAGCAGCAATTCGTTTTGTACTACCAAGCGCAAGTGACGGACCAGGGCCATGTCATGGGTGCCGAAGTGCTGTTGCGCTGGCACCATCCCGAGCGCGGCCTGGTGCCTCCACTGGAGTTCATTCCCTTGGCCGAGGAAACGGGCCTGATTTTAGCTTTGGGCCACTGGGTTCTGGAGACCGCCTGTGCGCAGCTTTCGCGCTGGGCCAAGCACCCGACGCTGTCACGTCTTACTGTGGCGGTCAATGTCAGCGCGCGGCAGTTTGGTGAGACTGGCTTTGTCGATCAGGTGCTCTCGGTGCTCCAGAAAACGGGCGCCAATCCCATGCGTCTGAAGTTGGAGTTGACCGAAAGCCTGCTGATTTCGAACCTGGACGAAGTGATCACCAAAATGTTTGCGCTCAAAGCGCGGGGCGTGGGTTTTTCGCTGGACGACTTTGGAACCGGTTACTCCTCGCTGTCTTATCTCAAACAGCTGCCGCTGGACCAGTTGAAAATTGACCGGTCATTCGTGCGGGATATTTTGATTGATCCCAACGATGCCGCGATTGCCCGAACCGTCATTGCGTTGGCGCGTAGCCTCGGGTTGGGCGTGATCGCAGAAGGGGTGGAAACCCAGGCCCAAAGTGATTTTCTGGCAGACGCGGGCTGCTATGCCTACCAAGGGTATTTTTTCAGTCACCCGGTGCCTGTTGAGCGCTTCGATGCGTTTGCACTGCGCGAACTAAACGCGCCGCCGCAGGTGGCACTTTCCTGAGACGCCATTATTCTCCTGAGAGCCTGGGTGGCGAGCGACTTCGGGATAATGCGGCATGCTGTATTTATTGTCTCCGGCCAAATCGCTCGACTACACCACACCGCTGCCCGATGTGCCGCACACGGCGCCGCTGTTCGTCAGCCAATCCAAACAATTGATTGACCTGCTGCGCGCCTATTCGCCGGCCCAACTGGCCGATCTGATGCACCTGAGCGACGCGCTCAGCAGCCTGAACGTGGCGCGCTACCAAGCCTGGTCCACGCGTGCCACGCCGAAAAATGCGCGCCAGGCCGTGCTGGCTTTCGATGGGGATGTCTACACCGGCCTGGCGGCGCGCAGTCTGGGCGCCGACGACCTGGCCTGGGCTCAGCAGCACGTCTGCCTGCTCAGTGGTCTGTACGGCGTGTTGCGCCCGCTCGATCTGATGCAGCCATACCGCCTGGAAATGGGCACGGCGCTGCCCAATGCGGTGGGCAAAAATTTGGTGGCCTTCTGGGCCGCGCCCCTTGCCCACTATCTGCAGCAGCGGTTGCGGGCTGACGCCAGCCCGGTCATTGTCAATCTGGCGTCGCAGGAATACTTCAAGGCGGTTGATACGCGCCAGGTGAAGGCGCGCGTGGTGGAGTGCGTATTCCAGGATTACCATGGCGGGAGTTACAAAATAATCAGCTTTTTTGCCAAGCAGGCGCGTGGCCTGATGGCGCGGTTTGCCATTCAGCAGCGTGTCGAACACCCCGACCAACTGCGTGCTTTCGATCTGGCCGGTTACGCCTGGGATGCCAGCGTGTCGAGTCCCGATCGGCTGGTGTTCCGGCGTCAGTCCGCTTCGGCGCCATCAATGACACTGCCCACGACACAGCCCACCGCAAAGGAACGCGCATGAACAACACTCCGGAGCAGTCACAGCTTGGCAAGGTCGCCCGCTATGTTGACCAGTACGACGCTGCTTTGCTGTTCGCCTTGCCGCGTGCGCCCAAACGTGCCGAAATCGGCATCAGTGGCGCACCGCCGTTTTTTGGCGCCGACCTGTGGACGGCGTTTGAGCTGAGCTGGCTCAACCTGCGCGGCAAGCCGCAAGTGGCGCTGGCGCACTTCATGATTCCGTGTGATACGCCCAACATCATCGAGAGCAAATCGTTCAAGCTCTACCTCAACAGTTTCAACAACACGCGTTTTGATGATGCGGCTCAGGTGGTGGCGCGGCTGCGCCAGGACGTAGCTGCGGCGGTTTGGCGTGGCGCTCCGGCGGTGGCCGGTGTGGGGGTCAAGCTGATTGCGCCGGAGCTGTTCGACCGGGAGCCGGTGTTCGAGCTCGACGGACTGAACCTGGACCGGCTCGACGTCGAGTGCACGCAGTACCTGCCAGCCCCCGAACTGCTGACCTGCGCCGTGAACGCGTCGCCGGTCAGCGAAGTGTTGGTCAGCAATCTGCTCAAGAGCAATTGCCTGGTTACCGGCCAGCCCGACTGGGGTAGCGTGCAGATCAGCTACACCGGGGCTGCCATTGCGCAGGAAGGTTTGCTGCAGTACTTGGTGAGTTTTCGCAACCACAACGAATTCCATGAACAGTGCGTGGAGCGCATTTTCATGGACATCTGGAGCCGCTGCCGCCCACTCAAGCTGGCGGTCTACGCGCGCTATACGCGCCGTGGCGGGTTGGACATCAATCCGTTTCGTACCAGCCATCCGCAGGTGCTGCCTGGTAACACGCGCACCGCACGGCAATAACGGTGGATTTCAGACCAGGGCGGTGGCTGCTACATCATCGCCCAGTTGGGCTTCAAATTCGTGCACCGGCAGCGGGTGGGCGAACAAGTAACCCTGGCACAGGGAGCAGCCGTGACTGGACAGAAAATCACGTTGTTCGGCGGTTTCAACGCCTTCGGCAATCACTTCCAGGCTCAGGTTGTCGGCCAGGCCGATGATGGTGTCAATCACGGCCGCATCGCTGGCCTGCAGTCCAATGTTGCGCACGAACGAGCGGTCAATTTTGAGCTGGTCCAGTGGCAGGCGTGTCAGGTAGGCCAGTGACGAATAACCGGTGCCGAAATCGTCGATCGAGAAGTGCACGCCCAGGGCCTTGAGCTGCTGCATTTTTTCAATGGTGTCGTCGATGTTGTCGAGCACGATGCTTTCCGTCAGTTCCAGCTTGAGCAGGTTGGCCTGGATGCCGGTTTCCTGCACGATGGACTGAATGGTCTGAACCAGCGTTGGACTGCGGAATTGGCGGGCGCTGACGTTCACAGCCAGTGGCAAACCGGCGGCAAACGGGTGCATCTCCCAGGTTTTGAGTTGCCAGCAGGCGGCGCGCAACACCCACTCACCCAGGGGAAAAATCAGCCCCGTTTCTTCCGCCAGGCCAATGAACTGCCCGGGCGCAATCAGGCCCAGCAGCGGATGCTGCCAGCGCAGCAATACTTCGGCGCCAACCGGCTGGCCGTCGCTGCGGACCTGAACCTGGTAGTACAGCACGAACTGGTTTTCATCAATGGCGCGGCGCAAGTCGCGCTCCATATCGGCGCGCGCGGTGATGTCGGTCAGCATGTGCGGGTCGAAAAAGCACACACCGTTGCGGCCCGTGTTCTTGACCTGGTACATGGCAATGTCGGCCTGTTTAAGCAGTTCTGACGCTTCTTGTGGCGCGCTGCCGAACAGCGTGGCCCCCATGCTGCAGGTGCTGGTGTGATCCCCCTGTGGCAACTGAAATGGGGCGTTCATGCGCTGCAAAATGGTGTCGGCCACGGTGCGCACTTGCGCCTGTGCTTCGAGCGCATCGCTGCTGAGGTTTTGCAGCATCACCACAAATTCGTCGCCACCCAGGCGCGCCACCGTGTCTTCTTCCCGCACACTGGCTTTGAGGCGTTGCGCCACTTGCTGCAGCAATTGGTCGCCGCGCTCGTGTCCGGCGGTGTCGTTGAGGGTTTTGAAGTGGTCCAGGTCGAGAAACAGCAGTCCGCCCAAGCGCGCACTGCGCAGACTGGCGGCAATGCCCTGGTGCAGCCGGTCGTTCAGCAGCCGGCGATTGGGCAAGCCCGTGAGCGGGTCGTAGAACGCCAGAAGCTCGACATCGGCAATCGCCTGGCGCAACCGCGTGACATCCTGGTACAGAATGACGACGCCGCCGTCGGGTGTCTGGCGCTCTGTGATTTCCAGCATGGTGCCGTCAGTCGCCGTAACCTGGCGCGCCACCTCGAACTGACGCAGCAAGACCATGCGCTGCTCTGCCCAGTGCCTGCGCTGGCTTGCCGTACCGAGCGGCAGCGTGTGGTGCGACGTGATGTCAACCAGGGCGCGAAACGGAATGTGCGGCGCGATGACGTCGCGCAGCCACGGATGGAGCTCAATAAAGCGCGGATTCCAGGTCAGCACGGTATATTCGGCATCGAGCAAAATAAAACCGCTCACCATGGATGCCAGCGCCTGGTCCAGCACCGCCTTGCCGTGCGCGATAGATGCCTGTGCCCGCTTCAGTCGCAGCAAATACCAGAACGCCAACGCGGCCGCCGCCACAATCAGCAGCACCATGACCGCTGCCACGGCATGGATGAAATTCACTTCGCGTCCCCACGCCTGCAGCGCCGCAGGCACCGGAATGCCGGCCGTGATGTAGAGATCGTGGTAGAGCGTTTTGCGTACCGCCAGGATGGCCGGTTCCGGGCTCAGGCGGGCCTGCAGGGGCGCGCTTTGGTTCCAGTCGTCGCGGCTGTTGAGCGCCGGCTTCAGTTGCCCTGACGCCAGTTTGCTGGCGCTGCCGGTGCCCAGCAGCAAAGCACCGTCGCCGCGTTCCAGCGTGGCTTGCAGGCCCTCAATGTCCGCGCCCTGAACCAGGATGCGCGTCAATTGCGGCACCCGCACTTCGGCCACAGCGACCAGTCGGGTGCCGTTTTTCATGCGGATGGCACGTCCCATGTACAGCACCTGCTCCGACGACTGGAAGCTGACCACCGGGGCGCTAATAACCAAGGCCACCGCGCTGGGGTTGAGTGCGTCGTTCAGAAACCTGTCTGGCAGCGTCAGTCGGGTTGGCGGGTTACTGCGTTCGGACGAGGCGACCACGGCCCCGTGCGCGTCCACCAGGGTTAAGCGGCTGACCAGTAAATCCTGTCGCACGGCATTCTGAATCAGGCGGTTGACCAGGTTCAGGTCCACCATGCCGTCCGCGCTGGTGGCGAGATCGAGCAGATTGTTGGCACTGGCCAGCAGCACGTCAATGCCAAGCAGGCAGCGGTTGACGGCCGCTTCGGCGCCACTGGCAAAGCGCTGTGCCTGGGCCTGGGTCTGGGCCAGCCGCTCGTCCCGCCGGGCATTGCCAAGCAGGCTGGCAATCACCAGCACAGCGCTGACAAACAGCACCATCAATGCAAGCACCGTTGCCCCGGCGCGTCGAAACCGAGGCCGGGTCATGGTGCTATGACGGCCCGAATGCCGGAACTTTGTCCAATGGTTGAATTCCAAAGCGCGGCGCAGCGATTGCCACAGCGTTGCAGCCAATGTTTCAGCACGACATTGGAAAACACGGACTGGCGTTGCAGTTCGTCGGCGTTCGATGCCGCTGTCAGCACCATGGTGGCTTTGTGTCCATGCAGGCAGGCTGCGCCACCGGTGTTGCAGTCGACACCTTCCGCCGTGTCGTGTTCGGCGTCGTCCCAGATGGTATTTTCCAGTGTGTGCAGTTCACGTGTGAGCAGGTTGCGCAGATCAGCCGGCAACGCATGCCAGGCATTTTGGTTGGCACCAAACAGCGACACCCCCCAGGTGACCGGCATGCTGTGCAAGTAATGGGTGTACTGTTGCAAGTCAATGGTGTTGCCAGACATGGCACCGGTAATGGCGCATTCGGTGTTGCCCGACTGGATGTTGGGCACGACCTGGTTCAGAGGCAGCAGCACTGGGGTGGCGCCAAAGGCGGTGACAAAATCGGCCTGGGTGGCTGACGCTACGCGAACGCGGCGTCCCGCCAGCGCCGACAGGTTGTGCAATTCGTTTTTGCAAAAAAGAATCTGTGCTGGGTAGGTGTACACCGCCAGCAGGACAATGCCGTAGTCCTCACGCAGCGACTTTTCCAGGTATGGACGAAAAGCCGCCACATTGCGGCGCAGACTGGTGATGTCCGGATTCAGGCCGGCCAGATCGGGTGCCGCCAGTGCAGGATTGAGCGCCGATACGTTGCTCAGCAACGCGCTGCTGAAGGGCAATACGCCGAGTTGTATCAGGCGCAGCATGTCCTGGCCCGGCACGCCGGCGCGGTCAAACGGCACAATTTCGGCGTGGTACTTGCCATGGCTCAGCCGCACCAGATCCTGGCTCCAGAACGGTTCCTCCAGGCTGGAATATTGTTTCAGTCCACTGAGTCCACCAACGATGCGCAGTGGGGGAAATGCCAATGCGGTGGAGGCTGCGGCGACGTCCGTCGCCGACCCCGGACCCTGGGCAGCGGTCTGCGCTGCAGCGCCGTACACCCATCCCAGGCCGGCCACCAGGACAAGCGGCACCAGCGGCACCAGCCGCACCAGCCGCCACCGCAGCAGCGGTAGTAGCATTTGCAGCAGCCCGTTCCAATGGTGTGCCTGTGGATTCATTTATTTATCATTTTTGACCGCAAGAGTGTAGGTCCGAATTGGCGACGGGGGGACTGTCTGTTCGGTTAATCGGCGTCTTTCTGCTGCACAGGGGCTAACACCCGCCCATCTAAGGGCCCTCCGTATCACTCCCTGTATCACTCCCTGTGGTTTGTGATCAGCCGGACTCAGGTGCTCTTGCGTCACTTTTCTCACCAATAGCCCAGCCGTTGGTTTCAAAAAGACGCCTTGCAGCCCATCCCGATCCGTCTGCCACAGCCTCGCCCGCGTTATGTAAGAGGGGCCCTAAAACAGTTCCTGATCCAAATCCGGCGTTGGCGGCGCGTGTTCGGGTTGCAGCGTACCCACCCGCACCCCGAGCAGTCGCAGCCGCTTGGTTAATGGCGCGCGTTTGAGGCACTGGCCAGCGTGCTGGCGGATCTGCTGTGCGTCGGCGGTAGGCTGTGCAATGGTTTGGTCGCGCGTCACGATCTGGAAATCATCAAAGCGCAACTTGATGCCGATGGTTTTGCCGACGTAGCCCTTGCGCTGCAGATCGGCTGCCACCTGCTCGCAGAGCCGGGTAAAAATGGCGCCCAGTTCTGCCCGATCACGCACCGCGTGCAGGTCGCGCTCAAAAGTGGTTTCACGGCTCATGCTAACGGGTTCGCTGCTGGTCACCAGTGGGCGTTCGTCGCGGCCACGCGCAGCCGCATGCAGCCAGGCCCCGGTGCGCGGGCCAAAGGTGGCGACCAGCCAGTGCAGTTCACATGCTGCCAACTGCCCGATGGTGTGAATGCCGTGGTGCTGCAAGCGGGCGTCGGCCTTCGGCCCTATGCCATTGATCTTGCGGCAGGCCAGCGGCCAGATAAGGCTTTGCAGGTCGTCCTCCAGCACCACCGAGATGCCGTTTGGCTTGTTGAACTCGCTGGCCATTTTGGCAATCAGCTTATTGGGTGCCACGCCGATCGAACAGGTCAGGCCGGTTTCTTCAAAAATGGTTTTCTGAAGCAGGCGTGCCAGTACCCGGCCACCTTCACGCTGACCGCCTGGCACGTCGGTGAAGTCGATATACACCTCGTCCACGCCGCGGTCTTCCATGACCGGGGCAATCTCGGTGATGATGGTTTTGAAGCGGCGCGAGTAATGTCGGTATTGATCGAAATCGACCGGCAGCAAAATAGCCTGCGGGCATAACAGCGCCGCTTTCATCAGGCCCATGGCTGAGCCGATGCCAAACTGGCGTGCCGCATAGGTGGCGGTGGTGATCACGCCGCGCCCGGTGTAGTGCTCCAGGCGCGGGAAAAAGTCGCGTGGGATGCGGTGCAGCGCGTCGTCAGTCCACGTCTCGTCCGGGTGCGCCAGGCGCAGGCGCTCCAGCAGGTCGTCAACACGGCGTCGGCCACCGCCAATCACCACCGGCAAGCCCTTGAGCTGCGGGTAGCGCAGCAGCTCCACCGAGGCATAGAACGCGTCCATGTCGAGGTGGGCGATGCGTCGGACCAGGCGGCTGCTATTGGCCGCCGGAACCGGTGGCGGTTGCTCCTTGCCCCATCCTTGCGCCATCGTTGTGTTGCTCCCATGTGTCGCGTTGCGCGTGTCGCGTGAGCGCGCACAGCGCCTCCGAGCACCGGCCACAGTGTAGGGCGCAAACGCGTCTCAAACGTGTCTGTTATCGCGTTTGCTTACTGCGGAAAACTGCCAGGTATCAGAATACGCTGGTCCACATTGCGAATGTCGGTGTGGCCGCAGAACGCCATCGTGATGTCGAGTTCCTTGTGGATGATCTCCAGCGCTTTGGTTACACCCGCTTCACCCATGGCCCCCAGGCCATACACCATGGCGCGTCCGATCATGGTGCCGCGTGCGCCCAGCGCCCAGGCCTTGAGCACGTCCTGGCCGCTGCGGATGCCGCCATCCATCCACACTTCAATTTTGTCGCCGACGGCGCGCGCGATTTCGGGTAAGGCTGAGATGCTGCTGGGGGCGCCGTCGAGCTGACGCCCGCCGTGGTTGCTCACCACAATGGCGTCGGCGCCGCTGGCCACCGCCAATTGCGCATCTTCCAGATCCTGAATGCCTTTCAGAATCAGCTTGCCGCCCCACTGGTCCTTGACCCACTTCACGTCGTCCCACGACAGCGAGGGGTCAAACTGCTCATTGGTCCAGGCCGCCAGTGACGCCATGTTGCTGACCTGTTCCACGTGCCCGACCAGGTTGCGGAAGGTGTGGCGGCGCGTGCCCAGCATGCCCAGGCACCAGCGTGGCTTGGTGGCCAGGTTGATCAGGTTGGCAAGGGTTGGCTTGGGCGGTGCGGTCAGGCCGTTCTTGAGGTCCTTGTGGCGCTGCCCGATGACCTGCAGGTCCAGTGTCAGCACCAGCGCGCTGCAGCGTGCGGCGCGTGCGCGTTCAATCATGCGCGCCATGGCCTGACGGTCGCGCATCATGTAGAGCTGGAACCAGAACGGGGTGCTGGTGTGCTCGGCAATGTCTTCAATGGAGCAGATGCTCATGGTGGAAAGCGTGAACGGAATACCGAACTTCTCAGCGGCACGCGCCGCCAGAATTTCGCCATCGGCGTGCTGCATGCCGCACAGACCCACCGGCGCAATACACACCGGCATGCGTGTTGGCACCCCCACCATGGTGGTGGCGGTGCTGCGGTTTTCCATGTTCACCGCCACGCGCTGGCGGAATTTAATTTGCTGAAAATCGGCTTCGTTGGCGTGGTAGGTGGACTCGGTCCAGGAGCCTGAGTCGGCGTAGTCGTAGAACATGCGCGGAACGCGCCGCTCGGCCAAAGCGCGCAGGTCTTCGATGGTGGTGATGACAGGCATGGCAATATCCTCTGGATTTATGTAGTGCTGCCGATGGTACGGTGCGACCCGGCCTGCGTGCCTGAAATCCGGTGTTGGCTGATTGAAATTAATTGATGCTGCGATATTTCAGACGTTCAGGCATCGTTGCCTTTGCCTTTGCCTTTGCCGCGCCCAGAGCGACTATGGTCCATCTCAAACCCGCAAGCGCTGCTCAATCAGGGTGCGCCCCTGTGTGTCGGTCATGAACACCAGCACGTCGCCGGCCTTGACCGGACACTGGTCGTCCGGGTTGAACTGCCAGTGGTCGTTCTCATGCAGTGCCACCAGCAGGTATTCACGGCATTTGGGCGCAATATGGATCAGCGCGGTGGTGACAAAGTCTGGCGGAACCTGCACTTCTTCCACGCGCAAGCCGCGGTCGCTGCGCAACATCTGGTCCATGAAATTCACCACGTGCGGACGCAGCATGGCGGATGCGATGCGCATGCCGCCCGTGAAATCGGGCGACACAATTTCGTCGGCGCCCGCTTTGCGTGCCTTGTCGCTGTTGCGTATGTCGTGCAGTCGCACCACCACGCGCGCCTTCGGATTGAGCATTTTGACCGACAGCGCCACCATCAGGTTGTGGCTGTCATCGGCGGTCACGGCAAAGACACCAGCGGCATTGGTTACCCCGGCTTTGACCAGCGCTTCGTCGTCGGCGGCGTCCTGGTGCAGGCACAGCGCATCGGGTTGCACCTCAAGCCAGCGGTCGAGTGCGGCACGGTCACTTTCAATCACCACCAGTGCGCGCTCGGTATGGATCAATTCGGTGGCCACATTGGAGCCAACCCGGCCGATGCCGCACACGATGTAATGGTCCTTGAGTCGGGCAATCTGCTTTTCCATACGTTTGTTCCTGATAGCGGTATTAAGGTCAGCGTCCACCAGCAGCGCAACAAAGGTGGAGAACAGGTAACTCATGGAGCCGATGCCGATCACAGCGATGAACACCGTGAACAGGCGCCCCATCGGGTGGTGGCTCAGATCGATGGTCTCATTGAATCCAATGGTGGCCACCGTAATGAACGTCATGTAGAAGCTGTTGATCCAGGTGGCGTCGGGCCGACCGATGTAGTGGTAGCCAAAGGTGCCAATCACATGCACGACGAGCAGCAAACTGCCACCAATGGCCAGACCGGTCACATGGCGGCTGCGAATGCTGTGTTTCATGGGTGTGCGTTGTTGGCGATGGCGGACAACCTGCTTAATCTGTCTGAATCAGGCGTGCGCGATGCCGGGCAATTTGCTGTCGCACCTGGGTTGGCGCGGTGCCGCCCAGGATGTTGCGGGCGTGCAGTGAACCGTGCAGGCTGAGTACCTCGTAGACATCGGCGGTAATGCCTGAATGAAAGCGTTGTAGTGCTTCCAGTGGCAACTCGGACAGATCAACGCCTTGCGCAATGGCGGTCTTGACAGCGTGCGCCACCACTTCGTGGGCATCGCGAAACGCCAGTCCTTTTTTCACCAGATAGTCGGCCAGATCGGTGGCTGTGGCATAGCCGCGCCGGGCCGCGCGTTCCATGGCTTCGGGCTTGACGCGGATGCCTCCCACCAGCTCCGCAAAGATGCGCAGCGTGTCCTGCAGCGTGTCCACCGTGTCAAACAGCGGCTCCTTGTCTTCCTGGTTGTCCTTGTTGTAGGCCAGGGGTTGGCCCTTCATGAGCGTGATCAGTCCCATCAGGTGGCCGACCACGCGACCGGTCTTGCCGCGCGCGAGTTCCGGCACATCCGGATTTTTCTTCTGCGGCATGATGGAACTGCCCGTACAAAAACGGTCTGCCAGATCGATAAAGCCAAAGCTCTGGCTCATCCACAGAATCAGCTCTTCCGACAGGCGGCTGATGTGCACCATGGCCAGCGACGCGGCGGCGCTGAATTCAATGGCAAAGTCACGGTCACTGACCGCATCCAGGCTGTTCTGGCACACGCCTTCCATGCCCAGCGCGGTGGCGACCCGTTCGCGGTCCAGCGGATAGCTGGTACCGGCCAGTGCGGCGGCGCCCAGCGGCAGGCGGTTGACACGGCGACGCACATCCTGCATGCGCTCGGCGTCGCGGCTGAACATTTCCACGTAGGCCAGCATGTGGTGGCCAAAGCTGACGGGCTGGGCGACCTGCAAATGGGTGAAGCCCGGCAGGATGACCTCCACATTTTTTTCGGCAATGTCCACCAGCGCCGTCTGCAACGCCAGCAGCAGACCGGAAATCACGTCGATTTCGCCGCGCAGCCACAGCCGCACGTCGGTTGCCACCTGGTCGTTGCGGCTGCGCCCCGTGTGCAGGCGCTTGCCGGGGTCGCCCACCAACTGGGTCAGGCGCGCTTCAATATTCAGGTGCACGTCCTCCAGGTCCAGCTTCCATTCGAAGCTGCCGGTTTCAATTTCGCTGCGCACCGTGGCCATGCCATCCTGAATGGCGGCGTGGTCGGCCGGACTGATGATGCCCTGGGCTGCCAGCATGTCGGCGTGCGCCAGGCTGCCGGTAATGTCAGCCTGCCACAACCGCTTGTCGAACGTGACACTGGAGGTGTAGCGCTTGACCAGGTCGCTCATGGGTTCAGAAAACAGTGCAGACCAAGCCTGTGATTTGTTGGCGAGTTGGTTGTCGGAGGGCTGGGTGGACATGATGGGTTGTGAGCGGCGTGCCTGAGCGGCACAATTCCGAGAGACATGGAAGATGTGCAAATTTTATCGGGGTTCCGGGGCGTGTTACGGGTTCAGTACGACGCACCGGCCCAAACCGCGTCGGTTATTGATGCCAGTCAGCCGCAGGCGCCACCGTGGACGGGCGCCTTGCGTGTGTTACTGGTGGGCCGCGAGGGGCAAGCGCTGGCGCATCTGCGCACGCTGTTGGCTGCGTGCCACACACCAGCTGCCGTGGTGGTGGGACAGGCCAGCGACGCCGTGGCAGCCGTGCACTGCGCACAGCACCAGGCGTTTGACCTGGCCCTGATCGACCTGCAGTGCGTGGGGGACGACGTCCTGGCGCTGGCCAGGTCACTGCGCAGTCTGGCCCGTGCCCCTGCGCTGGTGGTGGTCAGCTCCGACATGACGCATGCCCAGACCGCGTTTGATCTGGAGGCCACGGACTTCCTGGGTAAGCCACTGCAATTGGCGCGCCTGCAACTGGCGTTGAACAAGGTCGTACGTAGCGTGCCGTGGCACACTGCCTGTGCAATGGCGGGGCTGCAGAGGCAGGAATCGCCGCTATCGCAGGTGTGCGATGCGCCGGATCCGGTGCTGGTGGTGCAGGACCGGCAGGGCAGTGAGCGCATTCCTGTGGAAACCATCCTGTACTTCAAGGCCGAACACAAGTACGTAACGGCGCGCACCGCCTGTCGCAGACTGGTGCTGGACGCCTCGCTGGCCCAATTGCAGGCCCGCTTTGGAACCTGCTTTCTGCGCATTCACCGCAATGCCCTGGTCGCACGCTACGCGGCGCGCGCCCTGCAGCCGTTGCACGGCGCCCAAGCCGGGCAACGCTGGGCACTGCGC